>Ga0302238_1003120_pt1 | contig 10830 bp, 12 predicted proteins | sample AAG_UR_Asn_MG_FD_193527 | JGI IMG/M metagenome (GOLD analysis project Ga0302238, IMG submission 193527) | Enriched activated sludge microbial communities from anaerobic digester in WTTP, New Holstein, Wisconsin, United States - AAG_UR_Asn | ecosystem: Engineered > Bioreactor > Anaerobic >...
CGTGCCGTCAGTCTGCTGCAGGAGCACGTTCTGAACCATCGGCAGCGCCAGGATGCCCTCCAGTTGGGCCTGTACCCCATGGTCATTGAAAAGCCAGAGCTCATTGGACAGGCTGTTTTGATGACTGGTCTCAATGTTACTCAGTTGCTGCCTAAGATTGGCAATATCCTGGCGATAGTCCTGATACAGCTGCAGGCAGGTCCCCAACAGTGCCAGAAACGTACTGAAGATGGCGATGGCAAGGATGAAACGGTACGCAACTCCGCGGAATTTTGGTTTACGTAATTCCGGCGTCACGGTTTTTTCCGGTAGTGCGCGGGCAGGTAGGGGGCCAGGGTCGCATTGAAAATAGCGGCGTAGCTGCCATCCTGCTTCATCTCCCGCAACGCTGCGGCCAGTTTGGGCGCCAGCTTTTCGTGTTTTTTGTTCAGGTAGAGGAACATCTCTTTCGTTGCCAGCGGTGGCTGGGCAATGAAAAGGTGCGGCAGGTGCAGGGTGTGCATCAGATAGTAACCACCGTACAGCTCGGCAAAGGCCAGTTCGATCCGGTCACTTTCCAGCACCTTGAACAGGCTGGTCCGGTTTTCCACCACCGTCACCTGGCTGACGTTTTTCAGCTTCTCCTCGGCAATCAGCCATCCCCGTACATACCCCACATGGTAGGGCTTCAGGCTCTCCCAGTTGGGGGTCTTCAACTCTTTGCGTTTTGAGAAGATCACGAACTGCACGTCGATGATCGGCTCGGGCACCCGCACCAGATGGGGAAATTTTTGTTCCACCCCGGCAATCCTCAGAAAATTGCCGTCATCTAGACCCTGCTCGGCGTTACTCAGGGTGCGGGCGGACGAGAGCGGGCTGATCTGCACCGTGATACCCAGCCGTCGGCAAGCCTCCCGGATCACCCGGTCGGAAAAGCCTTGCTGGTCTTCGGTTGAAAGGGGGGGGCGGTCGGCGGTGCTCAGGTAGAGGGTCTGGGCGGCATGGGATACGGTTGAAAACAGCAGGGCAACCATTCCCAGCAGGATCAGGCGCATAGCTTTTCTCCTTCGTAGTCCAAACCAGGACGTGACATGTTTATTATAGACGTAACTATAACGCAGCAGGCCGGCTTGTCAACCAGGACAGGCCGGCATGGCAGGATGTCTGCGGTTGCAGATCCAGCTTGACGAACTGCACCACCCGGCTACTATAAGGCCATGCGTAGATTTCGCGGCATAGCGTTTCCGACTGGTTGCGGCCTGATACTGACGGTCCTGGTGCTTTGGTTTGCTGCGGGCAATTACCATAGTGCCGCGCCGGTAGCACATTCCATCCTGCGGGGGCTTGCCCTGTCGTTGGGGCAGGCGATCGAATCGATAGCCTCGCGCGACCCGTCACTTTCTCTTTTGAGAGAATTTACCGCACACGACATAGCTTTTTTTGCGGTCATCGATGCGAACGGCCGGGTCCGTTTTCATAGCAACACCGAGCTGATAGGTGAACCCTTGGGGGATCAACGCTATCGTGAGGCCTTGACGGATCAGGCCTTCTGCGAGCAGAGAGTGCGGCTGGGCACCGGCGAGGAAGTGTATGAGACCCAGCAGCGTCTGCACGTCGGCGGAGAAACGCTGGTGCTGCGGCTGGCCCTGCACACCTGGCAGGCCGATCAGGTCATCCAGCGGGCACGGAGCGGGTTGACGCTTATCGTGCTGCTGGTATCGGCAGCCTGGTGCCTGGGAGGACTGGTCTTCTTGCTGTTGCGCCGGGACGAACAGCATAAAAGCGAGCTTGCCCGTCAGGAACAATTGGCGCAGTTGGGGGCGTTGGGGGCGGTCATGGCCCATGAGGTGCGTACCCCGCTTGCCGGTATCAAGGGCTATGCCCAGCTCTTGCAGGAACGTCTCAGTGATGAGCGTCTACGCGGTTATGCCGATAAGATCGTCGGCGAATCGGAACGCCTGGAGGGGTTGGTTGGGGAACTGCTGACCTATGTCCGTCAGGAACCTCTGCCGCAGGGGGCTGCCGCACTGGGAACAGTGCTCCGGGATGTGTGGGAAGGGCTTGCCACAGAGCCGGCCCACGTGGCCAGCTTCCTCGTTATTGACGGTACACTTGACGAGCCGGTTGCCTGTCCGGCTGACCGGCTGCGGCAGTTGTTTCTCAATCTGTTCAGCAACGCCCTGCAGGCCATGCCGGCAGGAGGCGAGGTCCGGGTGCACCTGGAGCGCTGTGGTGATATGGCACACATAACCGTGACCGACAACGGCCCCGGTTTTCCACCTGATCTGCTGCCACGGCTGTTTACCCCGTTTTTGACTACCCGTGCGAACGGTAGCGGCCTGGGGCTGGCTGTCTGCCGCAAGTTGGCCGAAGGGTACGGTGGAACCATTATTGCAGCCAACGGCACGAGCGGCGGGGCTGAGATAACCCTGAATCTGCCGTTGGCAAAGGAGTTGGTATGAGTGCGGCCAGGATCCTGGTGGTCGAGGATGATGCAACCTTTCGTTCGTTGCTGGTCACCATTCTGGAGGATGAAGGGTATGAGGTGGCAGAACGGGATAACGGCAAGGCTGGTCTGCTGACCTTGCAGCGCCAGTCGTTTGACCTGGTGCTGTCTGATCTGCGTTTGCCCGAGCTGAACGGGCTTGAGCTGTTCCGGACGGCATCAGCCCAGGGGATTGCGCCGGCCTTCGTGCTTTTGACCGCCTTTGGCACGGTGGAAGAGGCGGTGGCTGCCATGAAGGAAGGGGTGGCCGACTTTTTGACCAAGCCGCTCAAAGACCCCGCAACCTTGCGTCTGCTGGTGCGTCGCCTGTTAACTGCGGGCAACCGAGAACGGAGTCTGGCGGTGCAGCAGGAGCGTGAGGCTGCCGGTCTGCCGCCGGACGAGGTCCTGTTTGCGGGCATGACCATGCAGCCGGTCAGACGGCTGCTGCTTGATGTTGCCCCTACGCCGGCCACGGTGCTGATCACGGGTGAGTCCGGCACCGGTAAAGAGCTGGTGGCCCGGGCAATCCATCACCACAGCTCGCGCTTGACAGCGCCGTTCGTCGCGCTGAACTGTGCTGCCATCCCTGAAACCCTGCTGGAAAGCGAGCTGTTTGGTCATGAAAAAGGCGCCTTTACCGGCGCCACCCAGGCCCGGCAGGGCAAGTTCGAACTGGCGGCAGGCGGCACCCTGTTTCTGGATGAAATCGGTGAATTGCCGCTTGCGTTGCAGGCCAAGTTCTTGCGGGTGCTGCAGGAACGTACCTTCGAGCGGGTCGGCGGCACGCGGGAGATGAAGGCCGATGTGCGCATCGTGGCGGCCACCAATCGCGATCTGGCCCTTGAGGTCCGGCAGCGGCGCTTCCGTGAGGATCTTTTCTACCGGCTGAATGTGTTCCCCCTGCAGCTGCCGCCGCTGCGGGAACGCCGGGATGGCCTGGCGCAGCTGGCAGGCTTTCTGTTGCAGCGCGCCGCTCTGCAGACCGGTCGTCAGGTCCAGGGAATTGCACCGGACGCCCTGGAGGCGTTGGTTCAGTATCGCTGGCCGGGCAATGTGCGGGAGCTGCAGAACTGCATTGAACGGGCGGTGATCCTGTGCAAGGGACCGTCCATCAGGCGGGTCGACCTGCCTGAGTTTGTCGGCCAGGCCGGCGCCCCCGTTACAGACGGGGCGAATAACGGTAATCTGCGGGATCTGGAACGTACGGCAATTATCGAGGCCCTGCAAGACTGCGGCAATAATCGTCGCCTGACCGCAGAAAAGCTGGGGATCTCAAAACGCACCCTGCAATACCGTCTCAAAGAATACGGCCTGATCGAGCCGTAACCGGTGGTGCAAAACCGGCACTGGTGGTGCAAAACCTGCAGCAGGCTCATTGCACCACCTTGTCTGGTGTGTCTGATTTATGTGAGTGGTTTCAGTTGGTTGTTCTTTCTCATAGGTCTCGGCATGGTTGCTGTACTCCGAAGTGTCAGAGCGTGCGCGTCTCAATATCCGACAATAAGGAGCAAGATCATGCAATCCCGAAATCTCGTGGTAACAGCAACTGTGGTCGCCGCCATACTGGCCGTTGGGGGAACGTCGTTCGCCCGTGGTGGCGCTGGTGGAGCAGGTATGGGGGCTGGGCTGGGCAGCCAGTATCGTGGCCAGTCTGTCCCTCACGCTACTACCCAGGTTCGCCCTGAAGGTTCACAACGCCGCGACGGCACCTTTTTGACCACCGGCACCACTGCCAACGGTTCCACCACCCGTCCTGCCAATGGACGTGGCGTGATGGACGGCACCGGCATCAATGCCGCACCATCGACGACAACGGCCCAGTAGTCCGGCAGCAGCGGGCAGGCACGGTGTTGGTGGCGCTTGTCTGCCCGCTCCTTACAACGTACAGGAGGGAGAACCTATGAAAAAGATACAGCTGATGGCACTGTTCAGCTTGGTTGCATTGCTGGCGGGATGTGGTGGCGGCAGTTCGACAACGGCCAGTGTGCCGACAGCCACGACGGCTTCGGTCAGCGGTACCGTAGCGGATGGCTATCTGGTGGGTGCGACCGTTTTTCTGGATAAGAACCGGGATTTTGTGCTGGATACGGCTTCTGAGCCATACGCGCTAACTGACGCAAACGGCGCCTATACCTTGATGGTTGATGCCGCCGATATCGGCAAGTATCCCGTGGTGGCTCTGGCAACAACTGGAGTGACCAAGGATACGGACAGCAACGATTATGTTGCGGAGAGTTATCTGCTCTGCCTGCCTGCAGCCTCCATGGTTAGAACAGATTCCGGCGTTTCCGGCACGGTCGACACCAACTTTATCAGTCCGATTTCTACGTTGGTGCAGGAACGGATGGCTGCTGATCCGACCTTGACCTTGGCTCAGGCTGTAGAACAGGTCCGTACGGAACTTGGTCTGATGGTTGGGGCAAACCCGCTTGGTAACTATCTCCAGGGTCCACACGCCAACACTCAGCTCCATACCATGGCCCGGGAGATGGTTGCCCTGATGATGGAACAGCGCGCGCAGATAATGAATACCGACGGTACACATGTCGATCCCACTCAGTATCGTGCTATGGTGCGCACCATGAACTCGCAGATGACGGGTATGATGCAGAATGCCGCTGACGCAGCGGGATTGCAGAGTACCTTTATGAATACCATGCGGAACCGGATCATGTCTGCCTTTGGAAAACAGTAGGTGGTCGTTCAATAAAAAATGTGGTGGTGATTTGAGATGCAACGTTCTCTCATTTGTATAGCAGCAGTCATGGTACTCATCCTGCTGCAGAGTCCTGCCAACGCATTCTGGGGATTTGGCGGATCAAAGGAGAGCGGCGCCAGTGGTCTGGATCTTGTTGAGGGGTATGACCGCAACACGGTAGCAACACTGACGGGGCGTGTTGCGGTTGCCCCAAACCTGTCGCAGAACCCGGTGACAGCTGAGTTGCTTGTTGGAACAGAGCAAATAACCGTGGTCCTGGGGCCCCAATGGTATCTGCAGGATGATAAGCTGGACTGGAAAATCGGTAGTACACTCACGGTGCGTGGATCACGTGCCCTGGGGAAGGATGGACGGACCTATCTGCTGGCCCAATGGGTGGAACATCCCGATGGCGGCACACTGGTGCTGCGCTCCGCAACCGGGCGGCCCAGCTGGTCAGGCGGCAATCGCGGCAGTCGTCAGGGGGGGATGGGCGGGGCCGGACAGATGCAGGGCGGGTTCGGGAATGGCCGGATGGGGCGTTGACGGTAAACTAAACCGAAACAGGACAGGACTATGGAAATTGCTAACATAAAGATAGTGTGTGGAGTTGCAGGGTTGCTCCTGGTGATGGGCATACTGACGGTAGCACCGGCCTTGGCGCAGTCAACCGAGAGCGAACACCGCCTGAGCCAGGGGGTGGCCGTCGCAGCCGGGATTGGGGGCGAGGTAACCCATGGGGACTATGGTAATTCGGCCGATGCAACCGTGGTGACCCTACCGGTGGTGATTGCCGTGAACCCCAGCGATGCGGTGGACCTTACCCTGGAACTGCCGCTGGTCATACAGTCCAGCAAAAGCGGGTCAGGCTTCGTGGTGACCCAGTCCGGCGGCATGGGGCGACGGCGGGGAGCCGCCAGTACGACCACGACCACGACATCCACGAGCACCACCACGGTGACCGAGGCAGGCCTGGGGGACATCAACCTGTCGGCCGGCTGGACACTGCTGCAGGATGACGAACAGGCTCCCAAGATACGTCCAACCTTCTATCTGAAACTGCCGAACGGGGACAAGGACCGCGGGCTGGGGACCGGCACGATCGAGGCGGGACCGGGGCTTTCGGCCTCCAAGTGGCTGGGGGACTTCCAGCTGTTTGCCGAGGCCGCCTATATCCTGCAGGACAGCAACGCCGTCTATGCCGGCAAAAACTACCTCAGCTACAGTGCCGGCGGCGGGGTGCAGGCCACGGACCGGCTGTTTGTGTCGCTGTATGCCAAAGGGTCGTCGGCACGGGTGGATGGTGGTGCGTCGCCGGTAGAGGCGAGGGCAAAGTTGAATTTCCTTTTGTCCCGCCGCATTTCCTGGGAGGCCTATGCCCTGGCCGGCTTCAGTAACGCCAGTCCCGATGTCGGCGGCGGGCTGCTGGTAATGTATCAGTTCTGATCCATACTGCCAGAGCGGTACCCGGCCGGATCAAGGGTCACCTCTTTAAAACCTGCCGAGCGGCAGATCTGTTCCATGATGGGGAGCTTGGCCCTGGCCAGCTCCCCATTGTCGCATTCAATCCTGGCGCAGTCACCGATACTGCGAACCCGCACCACCCCAAAACCAAGTTGCCGTATGGCTTCTTCACACTGTTCCACTCGCTGCAGTCCGGCAGGAGTTACCAGGTGCCCATGCGGAAAACGGGTCAGCAGGCAGCTTTGGGCCGGTTTGTCCCAGCTGGCAAGGCCCAGCCTGCGACTGAGTTCCCGCACCTCCTGCTTGGTGAAGCCGGCCTCGGCCAGCGGGCTGCGGACCCCCTGCTCCAGCAGGGCCTGCCTGCCCGGGCGATGGGCTGTCTGATCGTCGAGGTTGCTGCCGTCAACTAGGGACCAGTCTGTTGGCAAGGCGGCACGGCAGAGCATGAGCAGGGCCTGTTTGCAAAGGTAGCAGCGTTCGGGTGGGTTGTGCAGCAGGTGCGGGAGCGTTGCCGGATCAAAGAGGATAATCCGCTGCGGTACACCGAGTTGCCGGGCAAAGGTAGCCGCAGCGGACAGTTCCGATCTGAAATGGTAGGGGGCGTCAATGGTCAGGGCGAGGCAGCGGTCAGGCGTTGCAGCATAGGCGAGGAACAACAGCAGCGACGAATCAACCCCGCCGGAAAAGGCAACGGCAAGCGGGGCGATACTGGACAACAGGTGGCGAAGTTTCTGCTCCTTGGCGGAAAGCGCCGTCACCGTTTACTCAAAGACGCCGGTGGAGAGGTAGCGTTCGCCGGTGTCCGGCAGGATCACGACCACCTGTTTGCCCGGCCCGAGCCTCTCTGCCACCTTGATGGCCCCAACCAGGGCGGCGCCGCAGGAAATGCCGCACAACTGCCCCTCTTCGCGGGCAAGCCGGCGGGTCTGGGCAAAGGCCTCCTCGGTGCCGACAGTGATGACCTCGTCGTAGATGGCGGTGTTAAGTACTGCCGGGATGAAACCGGCGCCGATCCCCTGCAGCTTGTGGGGGCCCGGCGCGCCCCCTGAAAGGACAGGGGAATCGGCCGGTTCAACGGCCGCGATATGGATGGCGGGGTTGTGACGGCGCAGCACTTCTCCGGCCCCGGTAATGGTGCCGCCGGTGCCGACACCGGCAACGAAGCCGTCAATGCTCGTTCCCGCCATGGCGGCAATGATTTCCGGCCCGGTGGTGCGGCGGTGCGCCTCGGGGTTGGCGGGATTGGTAAACTGCTGGGGCAGCAGGTACTGGTGCGTTACGGCGAGTTCTTCGGCCTTTTTGACCGCGCCTCCCATGCCCAGGTTACCGGGGGTCAGCACCAGCTCGGCGCCGTAGGCGGCCAGCAGACGACGGCGCTCAAGGCTCATGGATTCCGGCATGGTCAGGATCAGGCGGTAGCCTTTTACCGCACAGACCAGCGCCAAGCCGATGCCGGTGTTGCCGCTGGTTGGTTCAATCACGGTGGCGCCGGGCTTCAGCCGGCCCTCCTGCTCGGCCTGCTCGATCATGGCCAGGGCGATCCGGTCCTTGATGCTGCCACCGGGGTTGCTGGATTCGATCTTGGCATAGATGGTGGCCATCCCCGGTGTGCTGATGCGGTTCAGGCGGACCAGCGGGGTTGCGCCGATGTTTTCCAGGGAGGTTGTGCGAAGGAGGTTCATGGTACGGCTCCTGCCTTGCCGGAAGTGGTTGCAGGGCTAGATGTAGTACATCATCTTGCCGACCTGCTCCTTTTTGATCCCCATGGCAACTCCCCGTTGGCAGAGGGTTTCCAGGGTCAGCTTGCTGAACAGTTCGCTTAAAAGGTCGCTGGCATCTTTCCAGACGGTCTGGGTGACGCAGTTACCCTCGAAGGGGCACTCGTTCTTGCGACGTTTGCGTTGTTTCATGTCACCGGCGCAATCGACCAGCAGGGCATCCTGTTCGGTGGCCCTGATGATTTCGAGCACCGTGATCTGATCCGGCTTTCTGGCCAGGGTATAGCCGCCTTGGGGGCCGCGCTTGCTCTTCAGTATCCCGGCCCGCTTGAGGTTCTGGAAGATCTGCTCAAGGTAGCGGGGAGAGATATCCTGCCGCCGCGAAATATCCTGAATCTGTGCCGGTTGTCCATCGTGGTTGTAGGCAATGTCGAACAGTGCCCGTAGACCATAGCGGCTTTTGGTCGATAAACGCATGCGCCATCCCTCCTCTTAGCTGTATACACCGTTTTGTATAGGACAGATAGGTGGAAACTGTCAAGCGCTTTCTCGACCTATTAACTGTAGATTATGGCTTGGTCAGGGGGCGTGGGCCACGGTAACGGCCGTGACCGTGGTACAGCCTGCCGCCAACAGGGTGCGGGCCGACTCGGCCAGGGTGCTGCCGGTGGTAAAGACGTCGTCGACCAGCATGATCCGCTTGCCGGAAACGGCCGCAGGGCAGGGGACGGCAAAGGCTCCGCGCAGATTGGTACGGCGTTGTGCGCGGTCCAGTTCTACCTGTGGGGTGGTGAGCCGGGTGCGGGCAAGTCCCTGGCGCAGCAAGGGAACGTGCCACTGGCGGGATAACAGTTCCGCCAGCAGGACCGCCTGGTTGAAACCGCGCTTTTGCAGTCGCCTTTTGTGCAGCGGGACCGGGATCAGCAGATCCGGCTGACAGGCCGTGGCAAAGGGGGTGAGCAGTTCGGCTGTCAAGAGTCCCAAAGGGCGGCGCAGATGTGAACGCTGCTGGTATTTGAAGGCGTGCAGCAGCTCGCGGCAGGCCCCCTCGTACCGCAGGGCCGCCCTGGCAGCCCGATAGGGCGGTGGCGAGGCAAGGCAGGAGCCGCAGGGATGGTCGTCACCACCGCCGTCAAAGGGGATGCCGCAGATGCTGCACAGCGGTGATCTTATCACCGGCAGCGCTGCATAACAGGTGGCACAAATATGGAGCGGGCCGGGGCTGTTCAGTACGGTCTTGCAGATATGGCAGCGCGGTGGCAGCAGCAGGTCAAGCAGACCGCCGCCGAGGCTGCCGAACAGGCGCATCCCCAACCTAAAATCCCAGGTCGGCATTGATGACCAGCACCCGCAGGTCGGTAAAGCGCGGCTTGCGGTCTATGATGGTGGTCACGCGGCAGATCCGTTCCGGTGAGTTGCAGTTGCTGCAGAAACCGGTCTTGGCGCAGGGGGTGTTGCAATTGAGCCGCTTGGCATTGGGAGGCGATGCCCACTGCTTCACCCGCTGGATGGCCTGCTGCGGGGTGCCGTCCACCAGCTTGTTGCGTCCCACCGCAACGATGACCTGGCGGGGGCCGAAGAACATGGCCGCTGCCCGATTGCCGTTGCCGTCGATGTTGACCAGCTCACCGCCAAGGGTCAAGGCGTTGCTGCTGGCCAGGAACAGGTCGCAGGTCAGCTGGCGTCGCATGACCACGAGCTTTTCTTCCGGTGACAGGGTGGCTACGCCGTGGTTCAGAATCTCTTTACCTTGCTCGGCCAACAGCGCCTGAACCCCCAGGTCCGTAATTGTCCGGGAACCGCCGAAACCTACGGTGCAAGCATCAGTAGCGGCCGTGAGGATGTAGCTGCACGCCTCGTCCGGCGTGGCGCAATAGACGGCCGTAAAGCCATTGGTCCCCAGGGCCTCGACAGCCTTCTGGCACTTCTGTTCCCAGCTCCAGTTGCTGAGTTCTTCGGTCATGTTCATCGGTTTCCTCCGTTGCGTAAAGGGAGCGTGATCACAAAGCTGGTGCCGCTTCCTGCTGTGCTGCTGGCGCTGATGCTGCCGTGGTGGGCCTCCACCAGCTCCTTGACAATGGCCAGCCCCAGGCCGAGACCGCCCTGTTTGCCCTTGTAGAATCGTTCAAAGATATGCGGCAGCTCTTCCGGAGCGATCCCGCAGCCGGTGTCATCCAGCGTAATACTGACCGTGTCGTTGCCTGACTGCCGGGCCGTGAGGGTCAGCGTGCCCCCCTGGGGCATGGCGCGCAGGGCATTGCTGATCAGGTTGATGAGGATGCGGGTGAACTGGTCCGGATCGAGCGGAGCCGTCAGGCTATCGTCGACGATAATGCTTGTCGTGACCTGCTGTTCTTCCGCCTGTCTGGCAAAGCGGGAGAAAATCTGGCTGAAAAATGGCAAAAGGCGGGTCTGGTGCAGGTCGAGCCCCGCCAGCCCGGCCTGGGCCCTGGTCAGTTCATCGACACCGTCCAGGATCGTGC
>Ga0302238_1003124_pt1 | contig 10819 bp, 7 predicted proteins | sample AAG_UR_Asn_MG_FD_193527 | JGI IMG/M metagenome (GOLD analysis project Ga0302238, IMG submission 193527) | Enriched activated sludge microbial communities from anaerobic digester in WTTP, New Holstein, Wisconsin, United States - AAG_UR_Asn | ecosystem: Engineered > Bioreactor > Anaerobic >...
TTAAAAAACTTATCAAAAGAATGGTCCAATGATTAAAATCAATAATATTTCCTAATATTTTTAAAGAAGATGAAGAAGACAAAAAAACAAGACCTAAATTAGCCAATACGCCGGCCATAAAAAATCCGGATAAAAATTTAGCAATTTCTTTTCCTTCCATATCTATTTCTATTATATTCTTTTTTTTGTCTTAAAACAAGATAGGGCTTGTTTTTTTTCTATTATCAATTATTATATAAATATTAAAATAAAAAAATATGACTTCTAAAATAAAAATCGCTTTTTTCTCTCTATTTTCTGGAATTAACCTTTTTTTCGCTTCTTCTGTTTTTGCTATCTGCCCTGTTTGCGTTGTAGGCGTAACAAGCGGACTTGGCTTGGCTCGCTGGTTAAAAATAGACGACACTATCACTGGACTTTGGATTGGAGGAATGGCGATAGTTTTAATTACTTGGACGATTGAATGGCTAGCAAAGAAAAACATCAAATTTAAAGGAATAGAAATTTTAACTATTGTTTTTTATTATATTTTAATAATTTGGCCATTACGTTCAATCGAAGTTATCGGAGAACAAAATCATGAAATCTGGGGAATGGATAAACTGATTTTAACAATATTTTTAGGAAGCATTTCTTTTTTTGGATTCGAAAAATGGTATCGCAATATGAGAGCAAAAAGAGGAAAATCAATGTTTCGTTATCAAAAAGTTATTTGGCCACTAATCCCCTTGATCACCCTTTCAATCTTCTTTTATTTTGTTACTAAATATAATTTACTCTGCTGTTACGAATAATTTAAAACCGCCCAAAGGCGGTTTTTAATTACCAGCTTCCACCGCCCCCGCCACCAAATCCGCCTCCAGAAAAACCTCCACCCCCAGAAAAACCAGAACCTCCCCCGGCAGCAATACTTGTAAAAGTGTTTGTAATGGTTGAGTTAAAACTATTTAAATCGTTTACAAGTATCGTACTCGAAACAGCGAACCCTGAAGGTGAAGAATACCAGCCATTAGTTGTTTGTGTATAAATACCTTCGAATTGTTTGGCCCATTGCTTTTCAACCCCTAAAACCATAGCGTAAGGCAAATACCTTTCAAAGGTTTGCGGATTTTTTTGGGGCGCATTGTGAAATTCAATTCTTTTTCCTTCGGCCATCTTTAAATATAATTTTAAGCCTTCAATATGTTCTTTAGTGTAAACCCCTTTTTGGGTTCGACGCGACACAAAAAATGGAAAAAATATAATTACGATCTGCGCCAAAATTATCGCTAAAACCGGCCACAAGGAAGGAATTGCATTTTCAAAATAAATCCAAACCGCTAAAACAAATAATATTTCTCCAATTGCTAAAAGCAATAGAATCTTTTTTCGATAAAAATAAACAACATTAGCCACATAGTCTTTACTTTTTAAGCGGCCTTCTATTTTAAAAGAAGTTACTCCCGCTTCAATCAATTCCTCTAAATTTTCCGAAAGATTAAGATCTTTTAAACAAAGCAAATGTTTTTCTTTAATTAAAATTTTATTATTTCCATCAATTAATGAATACGGCAATCGGCAAGCCTGAAGACATTGCCCCCGATTCGCACTTCGATCCGACAAAGCTTCGCTTAAATAACATCGACCGCTAAAACTTACGCAAAGAGCGCCATGAACAAAAGCTTCCAGCTCTAAACTTGTTTCCTGGCTTATTTTTTTAATCTGCGTTTCGGATAATTCTCTAGCTAAAATTATTCTTTTAAAACCTATTTTTTCCAAAAATTTTATTTTTTCCAAATCATAATTATGCATTTGGGTACTAGCAATCAAAGGAATCGGCGGTAGATTCATTTCCAAAATCCCCATATCTTGAATAATCAATCCGTCAGCCCTAGCTTCAAATATTCTTTTAATCAAATCTTCAGCTTCTTCTAGCTCGGAATCATAAATAATCGTATTAAAAGCAACATAAACTTTTACCCTAAATTGATGGGCATATTCAATTAAAATTTTAAGATCGTCCAGATTATTTCCTGCCTCTGCTCTTGCGCTAAATCGTTCAGCTCCAATATAAACTGCATCCGCCCCAGCATTAATAGCAACTATTCCAATTTCTAAATTTTTTGCCGGAGCCAATAATTCTATTTTTTTCTTTTTCATTTTTTTCAACGTTTTCGAATTAAACTTCTTTGAAAGGCAATTGCAAAACGATGCGCCTCGTTTCTAACTCTAATTAATAAATTTTCATTTTTTCTGACCCATTGAAGAAGATCCAAATTTTTATCCGAAAAAATAAATTCATTTTTTTTCCTTTCTTTTCCTTTAGCAATTCCCACGACAAAAGCCGAAAAATTATTTTTTTTAATCAATCGAAAAACAGCGTTTACCTGGGGCTTGCCTCCGTCTATTAAAAAAACTTCGGGCCAAGGCCATTCCGAATGTTTTAACCTTCGTTCGATTACTTCTTTTAAACAATCAACATCGCTTTGACCGACAACATTTTTAATTTTAAATTTTTTATATTCATTTTTTAACGGTTCGCGAGAATTAAAAACTACCATACTTCCTACCTTGGCTTCGTTTCCAAGATTAGAGATGTCATACCCTTCTATTCTTTTAATTTTTTCTTTTTTAAAAGAAAGGCTGTTGGCTTGTAAAAAACTTTTATCTAAAAGAAAGAAATCTTTTATTTTTTTTAAAGAAAAAATTTGATTTCTTATCCTCCCTGCTTCTTCAAAATTTTGATTTTCAGAAGCTTGCTTCATCTTTTTCTCTAAAATTTTTAATACCCCTTTTTTATCACCTCGCAAAAAAGAAACCAAAGGAGCAATAATTTTTTCTTGATATTCTTTTTTGTTTATCCCGTTTATACAAACCCCCAAACAATGGCCAAGCTGATAATCAAAACAAGGTCTTTTTTGATCGGGCGAACAACGCGAAACATTAAATAAAGAATGGAGTATTTTTAATACTTCTTTTATTTTAATTTGAGCATAGGGCCCAAAAAAGTATTTAAATTTTTTCCGTTCTTGTTTTTTAAAATTAATCAAATCGTGTTCACGAATTGATTGTAGTTTTGGAAAATCTTCATTGGTAATAACTAAATAATTCCAGCTTTTATCATCTTTTTCTTTAACGTTGTATTTAGGATAAAATTTCTTAATATAATTAGCCTCTAAAATCAAAGCTTCTAACACCGAATCAGTTTCCTGCCATTTTATATCCGAAACCTGAGAAATTAAAGCTTCTATGGGGCGATAATTTTTTGTTTCCAAAAAATAGCTTTTTACCCTACTCTTCAAAGAAGTTGCTTTACCAACATAAACTAATTCTTTTTTTTGATTATAAAAAAGATAAATTCCAGGCCGATCAGGCAAGTTTTTTATTTTATTTGCTAAATGGTTCATTTCTTGAAAAAACTTTTCTTAAATATTTCCCTGTCCAGGTCGGCTTTTTAGCCAATTCTTCTGGTGTGCCTTCTGCCACTACTTCTCCGCCCTGGTCTCCACCCTCGGGCCCTAAATCAATAATCCAATCCGCACATTTGATAAAATCAAGATTATGTTCAATAACTAAAACTGTATTTCCTTGAGAAACTAATTCTTGAAGTAAAATTATCAATTTTTTAATATCATCATAGTGTAATCCCGTGGTTGGCTCGTCCAAAAGATAAAGAGTTCTGGTTGTTCCCTTTTTTGAAAGCTCTCGACTTAATTTTATTCTTTGAGACTCCCCTCCGCTTAAAGTAGTGGCTGGCTGGCCCAAAGTTAAATAACCCAGTCCTACCTCGTTTAAAACTTTTAATTTGTCATAAATATTAGGAATATCACGAAAGAAAATCTCAGCCTCTTCAATAGTCATATTTAAAACCTCGGCAATATTTTTATTTTTATAATTTATAGACAAAGTTTCTTTATTGAATCTTTTTCCCTTGCAAACATCACAAACAATTTCTACGTTCGGCAAAAAATGCATTTCTATTTCTAATGTGCCCTTGCCTTCGCAATTTTCGCATCTCCCCCCAGGCTTGTTAAAGCTAAATCTTCCTGATTTATAGCCTCTCATTTTTGCTTCTGGAGTCATGGCAAAAAGCTCTCTGATTTCGTCAAAAATTTTGGTATAAGTAGCTGGATTAGAACGAGAGCTTCGACCAATAAGAGATTGATCGATTCGAATTACTTTATCTAAATATTCTACATTGGTTATTTCTTCAACTTTAATTTCACGCTTAACATGGTTTATTTTTCCGGTTATATAACGATAAATTATATCGTTCATTAAGGTAGATTTTCCAGATCCAGAAACTCCAGTTAAGCAGACAAATCGTCCCAAAGGTATTTCTACGCTTAATTTTTTTAAATTATGTTCAAAAGCTTTTTTGATTTTTAATCTTAATGTTTTATCTTGAACGCTTCTTTTTGAGGATGGTAAGGAAATTTTTTCCTCATTGCGTAAATATTTTCCAGTTAATGATTTTTTAGCGCTTCCAATCACCTTGCAATCAAAATTATTTCCGGTTTGATTTTTTAAAAGATCGCCCAACGGCCCAGAAAAAACTATTTCTCCCCCATTAACTCCAGCCTTAGGGCCAAAATCAACCAGCCAATCGCTAGCCATAATAGTATCTTCATCGTGTTCAACCACAATAATCGAATTTCCAGAATCACAAAGACTGCGCAAAGTTTTAACTAAGAGAGCATTGTCTTTTTGGTGTAATCCGATTGTTGGCTCATCTAAAACATAAAGCGCTCCAACTAATTTTGTTCCAATTTGGGAAGCTAAACGGATTCTTTGCGATTCTCCTCCAGAAAGCGATCCAGATATCCGATTTAAATTGATATAATGCAATCCCACGTCTAATAAAAATTGAAGTCTGTTTTTGATTTCATTCAAAATTACTCCGGAAATTTCTTTATCTTTTTTACTTATTTTTTTCTCAAAATCATTAAAAAATTCAACTGCTTTTTCAACTGTTAGAACAGTTATTTCCCAAATATTTTTTTCGTTTATTTTTACACTTAAAGCGTTTTTATTAAGTCTTTTGCCAAGACAAACCGGACAAACAGCAGTAGAATAAATATTTTCCGTTCCCAGCCCATGGCAATATTCACAAAATCCATACGGACTATTAAAGCTGAATAATCTTGGCTCTATTTCCGGAAAACTAAATCCACACTTTGGACAAGAATATTCTGTGCTAAAAATTTGCTCTTGATTATCTGGAAAAATTATAGAACACAATCCGTTTGACATATCAACGGCAGTTTCAATAGCCTCATTTAAACGAAACTCAAAATCATCATCAATTTTATTAAAAAATATTTTATCAATCACTATTTCAATAGTATGAATTTTTGTTTTTTCTAAAAATATTTTTTCGCGCAGACTCTTTATCTCTCCATCAATTCTCACTTCTAAAAATCCAGCTTCATAAGTATCTTGAAGCATTTGGAAATATTCTCCCTTTCTTCCCCTGACTATCGGGGAAAGAATTATTAAACTTCCTTGTTGTTTTTTTTGTTTAATAATTTCTTCAATCTTTCTAAAAATTTCATCAATTGATAATTTATTTATTTCCGAGCTACAATCAGGACAATATGGTTTTCCAATTCGAGCAAATAAAACCCTTAAATAATCATAAACTTCTGTAATTGTTGCTACGGTTGAACGCGGATTACTACTATGGGCTTTTTGGCTTATAGAAATAGCAGGAGAAAGCCCTTCAATTTCATCAACATCTGGTTTTTGCATTCCACCCAAAAATTGGCGAGCATAAGAAGACAAAGATTCAATATAACGGCGTTGACCTTCGGCAAAAATAGTATCAAAAGCCAAGCTTGATTTTCCAGATCCAGAAACACCGGTAAAAACAACCATTTTATTTCGAGGAATCTCCAGGGACACATTTTTTAAATTGTGTTCTTTGGCCCCTTTGATAATTATTTTATTTTGCATTTGTTTTTTTTGTTTGTTTTTCTAATTCTTTGATTTCGTCTCTTAATAAAGCCGCTAGTTCAAACTCAAGCATTTCTGCTGCTTTTTTCATCTTCAATTTTTTATCTTTTAAAATTTCGGAAAAAGAACGAGCATCGCCAGCCAAATCCATTTTTAAAATTTGCTCTGCTTTATTCTTTCTAAGGCCTTTCCGCGCTTCCAAGCCAAATTGTTCTAAAATATTTTTAATTTCTTTTTCAATAGTTTTTGGCGTAATCTTGTTTTTTTGATTATATTCCATTTGAATCTTTCGACGTCGATTTGTTTCTTTGATTGCTTTATTTATTGATCCGGTCATATTATCAGCATATAAAACAACTTGCCCATTCACATTTCTAGCCGCTCGGCCAATGGTTTGAATTAAACTTGTTTCGTTTCTCAAAAATCCTTCTTTGTCAGCGTCTAAAATTGCTACCAATGATACTTCGGGCATATCCAATCCTTCTCTTAATAAATTTACGCCCACAATTACATCAATATTCCCTTTTCTTAAATCTGTGATTATCTCTATTCGATCTAAAGTTTTAATATCACTATGCAAATATTTAACTTTGATTTTTTCTTTTTCTAAATAATCATTAAGATCTTCGGCCATACGTTTGGTTAAAGTAGTAACCAAAATTCTTTCTTTGTTTTTTGCTCTTTCTTTAATTCTTTTAATCAGGTCTTGGATTTGCGAATCATTTTTTGCTGATCCTGTAATCGGACGGACAATTATCTCTGGATCAATCAGTCCTGTTGGACGGACAATTTGTTCTACAACCTGTTCGCTTTGTTTAAATTCTTCTGCTCCGGGGGTAGCAGAAACATAAACCAATCTTTTCGCTCGATTAGAAAATTCTTCATATTTTAAAGGCCGATTATCATAAGCGCTTGGCAATCGAAATCCATTATCAATTAAAGATTTTTTTCGAGAATAATCTCCAGAATACATTCCTCCAAGCTGAGGAATTGTTGCGTGTGATTCATCAATTACTACTAAAAAATCATCTGCTGCTCTTTTAAAATAATCTAATAAGGTAAAGGGGGGCTGTCCTGGTAAACGATTATCAAAATGGCGGGAATAATTTTCAATTCCCTGGCAATAACCTATATTCTCAATCATTTCCAAATCATAATTCACCCTTCGTTTTAATCTTTCTTTTTCTAAAATTTTGTTTTGCTTTTCAAAAAAATTTAATTGTTCCGTCAGCTCTTCACGAATCGATTTAATTGCTCGAGTTTTAATTTTTTCATTAATAATATAATGCTTGGCTGGAAATAAAAATACTTCGCTGGTTGATGCTAAAACTTTTCTGGTAATAGGATCAATTTTTTCAATCAAGTCTATTTTTTCTGAAATTAAAAAACGATAAATTATTTTTTCATTAATCGGCATTAACTCTAAAATTTGGCCACGCAAACGAAATAGTCCCCTATTTAAATCAGCGGTTGTTCTTTCGAATTGCAAATCAATCAATTTTTTTGCCAAAGAGGTCCGGCTTATTTTTTGCCCCTGCTTTAGGTGATAAACAGTTTCTTTATATTCTTCTGGAGAGCCCAAGCCATAAATACAAGAAACTGAAGCAACAATAATTACATCTTTTCTTCTAATTAATGATTGGGTACAGGCATGGCGCAAACGATCAATTTCACTGTTTATTTGAGCTTCTTTTTCAATATAAGTATCTGTGGCAGCCATATATGTTTCTGGCTGATAATAATCATAATAGCTAACAAAATATTCTACCGCATTATCAGGAAAAAATTCTCGAAATTCATTGCATAATTGAGCTGCTAAAGTTTTGTTATGCGAAATCACCAGACATGGCTTCTGGATACGTTCAATCATGTTGGCAATAGTAAAGGTTTTTCCCGAGCCAGTTACTCCTAATAATACTTGTTTTTCAAAACCCTTTTGCCAACCGCGAACCAGCTCTTCAATTGCTTTTGGCTGATCGCCTTTTGGCTTGATATTTGCCCGAAGCTTGAACTTCATAGGGCTTTATCCTATCATTTTAAAATTATTTTGCAACAATTTTAAAATGATATTAAAATTTAAATTTTTTAAAAATTAAAGATTGGGAATTCCTGTTTCTCCAGCTTTGGCTAAAATTGATTGTAAAAGCATTATTAAAACTCTAATTAATTCGTTTCTATTCATTTGATTTAGCGGCTTTTCCAAAATAAGATTTCCGATTTTATTTTCAAAATTATTACTTTGACATTCTCCTGTATGACTAATAATAGCCTGGGCTTTAGTGGCAAAACATTGATTTGAATAGGTAATGCCATTTGTTCCGCAAACCGGATTATATTCCATCGTACAAACAGTTTCATTTTGAGATTGGCAAATATTGGCTGGTTTGTTTCCTGTGGCTTGGCAAATTATTTTTTGCAAAGCTTGTTTTTCTTTTTCCGTTCCAATTTGTTCTCCCGAACCAAGCCGATAATATTTACAACCAATCACGATTAAGGGAACACTTCCTCCGCTATATTGAGAAAAAATATCTTGATCAGTGTTAGTATCTATATTTTTATGATAAGAAACATAATCCCCAAAATTTTCTACAATTTCGCTAATAATCGGTTCTTCCCAAGAACAATGAGGGCAAGAAGCAGATCCAAAATAATAAATAATCGGTTTTTGATTTTCTAAACAAAGATTAGTTTTTCTCGCTTTGAAATTAGCGTCTATTGTTTCTTCTTCGGGTATTTCTTTAGTGGCGCAATTTACAGTTTTTCCTCCGTTTATTCCTTCACAGGTCCATTTCCAAGGCCCAGAACTAGGGAGCGGATTAAATGTTCCTGACTGACAAAAATTATTATTAGGCGGATAAGGAATCTCCATTCCATTAGCTGAACCGCAAACGCCATCAACTGGTTCTAATTCAGCAGACGACACAAATCCAACAATTAAAAAAATCGCTAAAAAAACGATTAAAGTTAAATATTTTTTAAAAATCATATCGTGTTAATTTATAAAATCTAATAAATTAACAATAGCAAAATTTTTTGAAAAAATCCAATTTTATCAATCTTTTCTTAAAGCAGTGATCGGATCCAACTCGGCTGCTTTTTGAGCTGGAAAAACTCCGAAAACAAAACCTAAGCAACCGGAAAAAGCTAGAGCTAAAATTATTGAAAAAACAGAAACATTATATGTCCAATTCAAACCGATTGCCAAAGCTAAAAAATAAATAACCAACGCCACCCCTGCTCCGATAATTATTCCAAAAACTCCTCCGAAAAATGTTAAAATAATAGCTTCGGCTAAAAACTGATAACGAACATCATTTCTTTTTGCGCCCACTGCCCTTCTTAATCCGATTTCAAAAGTTCTTTCTATCACAGAAACATACATAATATTAGTAATTCCCACTCCGCCCACAATCAAAGAAATAAAAGTTAAAGCTACTAATAATAAAGTGATAGCATTCAAAACAGTGTTAACCATTTCTTTTGCTTCGGCCATGGTCATAGCCTGAAAATCTCTTTTTTCTGGATCAGTAATATTGTGCCTTTCATCCATTAAAAACTGGATATCATCTTTGGTGTTATTTATTTTTTCAGGATCTATAACTTCTACCAAAACTCCAACCACATAATCAGTTCCTAATAATTTTTTTTGGATTGTTTTTGTGGGAATATAAGAAATAGAATCCATGTCCATAAATCCTCCACCTTGTTCTTTTAAAACTCCCACCACCTTAAAGGGAAGCCCTCGAATATAAACGTTTTCATTAATTGCTTCTTGGTCTCCAAATAAATTTTCTTTAATTTTTGACCCTAAAACAACAACTGCTGCCAAACTTTCTTCTTCTTCTTTAGTATAAAATCGGCCAGCCTTGGTTTCCAATTTTTGCATTTCTGAAGCAGCATAACCGTAACCAAAAATTATTCCTGCCTGATTAGCATTTTTATATTTAAAAATTTCTTGTCCAGTCACATAAGAAAAATATGATTTTATATTTTTTAGCTTAGCAATTGCTTCGATGTCTTTATTTTTTAAAGTGGTAATATTATTACCCCCAGCCATTGAAGTAGCGCTCGAAACGTTCCCTTTACCAGGAACTTTTATTTCAATGCTTATTGTGTTGGGATTATAAATATCCAATTCAGAAAGAACCATTCCTTTTAATCCCTCTCCAGCGGCAAACATTATAATCAATAAAGCAATACCAATACTAAGGGCAATAATCGTCAAAATTGTCCGAGATTTTTGCTGCCCCAAACTTTTCCAAGCTATTTTAAAATAATTTAAAATATTATTCATAACGCAATGCTTCAATTGGATTTAAAAAACTGGCTTTTCTAGCTGGAATAATTCCAAAAATAAGACCCACGCCAACGGATACAAAACAGCCCAATCCAATTGACCAGAAAGAAATAATAAAATCCCAACTATAACCCAAGGTCTGAGCCACAACAGCTACCAGCCAAGAAATAAAAACTCCTAAAATAATTCCCAAAATTCCACTGATAAAGGTTATAAAAACAGTTTCGATTAAAAATTGCAAAGTAATTTCCGAGCTTTTTGCTCCCACAGCCTTTCTTAATCCTATTTCTTTTGTCCTTTCTTGAACCGTGGCCAGCATTATGTTCATAATTCCAAAACCACCTACTAATAATGAAATTCCGGCTATGGCTGTTAAAAAAAACTGGACAGCGTTTGTTATTTGCGAAATGGCCTCCAAGGCCGAAGCGCTGCTTCGTACGCTAAAATCATCATCATCAGGATTTTGAATATTGTGGCTGTCTCTTAAAACTTCTTCAACAAAAGCAATCACGTTATTGATATTTTCCGGACGATCAACTTTAATTCTTATAAATCCCAAATAATCAATTCCCAAAAGCAATGTCTGGG
>Ga0302238_1003127_pt1 | contig 10815 bp, 9 predicted proteins | sample AAG_UR_Asn_MG_FD_193527 | JGI IMG/M metagenome (GOLD analysis project Ga0302238, IMG submission 193527) | Enriched activated sludge microbial communities from anaerobic digester in WTTP, New Holstein, Wisconsin, United States - AAG_UR_Asn | ecosystem: Engineered > Bioreactor > Anaerobic >...
TCGCTTCCACCCCGGCTGATGGGCTTGATGCCGATCCCCGAATCCTCCCGCAGCGTCCAGCCCAGCTCGCTTTTCAGAAAAGAGATGATTCCCAGGGCTTCCCGGGAGCCGGCGGCGGCTTCCAGGCCCGCGTAGACATCCTCGGTGTTTTCCCGGAAAACCACCATGTCCACCAGTTCGGGCCTGCGAACCGGGGACGGGATCCCGGGGAAGTAACGGACCGGCCGCAGGCAGACGTAGAGGTCCAGGTTCCTCCGGAGGGTCACGTTCAGGCTCCGGAAACCCTCCCCCACCGGGGTGGTCAGGGGGCCCTTGATGCCCACCAGATGCTCCTGGAAAGCCTCCTCCGTTTCCCGGGGCAGCCATTCCCCGAGGGTTTGGAAAGCCTTCTCTCCGGCCAGGACTTCCTTCCAGTGGATCCGTTTTTGCCCCCCATAGGCGCGGGCCACGGCGGCGTCGAAAACCCGAACCGAGGCCCGCCAGATGTCCGGACCGGTCCCGTCGCCCTGAATGTAGGGTATGATGGGCTCCTGGGGGACCTCCAGGCCTTTTTCCGTCATCCGAATCTTCCGCGTCATTCAGGTCTCCCGTTCCACTGGCATTTTCCGGAGTGTAGCAGAAGCCTTCCGGATTTTTCAATAGCGGGTCAGTCCATGGTCCTGAAGAACTTGTAGAAATCCTTCTCGATGGTTTTCAGGCCCGGCATGGGAAAGAACAGATGCTCCTCCTGGGCGGCGAACATGAAGCCGTGGCGGTACATCTTGGCGGGAATGCGGTCGAAGGGGCAGTCCAGAGACAGGCCCTTGTTGGTCTTGGTGGGGACCCGGCGGACCTCCTGGATGGCGTCCCGGAGCCGGGAGGGATGGAGCCCCGGAATGGGGGGCTGCATGACCGGGTTCAGGGCGAACTCATCGAGAAACTCGTCGATGTCGAACTCCAGCTGGGTGTACAGCAGTTTGGGCGTCCCCTTGGGGTTCCCCGGGGCGGTGATGTAGGCCCCGAAATCGGTGAAGTTGTTTTTCGACAGCACCAGCATCCGGATGGGGTTGATCTCCGCGTAGATCCGCAGCTGGTTCATCGACGGCTTCGGTTCGAAGGGAGCGGGCTTCAGCTCCAGGGAGTAGCCCGCGGGAGTGGTGAGATGCAGCGACCGGATGGCGGAGAAGCTCATGTGCTCCAGGATCCGGTAGGACGCGATGAACTTCGTCGCCTTGGGGCGCCCGTCCTCGTGGGGGACGAGCTGACTGAAACCCCGGTCGATGTCGAAGTACTCGTGCCGGAAATCCGGGTCGATGTCGGCGAAGATCATCCTCCCCTGATAGTCCCGGGAGGACCCCACCGTGTAGTGCCGGGCGAACTGCTCCGGGTCCAGCTGGGATGCCACCAGGGCGGGGTTGGGGTAGCAGATCATGTACAGACGGGATATGTATGTCATGACTTATCTCCAGAAGTCTTTCAGCATCGGCGCTATCACCAGAGAGATGATGGCCATCAGCTTGATCAGGATGTTCAGGGCCGGCCCGGCGGTGTCCTTGAAGGGGTCCCCCACGGTGTCCCCCACCACGGCGGCCCGGTGGGCGTCGGAGCCCCGGCCCCCGGAGGCGCCGGCTTCTATGGCTTTCTTGGCGTTGTCCCAGGCTCCGCCGGAGTTGGACATGAAGGTGGCCAGGGTTACCCCCGAGACGGTGACCCCCGCCAGGAGGCCCGCCAGCATCTCGATGCCCCCCAGGAACCCCACCCCGATGGGGGCCGCCACGGCGATGAGGCCCGGAAGGAGCATCTCCTTCAGGGCCGCCCCGGTGGAGATGCCGATGCATCTCTTGTAGTCCGGCTCCTCCAGCTCCAGCAGGATTCCCGGCTTTTCCTTGAACTGCCGGCGCACCTCCTCAATCATCGCGAAGGCCGCCTTCCCGATGGCCGTCATGGACAGGGCGGAAAACAGGAAAGGGATCACCGCGCCCAGGAACAGTCCCGCCAGAACGGGCACCCCCGTGAGGTCGATGACCGCCAGCCCCGCCTGCTCCCGGAAGGCGGTGAACAGGATGATCGCCGTCAGCGCCGCGGAGCCGATGGCGAAGCCCTTGCCGATGGCCGCGGTGGTGTTGCCCACGGCGTCCAGCTTGTCGGTTATCTCCCGGACCTCCGGGGGGAACTCGCTCATCACCGCCAGGCCCCCGGCGTTGTCCGCGATGGGTCCGTAGGCGTCCACGGCGAGCTGGATGCCTAAGGTCACCAGCATCCCCAGAGCGCCCACCCCCACCCCGTAGAAGCCCGCCAGGCCGTAGCTCCCCAGGATGGCGGCGACCACCACCACCACCGCGGGGAAGCAGGAGAGCATTCCCATGCCCATGCCGGTTATCAGATTGGTCGCCGCCCCGGTTTCCGAGGAGCGGACGATGGCGTTCACCGGGCGGGTGTCGGTGCCGGTGAAGTACTCGGTGAGCATCCCGATCAGGGCCCCGGCGGCGAGCCCCAGCACCACGGCCCCGTAGATCCGTGGGGCGCCGATGCCGCCGCCGATGGTCCCCTGCCCCAGGACCAGCCGGATCAGCGGATAGGCCAGGACGACGGAGATCAGGGCCGCCCCCAGGGAACCCACGTTCAGGGCTCTCTGGGGGGACCGGCCTTCCCTGACCCGGACGAAGAGGATCCCCAGCATCGAGGCCCCCACCCCCAGGACCGCCAGCAGAAGGGGAAGCCCTGCCAGCTTGAGCCGCAGGACCTCCGCCGCCTCCCCGGCGGCGTCGGGGACCACCGCCAGCCCCAGGATCATGCAGCCGATGAGGGAGCCTACGTAGGATTCGAAGAGGTCCGCCCCCATCCCCGCCACGTCCCCCACATTGTCCCCCACATTGTCGGCGATGACCGCCGGGTTGCGGTGATCGTCCTCGGGGATTCCCGCCTCTATCTTTCCCACCAGATCCGCCCCCACATCGGCGGCCTTGGTGAAGATCCCTCCCCCCACCCGGGCGAAGAGGGCGATGGAGGAGGCTCCCAGGGAAAACCCCGACAGAACGGGAAAGCCCGCCTCGGAAAGGGCCTGGACGCCGCCGCCGAAGAAGCGGATCATGAAAAAGACCACCACGAATACACCGAAGAGCGCCAGCCCCACCACGCTCATCCCCATGACGGAGCCTCCGGAGAAGGCCACCTTCAGGGCCGGGTTGATGCCTTTCTCCGCCGCCTGGGTGGTCCGGGCGTTGGCGGCGGTGGCCACCCGCATGCCGACGAATCCCGCCAGCCCGGAGCAGGCCGCCCCGAGAACGAAGGAGAAACTCTGGAAGCGCAGAGGCCCCTTCTGCCCCAGGAAGAGGAGGCCCGCCACGACGAGCACGAAGGGCAGGATGGCGGCGTACTCCCGGCTCAGAAAAGCCATGGCGCCGTCGGCCACGTAACCGGAGATCTTTTTCAGTTCCGGGTTATCCACGGGCTGACGGAGTATCCACACCGTCCGGAAGGCGGAGTACAGGAGAGCCGCCGCGCTCCCCGCCAGGGTGCTGTAGAGGATCGTGTTCCATAGCATGGAGATGATTCTACTACGGGAGGGCCGAAAAGAAAAGGCGGAAACGGGATTCCCGGCCCCGCCGCGGCGCGGAACCTCTTTTTTCAGCCCAGGATCCCCGCGAAGAGGGGGAGCGTCAGCCCCGACAGGAGGGTGGTGACGAACACCAGCCGGGAGGCCAGCTCCGCCTCTCCCCCGTACTCGGCCGCCAGGATGGATATGTTGGCCGCCGCGGGCATGGCGGACAGGAGGACCGGAACCCCCCGGAGAAAGCCGCCGAAGCCCGCCGCGGCGAGACCGGCGCACACCGCCCCGGGGATGACCAGGAGCCGGACCGCCACGGCGGCGTAAAGCTTCGGGTCCTTCCAGGCTCCGGTCCCCTCCAGATCCGCCAGCAGCGAGCCTATCACCAGCATCGCCAGGGGCGTCGTCATCCCCCCCAGGATGTTCAGCGGCGTGGACACCAGTGCCGGGAGCCGCCAGGGCAGGAGAAACAGAAACAGGCCCAGGGCGGTGGCGAGAATCCCCGGGTTCTTCCAGGGGAAGCCCCGTCCGGTCCGTCCCGGGGAGGAGAGAAAGGAAACCCCGACGGTGAACTGCAGCAGATTGTAGGGAAGGTTGAAAGCCACTCCGTAGAAAAGAGCCTCCGGACCCAGGAAGGACTCCAGCATGGGGTAGCCCATGAAGCCGGTATTGGAGAAGACCGCAAGAAAACGGTAGACCCCCCGGTCTTTTTCTTTCGCCCGGAGAAGGTTGGGCAGAAGCCAGGCGCAGAAGAAGTAAAAACCGTAACAGGCCGCCGAGATCCCCACCATGGCAAGAAGGTCCGCGGCCCGGTTCCGGGAAAAGCCGATCTGCAGCGATCCGATGACCAGGGCAGGCAGGGTCAGGTTGACGATGAGCCGGCTGAGCCCCCGGGTGAGCGCCGAGTCCAGAATCCCCAGCCTCCGGGATGCGTAGCCCGCGAAGATCAGCAGGAACAGGACGGCCACATGGGAGAAGGCGGACAGGTACGACACGGAGAGACTATACATGGAGAAGGCTTCCCGGTCAAAGGGAGAAATCCGCAACCATCCCGGCTTTTCCGTCGTCCATACTTCGGGACGCGCCGGGAATGCCCGGGACGTCCCGGCGACGGGAGGCGCCGGGGAGGCAAGGGTCCGGACCGCAGGAGGCGGTCCGGACCGCGTACGGCGGACATCAGACGGCGGCCCGGAATCTTTACGCGGGCCCGGGGGCCGGCGGTGAAGAAAGGGCGCCGGGGCGCGGGCCCCGGCATTGCAGGAGGGTTCCGTCCATGCTACGATTCCGGATCAAGGAGAAAGGAGCGTCATGAACACCGCATCCGCCGCAGCCCAGATCCTCATCGCCCTCATCCCCATCGTCGGGATCGTCATGGGCAGCGCCGTCGTATTTTTTTACCTTCTATGGAACCACCGCCGGAAGACCCTGCTGATCCGCCAGGGCATCCGGCCGGACCCGAGCTTCGACCTCGCCTCTTTCAGCCTCATGGCAGGTCTTCTGAACATCGGGGTGGGATTCGTCCTTTCCCTCTTTTTTCTGGTGAAGGACGGGATCCAATACATGCTCCTGGGGGGGCTCATCCCGCTGTCCGTGGGCATAAGTCTCACGGTGTTCTACTTCCTTCGCGAAAAGCTGCCCTCCCGCCGGTAAAACTGCATGACGGATCCGGAAGGGTCGGACGAGGCCGTCGTCTCCGCCGTGCTGGGGGGGGAGCGGGAGGCCTTCGCCGGGATAGTGCGGAAATACCAGAACCGGGTCTTCTCCCTGGGCCTCCGGTTTTTCCGCAACCGGAACGACGCGGAGGACTACGCCCAGGAGGTCTTCGTGCGGGTCTTTGAAAGACTCGGGACCTTCCGGGGGGAGTCCCGGTTCGGGACCTGGCTGATGAAGGTGGCCTATTACCACGGGATAAGCTCCTTCCGGGCCCGCCGGGTCTTCGACAGTCTGCCGGAGGAGGCGGAGATCCCCGCGGCGGGGGACGGTCCGGAGAAGCTCCACGCCCGGAGGGCGGCCCGGGAGGCGCTGGCGGCGGCGCTGCGGGAGCTGCCGGACCGCTACCGGGTTTGCCTGGACCTGTACTTCTCCTTCGGGATGACCTATCAGGACGTGGCGGCAGTCACCGACGTGCCGGTCAACACCGTCAAATCCCACGTCTTTCGGGCCAAGAATATCTTGCGGAGTTCCCTGCGGAACACCGCCGCGGAGGCGTACGATGACCTGTGACAGAGCCATGGAAGCCTATCTCCGGCTGGACCGGGACGAAGCGCCGTCCCGGGAACTGGCGGCCCACATCGAATCCTGCCCCCTCTGCGGGCGGGAAGTCTGGGGCCTTACCGCCTCCCTCCAGGCCTTTCCGCCCACGGCGGACTGTCGCCCCGGCAGGGACCTGGCGGGACCGGTGATGGCCCGGATCGCCGACCTGAAGGCCGCTCCGGGGCCGGACGCCCTGTCGTGGCGGTCCCGGGAGGAAAGGCCGCTCCTTTCCCTCTATAACTGGATCGGGACGGGGCTCATGATCCTGGCAGGGATGATTCTGATCCCCTACAGCACCATCCCTCCCCTTCTGAACCGGATCGTCGGGCCGGACTGGGAACTCTCCCTGCACCTGGTCCTGGGGCTGGTCATCACCATCTACACCACCCTGTTCATCGGTTCCCACCTGACGGACCTGCGGCGTCTGTTGAAGATGCGGTGAACCGCCGCCGGGGCGGGGCTGGAAGCTGCGCCCGTTCCGGCGGGCCTCCTTACCCCCGGCGGGCCTCCTTACCCCCGGCGGGTGCCGCCGGAAGCGCGCAGGCCGCCGCAGACGGAGGCAGTCCCGGCGGACCTCCCCAGCCCCGAAGGGCCTCCTTACCCCCCGGCGGGCGCCGCCGGAAGCGCGCAGGCCGCCGCAGACCGAGGCGGCCCCGGCGGACCTCCCCAGCCCCGGCGGACTTCCTTGCCCCCGGCGGGCGCCGCCGGAAGCGCGCAGGCCGCCGCAGACCTAGGCAGTCCCGGCGGACCTCCCCAGCCCCGACGGGCCTCCTTACCCCCGGCGGCGGGACGGCGGACGTGCGGCGCCTTCCGCCCCCGGACAGGTTGGCCTTTGCCCGGGATTTTTATATATTTACGATCATGAATATTAAAGAATTTTTTCCCGTCGCCCTGGGGATCGTGTTTTCAGCGGTCCTGTCCGCCGGAGTTTCGGCGGCCCCGGCGGCGGAAGAAAAAGCCGGGAAGCCCCGGTCTCCGGAAAAAGGAGGGGTCATGAAAATGGACGATCGCCCCATGGAGGTTCGGGCCGCCGAGGCGTTGAAGCAGGGCCGCGGGACCATTCTGGCGGGGGCGGAAAAAAAGATACTGTTCCGCCTGGTGGACGAGAAGCACAGCTTCCCCGTGACCTTCAGCGAGGAGGAATGGAAGCGCCGTCTGGGACCGGAACGGTTCAGGATCATTCGCCTCCAGGACACCGAATACCCCTTTACCGGGGAGTACAACGACAACCACGCCGAAGGGGTCTATGTCTCCGCGGCCACCGGAGAACCCCTGTTCTCCTCCGCCGCCAAGTTCGATTCCGGCACCGGGTGGCCCAGCTTCACCGAACCCATCGATCCCGACGGGGTGCTGTACCGGGTGGATCATCACATCGGGTACCCCCGGATTGAGGTGGTGGACGCCCGGAGCGGAGGGCATCTGGGCCATGTCTTCCAGGACGGCCCGGGTCCCACGGGGCTCCGGTACTGCCTGAACTCGGCCTCCCTTATCTTCGTGCCCAAGGGCGGGAAGGCCCCGCCGGCGCTGAAATAGCTCCCATCCCGGGATTCAGGGTGCCGGGTTTTCCCCTCCATGGGCTCCAGTCCCGGCGGCCCCCCCGGGGCCGGGGGCCTTCCAGCCCCACGGTCTGTCCCCGCATCGGGTCCCATGAAAAAGGAAGGACACATGACAGAAACGGAAAAAATCCTCCGCGCCCCGGCGGACGGGAGGGTTCTGGGAGAAATCGTCCGCCACCAGCGGGAGGACCTTTTCCAGGCGGTCCGCCGCGCCCGGGAGGTCCAGCCCGCCTGGGACGCCCTTCCCCGAAGCCGGAAGACCGAGTGCGCGGAGCGGGCGGCCCGCTGGATCCACCGGAACGCCCACCGGATCGCCGAAACTGTGGCGGCCTGCACCGGCAAGACCCGGGTTGACGCCCTGAGCACCGAGGTCCTCCCCGGGGCGACGGCCTGGGTTTATTACGCCCGCCTGGCCGGGAAAGCCCTCCGGCCCCGGACCCTGCGCCGCTCCAGTGTTCTTTTTCTGAACAAGAAGTCGTCTCTGCGCCGGGAACCCTACGGGGTCGTGGGGATCATCAGCCCCTGGAACTACCCCTTCGCCATACCCCTCCACGAAACCGCCACCGGACTCCTGGCGGGGAACGGCGTGGTCCTGAAGGTGGCCACCCAGGTCCAGCCGGTGGGGGAACTCATCGCCGAGATGATCGATGATGCGGGCTTCCCTCCGGGGATCTTCGGCCTGATCCACCTTCCCGGGCCGGAGGCGGGGCCGGCCTTCGTGGAATCGGGGATCGGCAAGCTCTTTTTCACCGGATCCACCGAAACCGGAAAGACCCTGGCGGGTCTGGCCGCCCGGCGCCTTCTGCCGGTGAGCCTCGAACTGGGGGGCAAGGACGCCATGATCGTCCTGCGGGACGCCAACCTCTCCCGGGCCGCCGCGGGGGCGGTCTGGGCGGGGGTCTCCAACTGCGGACAGTCCTGCGCCGGGGTGGAGAGAATCTACGTGGAAAAGCCGGTCTACGACCGGTTCCTCCGGCTCCTGCGGGCGAGGGTCTCCGTTCTGCGCCAGGGACCCGACGGGGACTGGGACGCGGATTTCGGCGGTCTCACCACGGCGGAGCAGAAAGAGACGGTGGCCGCCCAGCTGGAGGACGCCCTCCGGCGGGGCGCCGTGGTCACCGCCTCCTCCCCGGAGCCGGCGGCCGATCCCGGGGGCGGGCTCTATCATCCCGCCCTGGTGGTGGAAACCGACGGCTACCGGGGAGACCTGATGAGCAGGGAAACCTTCGGCCCCATCCTGGCGGTCTCCCCGGTGGAGGACGCCGAGGAGGCGCTGCGGCGGGCCAACGATTCCCCCTACGGCCTCACCGCCTCGATCTGGACCGCCGACTCCCGCCGGGCCCGGAAACTGGCCTCCCGGCTGGAGGTGGGGGTGGTGACCCTCAACGACCACCTGATGAGCCACGGCATGGCGGAAACCCCCTGGGGAGGCTTCAAGGAAAGCGGCATCGGCCGCAGCCACGGCCTTTCGGGCTTCCACGAGATGACCCGGGAGAAGGTGGTGGTGACCGAACGTCTGCCCATGATGAAGCGCAACATGTGGTGGCATCCCCACTCCCGCCGGGTCTACGACGGACTCATGGGCGCGCTGGACATGCTCTTCGCCGCGGGCCCGGTCGGACGGATCCGCGGGGCCTTCCGGGCGGCCCGGCTCTTCGGGGAGAGGTTCTTCCGGTCCTGATATGGGGTCGGCCCGGGGGAATCGGCCCGGGTCCGACAGGCCTCCCCCCGGCCGGCCCCCTCCAGGGCGGAGCCGGGCCGCTTCCCCGTCGCAGGTGGAGGCCCTGCCCGGTGTAGCGGGTCTCCACCGGCGATGCCGGGCCGACCCCTGCCCGGGCCTCCCCCCGGCCGGCCCCCTCCGGGGCGGCGCCGGGCCGGGCCCGGCAGGAGCGGCGCCCTAGCCCGGGGAGTTCACCGGATAGGTGGGCTTTTTCCCCGTCAGGATCTCCACCACGTTCCGCGCGGTCTTGGTCTTCAGCTCCGACATGGCCTCCTCGCTGAAGAAGCCTGCGTGGTCCGACAGGATGACGTTGTCCAGCCCCCGCAGCGGACTGTCCGCCGGCAGGGGTTCCTTCTGGAAAACGTCCAGACCCGCGTAGGCCAGCTTCCCCGAGGCCAGAGCTTCCGCCAGAGCCTCCTCCTCCACCAGGGCGCCCCGGGAGGTGTTGACCAGGATGGTGGTGGGCTTCATCCGGGCGATCCGGGCCCTGTTGATGAGCCTGTTCGTCTCCGGGCTGGCGGGGGCATGGATGGAAATATAGTCCGCCGCGGCCACCAGTTCGTCGATATCCACCTTTTCGCAGCCCTCTTTGGCGATGTCCCCGGCGGACACATAGGGGTCGTAAACCAGGCAGCGGCCGAAATTGAAGTTCCGCATCCGGACCCAGAACTGACGGCCGATGGCGCCGAAACCGACGATCCCCAGGACCCGTCCGCTGATCCGCCGGGTGGGCTGTTCGCCGCTGAGGTTCCAGGCCCCTTCCCGGATCCGCCGATCCTTGTAGGGGACATTCCGTATGGCCCCCAGCATCAGCGCGGCGGCCTGCACCGCCACCTCCTCCATGGCGTAATCCGGGACCCGGGTGACCCAGATGCCCTTCCGCGTCGCCGCCTCCACATCCACGTTGTCATACCCCACACCGTAACGGGAGATGACCCGGCATTTCTCCAGGCCGGAAATGACATCTTCCGTCATGGGGAAAAGATTCACCAGGAGTCCGTCGGCATCCCGGAACATCTCCATGGCCTCCCGGGACCCCTCGGGATATCTGCAGATCTCCACCTTCGCGCCGATGGCGGAAAGTACGGCCTCCTCTTCGGTGATCCGGCCATGCCGGTCGTCGGTCACAACCACCTTGAACATTCTCCGCTCCTCCCGATGCATATAGACGAATCATAATCGCTGGTGTGGAAACAATCAAACGGATTTGCTATAATTTCGGAGATTTACACACTACCGCGGCCCGGTCTCGTCACAGTCGGCCGGAAGCGGACAATCGGGGAAGAATCATGGCGGATATTCAGCCTTCCAGCAGGGATTTCATTCGGGACATCATCGACGCGGACCTGGCCCGGGGTCTGCCGGCCCACGGGGTGGCCACCCGTTTCCCCCCGGAGCCCAACGGCTATCTACACATCGGACACGCCAAATCCATCTGCCTCAACTTCGGCATCGCCCGGGAGTACGGGGGCACCTGCAACCTCCGGTTCGACGACACGAACCCCACGAAGGAAGAGGTGGAGTACGTGGAATCCATCATGGAGGACGTGCGCTGGCTGGGTTTCAGCTGGGACGGCCTGTACTACGCCTCCGACTATTTCGAACAGCTCTACCGGTGGGCCGAGTTCCTGATCGAAAAGGGGCTGGCCTATGTGGACGATTCCCCGGCGGAAGAAATCAGCCGTATGCGGGGCGCCCCCGCCATGCCGGGCACACCCAGCCCCTACCGGGAACGGCCCCCCCGGGAGAGCCTGGACCTT
>Ga0302238_1003130_pt1 | contig 10810 bp, 9 predicted proteins | sample AAG_UR_Asn_MG_FD_193527 | JGI IMG/M metagenome (GOLD analysis project Ga0302238, IMG submission 193527) | Enriched activated sludge microbial communities from anaerobic digester in WTTP, New Holstein, Wisconsin, United States - AAG_UR_Asn | ecosystem: Engineered > Bioreactor > Anaerobic >...
GGCGAAGGTCGGTTCCTGCGGCGGTCTGCGGTCAAACAAACCATTTGACCGCATGCTCTGAACACGGCGGGCCTTACATGAAGACTTCTGCCCGCTTGATCAGGTCTTCCAGCCCGGCTTCGCTCGCATTGCGCGGCTTGCCCGGATGGATGATGGCGACCTGGCAGTTCTCGGCAGCCTCGACGAGCTGAGCGTAGGTGCCGGCGTTGATGTCCTTGATGTAGGCTTGCTTGTTGCCGTCATAGGCGAACATCTTGTCGTTGATATTGATGCACTCGTTGCACGACGCGCAGCGTGCCGTTTCGATGTAAGCCTCGTCGGACGATTTTTCCGCTTCCTTTTCGGCCGTGGCGGCTTCGGGGGCAGACGCGGCAACCGCGGCAGGTTCCACAGGAGCGGCGGTGGTGCCGGCCGCGACGATGGCCTGGCTGCATTCTTCCCAAGCCGATTTCTCCCGGGCGAGCAATTTCTCGGCGTGCGAGTTATGGATGCCTCCGAGTTCCTGCAGGCTGTTCCACATGGACAGGCAGCGGCGTGCTTCGCGGACGATCTTCTCGGTGACGATCACTTTTTGTAATTTGTCTTCGGGGTTGATCATCAATACAGTGGGGACGCTATCGATGCGGTCGATGCCATCCCATTTATCGCGAGCGATGATGTTGCCGGCGTCGGTCAGTGTGTCGTTCCAGTGCGCTTTTGGCACCGCACCGAAGAATTTGGCGTAGCGGGAGTCACAGGCGACGAAGTCGATGAGCGTAAAGGGGAGTTCGACGGTTTGCGTCTGGCACTCCGCATCCTCAAGGACGATCTTGTGGATGGGCCAGTCGAGTTCGGCCTGCGGATTGGCGGCCAGCGAGAAACGTGACGCCCAGTCGTCCCCAGCGGTCGGATCCATCGTGAAGGCAGGGAATACGCGTGACTCGAGCGCCGCCGCCCCGATCAGGTAGGGCGGCAATTGGCCGTGGCCTCCGGCGATCCCCGAAAAAACGCTGAACAGGGCGGGACCGGAGCAGTCCAGACCGCGCACGATACTGTCGCGCAACTGGTAAAGCGCCGAAGCCGGTGATTGCACCACGAACACGCCGGCCATGCCCAACGCCATGCGGGCGAGTTGCCGGCTACGCAGGGCGAATGCCAAGTGGCCGTTGCTGATTGGTGATTCCTCAATGACGTCGTCAGTCTGCACAAGAACCTTGATCGGCAGATTCAACGACATGATTTCGGTGAGCGAGCTCAGTTCCTCGCCCGGCAGCTTGTCCGCATGGAGACGTACCAGGTAGTCGGGGAAGATGGCCATGTCGCGGGGGTCGAGCCCGTTCTCGCCGAAGGACTCGAAGAGGCGGTCATGCTTGGCTTCGCTGTATTCACCCCGGACTTCGAGTTCGGCGATGGCCACGGCCTTGGACAGCTCGATGGCCTTGGCCAGGCGCTCGCGGTAGGCTCTTATCGCGTCGTTGCAGGAGTCGAAGGCGAAGATGTAAGGTTTGATGGTGGAAGTCGGCATGGGGAAGAACTGCTGCGACTTCAGCGTGGTCAGGAGTTTTTCGATGCGCTTCCTGCGGTTCTTTGTCAGATTTTCTTTCGGCGCGGATTTGGACAGGATGCGCGACATCACCTCGAAGTCAAACTGGTCCATGGGGCCCGAACCAAAGGTGCGCTTCAGGTTGGTGGCGGTTCTGCCGGCGTTGGAGTTGGCAAAATCGGCTTGCAGGATTTCCGAGAGTTTGAGGACAAGACGATTGACGATCTCGCCGAAGCGCTTGGCTCGCTGTGTCTGGGCCAGGGCCCAAACATGCCCGATCAGGTGATAGGGCATGGAACCGTTGCAATCGACGACCTCGCCATCTACCTTCAGGTTGGCGCGCGCGCGGGAAAGGCTCTCGGCAATGTGCTTGTCCTCCTTGGTCAATGCCTTGGCGGCCTTGTCCCACAGGGTGGAGAGCATTCCCTCCGTGCCGTTCGCGGTCAGCGTTCGGATGTGTTGCTCAAGGCGAAGCACGTGCTTCCTGAGCCTGTCGGCCTCGTTGCCGCGGGCGATTTTGTCGAGGATGCCGTCGATCAGTCCGGACAGCGATTCGACACTGGCGCCACCTGGCTGGTCCTTGACCAGCACCAGCGGGAAGTCGTAGCGCAACTGGGTGAGGTCCCGGTAGGCGGCGAAAAGGGCTGGACGCAGTTTGAGCCGGTCGATGGCGTCCAGGTCTGAGGTCGTTGTCTTCCCGGTCAGGAAGAACGCAACGTGGGCTTGCAGATCAGCTTCCATAAGTTGTAGCTATCCTGTCTAGTCGTTGTTGGGTGCGCGCCCCGCCGAGGCGATCGCGATCGTTAGGCGGGAACGGCCGTTGTACGTCGAAATCGTTCTTTCCTTGTCAGACAGAGAACTTGTCGAGTTCCGCATTGAAGTTCTTCTTAATCGCTTCCACCGTGCGCAGTGCGCCGCTATGCCGCGTGTCTTCGTAGCAGGGAACTTCGGGGTTCCGGTAAAGAATGCCGACCGGGATGATGTCGGTGTCGGAGGCGATCTCGCGTGCACGGTGGATGTCCAGCGGGTCGTGCTCCACCTGGTTCTTGTACACTCTTGAAAGCCCCTGGCTGATTTGCAGGCCGTTGGCGTGATGCAGCAGCTGAACGCGTTCGGGATCCTGCAGCCACGGATCGAGCGACTTGGGCAGCCATTCCGGGCAACGCTGGATGATGCGCACGAAGGAGAATCCTTTGTGATGGTAGGCGGCCTTGACAATGTCGTAGAGCGTTTCCGGGATCCAGTCCACCGCCTGGGCGATGAACGAGACGTTCGATACGCCGAGGGAGACCGTGAGCGGGTTAAGCGCGTCGAGATAGCTGCCGCGCGGCGTGGTATTGCTTCGCGTGCCGATCGGCGATGTCGGGGAGGCCTGCTTCTTGGTCAACCCGTAGATCTGGTTGTCGTGAAGGAATACCGTCATGTTCATGTTGTAGCGCAGCGCGTGGATCCAGTGCGCCGCACCAATACTGCAGCAGTCGCCGTCGCCGGTGTTGACGAACACGGTGAGGTCCGGTCGGGCCATCTTGACGCCTTCGGCGACCGGGAAGGCCCGACCGTGGATACCGTGGAAGCCGTAGGTCTTCATGTAGTGCGGGAACCGGCTGGAGCAACCGATGCCGGAAACGAACACTGTTTTTTCCGGGCGCAGGCCTTCGTCTCGGCACAGGCGCTGGACGGCGGTGAGGATGGCGTTGTCGCCGCAGCCGGTGCACCAGCGGGGAACGCCGCTCTGGTAGTCTTCCAGCGCCGACTGCTCCTTGTACAGGTCGAGCAGTTGCTTGGTGGCGGATAATTTCATGTTTTTCCCCTATTTCTCGAGTTTGGCCAGGAGTACTTGACGGATAGTGCGCGGTTTGACCGGCTGTCCCCGGACTTCGGTCCAGCAGTCGACGTCGACCAGATAGCGCGAGCGGAGCAGGGTGGCCAGCGACGAATAGCGGCGGTTGTCCTCGTCGATCAGTTCGTCATCCGGGTTGTCGCTCCAGTTGGTTTCGATGGTCAGCACTTTTTTGTACCGCTGCATGATTTCCTTGATTCCCGGCTGCATGGGTTGCAGGAAGCGCAGGTGGATCGAGGCGACCTTCTTTCCTTCGGCGCGCAGGCCTTCGATGGCTTCCTCGATCGCGCCCTTGGTGCTGCCCCAGCCAATCACCAGTAGATCGCCCTTGGGCGCGCCGAAGACCTCCGGCGGGAGGAGCGTCTTCTGCAGTGCGGCCAGTTTCAGGCTACGGGCACGCAGTCCTTCCTGGTTGATGTCCGGGTCGTAGGCCACATGGCTGTAACGGTCATGCGCCAGGCCAGTGACGGTGTGCATGCCGCCCGGTTGGCCGGGGATGAAGCGGCGGGCGATGCCGGTGATGGGATCCCAGTCGTAGGGCTTGGCGCCTTCAGGAATTGGGCTCTGGTCGATGGGTGGCGCCATCCATGATTCCGAGAACTGTGGCCGGTCGAACGGTTGCTGTGACGAGGACAGGCTGGCGTCGCTGAGGATGACCACCACGGTGTTGAAGGTTTCGGCGATCCTTCGCGCGGTGATCACCGAGTAGAAACAATCCTCGATCGTGGCCGGGGCCATGACCACCTTGGGCGCATCACCATGACTGCCGTAGATCGTGGTCAGCAGATCGCCTTGCTCGACCTTGGTCGGCTGGCCGGTACTCGGACCACCACGCTGGACGTTGACCACGACGAGCGGAATCTCCGCCATGACGGCCAGGCCGATGGCTTCCTGCTTCAGCGAGTAGCCGGGTCCCGAGGTGATGGTCACCGTGCATTTTCCGGCGTAGGACGCCCCGATGGCGAACGCGCAGGCGGCGATTTCGTCCTCGGCCTGATGCACGATGCCGCCGACTTTCTCGAAGGCTTCTGAAAGATAGTGGGACGCCGAGGTGGCAGGCGTAATCGGGTACATGGCGCAGATGTCCATGCCCGAGGCCATCACGCCGAGCGCCAGCGACGTGTTGCCGTTGATGGAAATCTGCTGCTTGCCGCTCGGCGTGGCCGGGATGCTGAAGCGGAAGTCGATGTTTGCTTCGGCCCACTTGTGGCCGGCTTCCAGCAGTTCGACGTTGGCGTCGATGACACTCGTTTCCTTCTTGCCGAAGGTCAGGGCGATCTGGTCGCGCGCCATCTGCAGGTCGAAACTGTAGATGTAGCAGAGGATGCCGAGGGCGAACATGTTCTTGCCGCGCTTGGCGTTGGAGGTGAGCTTGAGGCACTCCTCCTCCATCGGGATTTCGACGACCTTGTAGCCGGCCTTGATCAGCCGTTCATAAGCTTCTGTGTAGGATTTGACGATATTCAGGTCGTTATGCGACCGCCACATATTTTCCAGCAGGATAATGCAGCCCGGCTTGAGTTCGCGGGCGTTGACCCGGCCGAGGAGCACCTGTTCGTTGAAGGCCACCACCAGGTCGGTTTCGTCGCCGCCGTTGGTGATGTAAGTGGAACCAATACGGATGCGGTTTCCGCTGGCACCGGCAACGCTGCGGGCCGGAGGGCGGATTTCCGCGGGGATGATTTCCGTCGTCCAGATGCCGTTGCCCATGCGGGCGGCGATAGATCCTAGGGACTGACCGCAACGCTGGGCGCCCTCGCCGGAATCACTGATGATTTCGACGATATGTTCCTTTAGCGTGGTGCATGTCTGCTTGCCGGCTTTCTTCGTTACTTTCTTTGTGGTCATGGGGAGCGATTCCAAAAACGCGGTTGAGCGGCAGGTGGATGGGGGCGACTAGGATCTGATCCGGGCGAAATTGCGTTCACTCGTATCGATGCCGAACAGGGTCTCGCCAGCGGAACGGTAAGGACGGTTCGTGTCGCGAATGCCGAGGTAGGCCTTCATGCTGGCCGCTGCCCGGCGACCGGCGCCCATGGCCTCGATGACGGTGGCGGCTCCAGTGACTATGTCGCCACCGGCAAAGACGCCAGCCAGGGACGTGGCCAGGTTGTCATCGGTGTCGATATAGCCCCACTTGTTCAGCCTGAGCTTCGAGGTCTGGCCCATGATCGGGTTAGCGTTGGTGCCGATGGCATAAACCACCAGATCACATTCGAAATCGAACTCGCTTCCGGCGACGGGTACCGGGCGGCGGCGTCCGGACGCATCCGGCTCACCGAGTTCCATGCGCACGCAACGCATGCCCATGACGTTGCCGTTACCGTCGTCGAGGATGGCTACCGGGTTGGTCAGCCAGTGGAATTCGACACCTTCCTCTTCTGCGTGGTGGATTTCCTCGGCGCGGGCTGGCGCTTCCTTGTGCGAGCGGCGATATATGCAGTAGACCTTTTCTGCGCCTAGGCGCAGCGACACGCGCATGGCATCCATCGCCGTATTGCCGGCACCGACGACGGCGACGCGCTTGCCGATCGGCTGCGGCGTGTCAAAATTGGGGAATTCTTTCGCGCGCATCAGGTTGCAGCGGGTGAGTAGTTCATTGGCCGAGAGAACCCCATTCAGGGAGTCGCCCGGGATGCCGAGCATGGTCGGGTAGCCCGCACCGACGCCGACGAATACCGCGTCATAACCCATCTCCGAGATCATCTGCTCAAGAGTGAACAAGCGGCCAACCAATGTGTTGCACTCGAACTTGACGCCGAGTTTTCTGAGGTTGTCTATTTCCGCGTCGATCACTGAATTGGGCAGGCGGAAGTCCGGGATGCCGTACTTCAGCACGCCGCCCGCCTGGTGGAAGGCCTCATAGACTGTGACGTCGCAGCCGGCCTTGGCCATGTCTGCCGCGCAGGCCATGCCGGCCGGACCGGATCCGACGATGCCGACCTTGAAACGGTTCGGTTCGATATAAGGGATATTGGCCCAGCCTTCCCGGATCGCCGTGTCGCCGACGAAGCGCTCCAGGCGACCAATGGCCACGGCCTCGAGTGTCTGGCCCACCGTGCACACGCCTTCGCACTGGTTCTCCTGCGGACAGACGCGGCCGCAGATGGCGGGCAGCAGGCTGGTTTCGGTCAGGATGTCGTAAGCGCCGCGGATGTCCTTCTCGTTGACCTTGCGGATGAAGCCGGGAATGTTTATGCCGACCGGGCAACCCGATACGCAGGGCTGGTCCGGACAGAACAGGCAACGTTCCGATTCGCGCATTGCATCGTCGGGATGGTAGCCGCAGGCAACTTCCTCGAAATTCCGGGCACGCACCGCCGGATCCTGTTCGCGCATCGGAGTCCGTTCCTGCGGGATGCTTCGTATCGTCCTTTTCTTCGCCATGAATGTTTACCGTGTCCTGAAACGTTGAGAAGACCTACTTGGTTTGTGCGGCGTCGATGGCCTTGTCGATGGATTTTTGCATCCGGCAACCCTTTTCCCAGTGATCGAGCGCCATCCGTTCTTCCTTGGTATAGCGGCGCAGGCGGGTCATCAGATCGTCAAAATCGACCTGATGCCCGTCGAAGTCGGGTCCGTCGACGCAGGCGAACTTGACCTGGTCGCCGATCTTCACGCGGCAACCGCCGCACATCCCAGTGCCGTCGACCATGATCGGATTCAGGCTAACCATGGTCTTGATCTTGTAGGGGCGGGTGGTTTCGGCGCAGCTCTTCATCATGATGGGAGGGCCGATGGCCACGACTTCATCGATGTCGGGGTGCTTCTTGATGGCCTGTTCGATGCCGGCGGTCACCCGTCCATGCAGTCCGACGGACCCGTCGTCGCTACAGATGATCAACTCATCGCAGATGGCCCTGAACTTGTCTTCCCAGAACACCAGGTCCTTGGTGCGGAAGCCGATGACGCCGATCACGTAGGCACCGCTTTCCTTGAGCGCACGCGCTTGCGGATAGACCGGTGCGACGCCGAGGCCGCCGCCCACGCAGACGACCTTCTTTGCGTGCGATTCGGGTGTCGGGATGCCCATCGGCCCGACCAGACCGTACAGCGACGTGCCGACCTTACATTGCTGCTGCATCTGTCGCGTGGTTTTTCCGACGGCCTGGATGACCAACGTGACGGTTCCCTTGTCCCGGTCGAAGTCGGCGATGGTCAACGGTACGCGCTCGCCATGCTCATTGAGCATCACGATGACGAACTGTCCGGGCTTGGCCGCCTTGGCCATCAGCGGATGGCGGACCTCCAGCAGGTAGGTGACGTCGGAAAAATCCTCGCGCTTTACGATTTCAAAGTTTGACATAGGCGGTGCTCTCGAACCCGGCGCAAGCCGGTGGTTGGAACGGACAGTGGGGAAAAAACGGGATCAGAAGCACGCGTGACGCTGCTTCCATGGGGCAGGGGATGATGATCGTTTCTTTAGACACGACTTGGATTTGCCTTTGATGTCTGACCCGATTATCGAAACGCATTTCAACAATGCCGGGAACTGTGACAGGTGGCGTGATCAATGATTTTCAGGAATCAACCCCGCGTCTTTTTTTGTGTTTTTGTTTGGCGCAACCCTGAAACTCACCGGCTCCTGTTTTCAATGTCGGCCAGCATGTCGCAATGCGAAACAGGCATATTTTTAATTGCAATCTACAGGTGGAGCAAATGAAAGATAGTCACTAAATCATTCTGTTCTGGAATGATTAGTGGATTGAGGCAGATTATTTGGCAGCGACGAAGGTGGAGAAAATTCAAGAGATTCCGATTAGTTGATATTTAACAATTGGTTATGTAATTGCTTACGTCCGATCGGTTCAGGAGAAAGGTGTCGATGGAACTAATTTGGCTGTGAGTTGACTAAAAATAAGAAGATGCTAATATAATTATGTACATGTTCGGGAGATTGCCATGCTTCGTTTCGATATTGCTCCGGTTTGTTCCAATGCCTACCGCTTTCAGGCGACGATGAGTTTCACGATCGCCGCGCTCTATCTGTTCACTCCCTGGAAATGGGTGGCATTCATTCTGGCGGTCGGCGCCTTTATCCGCGGCTTTGTGTCGCCGCACAAGTGCTTGTCCTACAAGCTTTTCGAAAAGGCCGCTGCGCGCATGAACTGGGTCAAGAAGGTCAATGCCGGCTCCAAGATGTTCGCGGACAAGATTGCCTGCATCGCCGGGATCGTTATGGCCGTTACTTGGTTGGCCGGTTCATCGATCGGCAACATTCCTGCCACGGCAATCCTGATCTTCGCATTCCTCGATTTGGCGACCGGCTTCTGTGCTGCCTGCTGGGCCTACGCGGCGTGGTATCGGATGCGCGGCATCGCGTAAATGCAGTCTTCTTGAGTTCAGGCGGAGATTTCGACGCCTCCGCCGATGATGAACAGGTCGACAGCAAGGCTGTCGCCTCGTTCGATGGCTGCTGAAAATTGTTCCTGGCTGAAATATTGCAACCCCATCAGTGTCAGTTGGCGCCTTGCGTCCAGGGGTGTCATTCGGGCGATTGTCTCATCCGACAATATGGCGTTTCTCTCAATGGTGCCGTATCGAGTCGGTGGCGTTTCTCCTCGTATTGCGCCGGCTACGGAGTCCAGTTGCGGGAGCTTTCCAGCGTGAATCAGTGACTCCATACGGGCGAAAACTTCATGCCGTGAAAAGGGCTTTTTCATGAAGTCGTCGGCGCCGATGCGTTTTGCGTAGAACTGCTCGGTAGCCTGTTCGTTGCCGCTGATCATGATGATCGGTGTGTGCCGCGTTGCCGAATCTCGCCGAATCAGGCGCAGGGCAGCGAACCCGTTCATGCCCGGCAGAATGATATCCAGGAAGACAAGATCCGGGTTTTCGCGGCGTACTGCTTCGATACCCGTTTCTGCGTCCGATGCCTCTCTGATCTTGCATCCGGCCGATCTGAGGATTGCGCCGAGGGAGGCGACGATGGTTGCCGAATCGTCGATGATCAGGATTCTTCGCCCTCTGTGATTCAGGCGCTTGCTGCGCCGCCTTTCTGGCGGTGGCTGTCTGGTAACATCTTTGCCTGCAGCGGGAGCTTCGTTTTGGTTCAGGATGGATTTGATTTGCTTGAAGATGTTCATGCCTTCGCTCGCGCCTCGCCGATGAATACTGATTGTTTCGACTTCTTCCTGCGGCAAGTATAAGTGAATTGGCGGGGAGAATGTCCTATGCATATGTGGACGGCATCGGGTCTTTGAGTCGTGCGGTTCGCTCAAGAATTCTGCTTCATTTTGTCCGTGAGATGCTTTTGAAGGATCGAGAATGAGAATATGGGTTGATGCCGACGCCTGTCCAGGGGTCGTCAAGGAAATACTCTTTCGCGCCGCCAATCGAGTCCGGGTGCCGCTGACACTGGTCGCCAACCAGATGTTGCGAGTGCCGCCCTCGCCATGGATTCGGGCGTTACAGGTGCCGGCTGGTTTCGATATCGCCGATGAGCGCATCGTGCAGGAAGCCGATGCCGGTGATCTGGTGGTGACTGCCGACGTGCCGCTTGCGGCACGGGTGATCGCCAAAGGAGCATTGGTGCTCGATCCGCGAGGTGATCTGCTTGATGGAAGCAACATCCAGGAACGACTGGGGATGCGCAACTTCATGGAAAGCTTGCGCAGCAGCGGGGTTGATACAGGAGGGCCGGCTGCATTTTCCTCAGCCGATCGCCAAGCGTTCGCCAATCAGCTTGACGGGCTTCTTGCCAGTCGATGTCCATGAACTGCTAAAGCAGGATGGTTCGAGGCGATTGTATCGGGAGTATGCTGAGGACGACGGATTCAGACGGGGTGCCGCCCGGCCTGCATTCGCGCTGCGGCCCGGCGCACCCCGTGCGGTAGAACAGGTGCAGCGTGCCTTACGCTGCGTCGGCAACAAAAACGGTCATGCCAACGACACGGATGCCGGCGTATTTCGATTCGTTCCTGGCGATCCAGGTATCAACCCCATCCAGTGTCAGGTTTGCAGCGAGGACTTGCCCGGTCCGTTTATTCACGACGGAATACATTGTTCAATCCTTTCATCTGAGTTGACAAACAGTTCAAGCAACGCCGCTACACGCCCCCTGCGTTGTCTGGACTGCCATCGGAATCACTGCCCGTCAGGCGTCGTTCCGGCGCCCCGAATTTTTTTGACCGGTTCGTCAAAAAAAAATCCCACACCGGTCGGGTATGGGATTCAAAATCCCATCATTGGCGATGGGTCAGGGAGGGTCAAACATTGTCAGCGGGGGACGCTGAAGCAACGTGATGGATCATAGTAGGGCGGCGCATGCACGTCTGTTTCGCTTGTTCAGTGTTTGCGTAACAGATTGTAATCATCGGCAGACTTGAACCGAAACGGCCCGCGACACTTGTCAAAAATAGCCTGCCGTCATGGCTCCAGTCCGGCCTTCTGGCAAAGTGCTATGTAGCATGGGCCGTCGAGATCGCTGCCGGGAGGGAGTCCTGCCT
>Ga0302238_1003133_pt1 | contig 10804 bp, 3 predicted proteins | sample AAG_UR_Asn_MG_FD_193527 | JGI IMG/M metagenome (GOLD analysis project Ga0302238, IMG submission 193527) | Enriched activated sludge microbial communities from anaerobic digester in WTTP, New Holstein, Wisconsin, United States - AAG_UR_Asn | ecosystem: Engineered > Bioreactor > Anaerobic >...
CCGAGGACGGCCACGGCTACGCGGCGGTCAGCGACGACGGACTGAACTACCAACGCAAGACGGCCTGGGCCTGGGACGACGGCGAACCGATCGGCATGTCGACCACCCAGCAGCACTGGCTGACGCATACCGACGGCCTGTTTCTGGTCTACACGCGCAAAGACGCGACGAACGCGAACGTCATTCGCTGGCGCTCGCCGCTGTGGGTGGCCCAGGTCGATCCCCAACGGCTGTGCCTGATGCGCGAGACAGAGACAGTCGTCCTGCCGCTGGTCGGCGACGGCGTCGGCGCGCCGGACGACGTGGCCCTGATGGGCAACTTTCATGTGACCAATGCCAGTCCCGACCAATCCTGGGTCACGGTCGGCGAATGGTTGCCCAAGCGCGGCGCGAAAGGCGACCTGCTGCTGGCCAGGATCCGCTGGGCCAAGCCGAACCGCCTGGCATGAGGAGACGCAGACATGGAGTTCCGGGGTTTCGAGGCGTCGATCTTTCAGTTCCTGGAAGAGTTGGCGGACAACAACAACCGTCCGTGGTTCCAAGCGAACAAAGCGCGGTACGACAGCGGGGTGCTGGAGCCCAGTCTGGCGTTCATTCGCGCGTTCGCGCCGCGGCTGAAAAAGATCTCGCCGTATTTCGTGGCCAGCGATCGGCGGATCGGCGGATCGTTGATGCGCGTCTATCGGGACACGCGGTTCGCCAAAGACAAGACGCCCTACAAGACGAACGCCGGCATCCAGTTCCGGCACGAATTTGGCAAGGACGTCCACGCCCCCGGCTTCTACGTCCACATCGCGCCCGGCGAATGTTTCCTGGCGCTGGGCGTGTGGCGGCCGGACGCCGATTCGCTGGCGATGGTCCGGCAGGCGATCGTGGATCACCCGGACCGCTGGAAGCGGGCTCGCAACGACCGCAAGTTCCGAGCCCGGTTTGAACTGGATGGGGACAGCCTGAAGACGCCGCCGCGCGGGTATCCGGCCGAACACCCGCTGATCGAGGACCTGAAGCGGACGGATTACATCGGGCTGGAGGAATTGCGCGAACAGGACGTGTTGAATCCCAGGTACATCGACGCCGTGGCCGCGTCCTTTGCCGCCAGCCGGGCCTTTATGCGCTTCCTGTGCGACGCGCTGCGGGTGCCGTTCTGACGAGGCGAGGCCACGACCAAAGAAGCCCCGTTTTTTCGGAAAAGCCGGGTTTCTGGAGGAACACGAATGAGGTGCGAAAACATCGCACGCGAAGCCCGATGAGCGCCAAGGTCTCGCCTGACAATCCGTTCGCTAGATCTGGTTGTTCCAAGATGAAGCCAGCTACAACAAGCACACTCAGGAGATCTTCGGCGACACGCCCGACACATACGATCGAAGATCACCTGTCACTCATTTATCGTGGGAGCCTGCCATGCCGACCGCTATCCAAGCCACTCGATCGGTCCTGACCGTGATTCGTTCGTCCCTCGTGCTGCTGCTGGTGGCAGCCCTGTGCCCGGCCTCAGACGGTCCCTACCAGGTCCATCTGCAGCACAACGTCATGGTCCCCATGCGCGACGGAGTGCGTTTGGCCGCCGATGTCTATCTGCCCGCCAAGGACGGCCAGCCGGTCGCGGAGCGGTTGCCGGCCATCTTGATGCGCACGCCGTACAGCAAGGGTTCGGGAGACAAGGGGCATGCGGACGGCCGCTACTTTGCCAGCTGGGGCTATGCCGTCGTGTTCCAGGACACCCGCGGACGCTACGAATCGGAGGGCACCTGGCACATGCTGACGGACGACGGCCCCGACGGCTTCGACACCGCCCAGTGGATCGCGCAACAGAGTTGGTCCAACGGCAAGATCGGCACCATCGGCACCTCGTACGTCGGCGGGACGCAACACGCCTTGGCCATGACCCGCAGTCCCCATCTGACCACGGTCATTCCCGTGGACGCGATGTCCAACTTGGGCTACGCCAGCATGCGGAACGGCGGGGCTTTCGAGTTGCGGTTCTGGAATTGGATCATGCTGAACGCCGGCCGGGGCAGCCAGTACCGGCGCGATCCGGGCACGGAGGCCGTGCTGCGCGAGATGGCCGACCAGCGGAAGCACTACTTGGCGAACCTGCCGCTGCGGGCCGGGATGACGCCGCTGCGGCTGGCCCCCGCCTACGAGCAATGGCTGGTGGAAGCGATGGGCCACGGAATCAACGACGATTTCTGGCGGCAGAACAACATCATCGACCATGCGGCGGAATACAAGGACATGCCCGTGTACCTGGTCGGCGGCTGGTACGACTCGTGGGCCAGCAACACGACCGCGAACTTCGGGGTCTTGAGCAAAGCCATCCGCGGTCCGGTGTACTTGATCATGGGCCCCTGGATTCACGGCGCGCAGGGGCAATCCGCCCACGGCCACGTCAGCTTCGGCCCGGCGGCCGCGATTCCCGATCCGCGGGCCTGGCGCCGCGAGTGGTACGACCACTGGCTCAAGGGGATCGACAACAGCGTCGGCAAGGCCGATCCGTTCCGCACGAAAGTCCGGATTTTCGTCATGGGCTCCGGCTCCGGCGGCAAGGACAAGGACGGGCGTTTGGAGCACGGCGGTGCGTGGCGGGACGAGCAGGAGTGGCCGCTGGCTCGCGCCCGTGCGAGCAACTGGTATCTGCACGCCAACGGAGGCCTGAGCGACCAGTCGCCGCCGGCAGGCGCCGGCGCCACCAGCCTCCAATTCGATCCGCGGCATCCGGTGCCCACGATCGGCGGCAACATTTCCTCGAACAACGACATCATGCTGCAGGGCGCTTGGGACCAGCGCGGCGGAGCGCACATCTGGAACGGCCAGGAGCCGCTCCCGCTGTCCGCCCGCAACGACATCCTGGTGTTCCAATCGGAGCCGCTGCCGGAGGACCTGGAGGTGACGGGCGAGCTGGCCGTCAAGCTGTGGGTTTCAACGTCGGCCGTCGACACGGATTTCACCGCCAAGCTGATCGACGTCTATCCGCCCAGCCCCAGCTGGCCGGGCGGGTTCGACTTGAACATCGGCGACGGCATCCAGAGGTTGCGGTTCCGCGAATCGCTGCAGAAGGAAGTGCTGGCCGAGCCCGGCAAGATTTACCCGATCACGGTCAAGCTGTATCCGACCTCGAACATCTTCAAGAAAGGCCACCGCATCCGGGTGGACATCAGCAGCAGCAACTTCCCCCGCTTCGACGTGAACCCCAACACCGGCGAGCCCCTGAACCAGAACCGCCGCCAGGTGGTGGCGGTGAACACCGTCCACCACGACGCCGATCACCCGTCCCACATCGTGCTGCCGGTGGTGCCGCGTTGAGAACGATTGGCGGCAAACGAACCAGACAGGTCTTCGCCCGTCGCTTCCAGTTCCGCGCGGCTGGAAGCGAGCAGGCGTTTTTTGGACTTGTCCCCGCGTTCCGATGACCAGGACCGCAAAACGGCGATAGGCCAAGGAACGGGATGCACCTCGGCTCGCTTCGCGACGGGCCAGACCAAAGTCTCGCTGCGAGTCGCGTCCCTCGCCGGCGATCCTGTGGTCGGACCGGCGGGCCAAGCCAGCCACACGCCGCCGAGCGCGGCGTGGCTTTCGCCTTCGCCCCCGCCGGGAGCGCGATTCAGACCGTTGATCACGAGCAAGGCGTCGCGCGGCAAGACCAGGGCGTCGCCGTCGGTGTCCAGGAAAGGCGGCTGCGGTTCGGCCAGGGCAGCAGGCAGAGCCGGTTGTCCCGGACCAGTCGTGTTCAAATGATTGATGATTTGTAGCGCGTCCAGCGGCTCGACGTCTCGGTTGGCGGACACATCGAGCCGATTCTGGGGATTGGTCCAAGCGGAGGTCGGCTGGTTGGCAAAGCTCACGAACGCTCCGCTAATCCCCGACCGGATGTCCACTTCCACGTTCGCATCGCCGACCAGGACGTTGCCCGTCGCCAAGACAGCCGAGTTCAGCTCCGACGCGCGAATCCGGTACAAACGGTTCGGGGCCACGGCCAGCGAAAATCCGCCCGCGTCATTGGTGGTCGCGGAGAAGTTATTGGCCTGTAGCGTCACACCCGGCAGGCCCTCGCCGGGATCGTAGCGCCCGTCGCCGTCGCCGTCATTGAAGACCACCCCCGTCACGAAGACTTCCGCAGGGTCCCGGCGAGCAATGTGTACGGTCCAGTAGTGGCCATAGCTCGAAGCCGGATCCGCCGCGTGACCGACGCCGATCTCGCGGTTCTCGGCATAGAACGCATCAACCCCCAGCAGGTGACGGCGGTGACCTGCGGCCGATCGCCCCTGGTCGACGATCAGCGCGTGCAACGGTGCGGCCGCCTGGTCGTACCAGTCGCCGGCCGAAATCGACTCGATGTAGTTCTCGTCATCGGCCCAGCCGGACGGCAAGTCGTAGCCCTGGTCGCGCGCCACCTTGTTCGGCCAATCGCCCGTGACGGGGCTGTGGTGACCGAAGTAGTCGTGCTGAGCCATTTCGTCCGAGCGGAGACCGGCCGACTGCATCAAACAGTCGCTGGCCGCCAGAGGAGGACGCGGGGCGATTCCCGACAAGTCGACGGCTAACCCGGCTTCGCGCTGGTACGCCACGGGATCGTGACGAGCCAGGTTTAGAAGATAGACGAACTGCTGCTCCTCGGCCGAAACCGACAACAGCAGGCGAGCTTCGAGACACTCGAAGCGCAACGGTCGCGGCCGGGGCGCGGCGGCATCCCGACCTGTGTGGATCTTTTCCAAATACAGATTCACGGCGATAGATATTCCACCGAAGGACTGGCGTTTTCATTCGGTGCAGCTATGGGTCTGGGCAAGTCTGGGACGAGACCAGGCGCGCGTCAAACAACGGCGTGAAGGAAAACGACGAGAGATTGCGAGGAAAGGAAAACCCGAGTTGGGATTGGATCGTCTATAATGACGGCGCTGCGGGTCTGCGCCGGCAGCGGTCCCCCGTAGCACGCGCTCTCCGAGCCGTGCAGACACAGCGGAGAATCCCTGCAATCGGGAGAACCGCCGATTCGCAATCGGCGTACATGGCCAAGAAAACTAGGGAGTCATAGCCATGAGTGAGCTTTTTCCGAGGACGATGAGGATGGCGACAACGTTCGTGAGACGCTATTTGACAAGGTTCGCGACAAGGTCTGAAACAGGAGCAAGCAACTGCGGGCTTTTCGTTCTGTTGGCACTCCTGCTGGCCTCGCCTGCCTGGGCCGGCGCCCGCGACGAGCAGTGGAGAAAAGTCGACGAAGCGATCGGTAAAGGGCTGCCCAAGACGGCCATCGAGCAACTGGAGCCGATCATCGCGGGAGCCATGAAGGACAAGGCTTACGCCGAAGCCGTCAAGGCGATCGCCAAGAAGATCGCGCTGGAGGGCAACATCCAGGGCAACAAGCCGGAAGAAAAGATCACCCGCATGAAAGCCGAGATCGCGAAAGCGCCCCCGCAGATGGCGCCGGTCATGGAGGCCATCCTGGCCAATTGGTACTGGCACTACTTCCAGCAAAACCGCTGGCGGTTCATGCAGCGCACGGCGACCGCCCAGGCGCCCGGCGACGATTTCACCACCTGGGACGTGCCGCGCATCTTGGCCGAGATCGACAAGCAATTCACCAAGGCTCTGGTGGCCGAGGCCGTACTGAAAGCCACGCCCGTCGCGGCCTACGACGACTTGCTGCAGAAAGGCACCGCGCCGGACAGCTACCGGCCGACCATGTTCGATTTCCTGGCGCACAATGCGCTCGAGTTCTACAGCGCCGGCGAACAGGCGGGGGCCAAAGCCGAGGATGCGTTCGACTTGATGGCCGACAGCCCCATCTTCGCGACGGCCGAGGAGTTCACCGCCTGGGAGATCCGGACGTCTGACGAGAACTCGGCGACACTAAAGGCGATCCGGCTGTATCAGAACCTGCTCAAGTTCCATCGGGCCGACGAGGACAAGACGGCTCTGATCGACGCCGACCTGCTGCGGCTGAACTTCGGCTGGAACAAGGCGTTCGGCGAAGAAAAGAACGCCCGCTACAAAGCCGCGCTCAAGCGGTTCACCGACCAATGGGGCGACCACGAGATCGCCGCACGCGCCTTGCACGACTGGGCGGTCGTCCTGCACCAGGAAGGCGACATGGTCGAGGCCCACAAGCTGGCCGAGCGGGGCAAGAACGCTTTTCCCAACAGCGCCGGCGGCCGCCGCTGCCATAACCTGCTGCTGCAGATCGAGGCCAAATCGTCGCAGGTCCAGATCGAACGCGTCTGGAACCAGCCGCTGTCCAAGATCCAAGTCCGCTACCGCAACTTGACCAAGGTCTTCTTCCGCGTCGTCGCCGAGTCCTATGACGCGCGATTGAAGACGGCGCGGTACCGGCCTGAACAACTGGACGACAACGAGCGCCGGGCGCTGTTGGCCAAGACGCCCGTGCGCCAGTGGTCGGCCGACTTGCCGCCCACCGGGGACTACCAGGAGCGAACAGAGGAGGTCGAACCGCCGGCCGACCTGAAGCCCGGCTTCTACTTCCTGGTCGCCAGCCACGATCCGGGCTTCGGCGAGCAGAACAATCTCGTCTCGTTCACGGATTTCTGGGTCAGCGACCTGGCGCTGATCGTCCGCACACGCAGCGGGGAAGCGAACGTCGAGGGCTTCGTGCTGAATGCCATCTCCGGCGAACCGGTCGCCGGTGCGGAAGTCCAGGCGTGGTATCACACGCGGAACAACGTACGCCAGGCTGGCTCCGTGGCGAAGACGGATCAGAAGGGCCTGTTCTCGCTGGCCACCGGGGCGAACCAGCGCATGCTGCTCGTCGCCCGGCACGCCGGGCAAATGCTGGCCACGGCCAATGATTACTCCGCCTGCCAGCGCGACCTGGACGCGCGTCCCGCGACGCGCACGGTCTTCTTCACCGACCGTTCGCTGTACCGGCCCGGCCAGACGATCCACTACAAGGGCATCTGCCTGGACGTCGACCAGGAGCAGGACAACTACAAGACGATCGCCAGCCGCGTCGTCAACGTGATCTTCGCTGACCGCAACAACAAGGAAATCGCCCGCCAGCAGCACCAGACCAACGACTACGGCTCGTTCAGCGGCAGCTTCACGGCTCCGCGCGACCGCGTGACCGGCCGGATGAGCATCCGCGTGGACGGCGAGCCGGCCGGGCAAACGGCGTTCAACGTGGAGGAATACAAACGGCCGAAATTCCAGGTGGCCGTGGACCGCCCGGAGGCCGCCGCCAAGTTGAATGGCGAAGTGGCGGTCAAGGGCCGAGCCACGGCTTACACCGGTGCCGCAGTCAACGGCGCCAAGGTCCGCTATCGCGTTGTCCGCCAGGTCCGCTATCCGGTCTGGTGGGGCTGGCACTACTGGTGGCGGATGCCGCCGGCCGGCGGCAGTCAGGAGATCACCCACGGCCGCGCGACCACGGGCGCGGACGGTTCGTTCGAGATCAAGTTCGTCGCCAGACCGGATCTGTCCGTGCCGGAAAAAGACGAACCCGTGTTCGAGTACACCGTGTACGCCGACGCGACCGATACGACCGGCGAAACGCGCTCCGGCCAGCAGGCGATCCGCGTCGGCTACACGGCCCTGCAAGCGACCCTGGCGGCCAACGATTGGCAAACCGTCGACAAGCCGGTCCAGTTAACTATCAAGACAGCGACGCTGGACGGCGAAGGCCAGCTGGCGGAAGGCTCGCTGAAGATCTACCGCCTGAAAGCACCGGACAAAGTCCAACGAGTGGATCTGGGCGGCCAGCCCTATCCACGGCCTGCCTTCCGCGGCGGCGTCACGGCTGCGACTGAACCGAAGCCGAATCCGTCCGACCCCAACAGCTGGCCGCTGGGCGAAGTAGTGGCCGAACACGGCTGGACGACCGACGCCGAAGGCAACGCCACGTTCTCCTGCCCGTTGGCCGCGGGCGCGTACCGCGCAGTGCTGGAAACCCAGGACCGGTTCAACAAGAGGGTCACCGCCCAGCAGCCGCTCCGCGTCGTCGACCCTGCGGCGAAGCAATTCGCGGTCAAGATCCCGTATTCGTTGCTTGCTCCGGCGTGGACCCTTGAGCCGGGCCAGGAGTTCCTGGCCTTGTGGGGCACGGGCTACGACAAGGCCCGCGCGTATGTCGAAATCGAGCACCGCCGCAAGATTGTGAAGAGCTTCTGGACCGCTGCCGGCGTCACGCAGGCGGCGGTGAAGCAAGAGGTGACCGAGGCCCTGCGCGGCGGCTTTACGCTGCACGTCACCATGGTCCGCGAGAATCGGGCGTACACCACGTCGCAAAAGGTGACCGTGCCGTGGACCAACAAGAAGCTGAACGTCGCCTGGGAGCACTTCGTGTCAAAACTCGAACCGGCTCAAAAGGAAACGTGGACGCTCATCGTAGGCCCCTCGCTCCGCAAGGGGGGAATCGACTCGCGGAGCGAGTCGCCTACGATGAGAGCCGTCGCCGAGATGGTCGCGGCCTTGTACGACGCGTCGCTGGACGCCTACCAGCCGCACAATTGGCCGCCGGGGTTCGGCGTGTTCCGCGAGGACTACAGCCAGATCTCCGTGCGCTTCGAAAACATGCTCAAGGGCCTGCAACACATGCGGGGCGGCTGGCCGCAGGACTACCAGGACGCGTCCATGTCGTACCGCTCCTTCCCGGCGGACATCATCGCCAACTTCTGGGGCTTCGAGTTCTTCGGCCGCAACCGGCGCGGAGCGGCACTCGGCTTTGGCGGCGGCATGGGCGGCATGATGCCACACGCAGCGGCCGCGCCGGGGGCGCCTCCGCGGGCCCTGCAGGCGCTGAACATGGACCGCTTGGCGAACGGGCAGGCCGAAATGGCTACGGCCGCCGCGGACAAGCCGATGGCACTGTTTGCCAAGGGCGCTGCCGATGCCGTGGAAAAGCAGCAAGCCGGGGCCGGCGAGGCGGAGGCTGCCGCGCCCGACCTGAGCAAGGTCTCTGCCCGCCAGAACCTGAACGAAACCGCTTTCTTCTTCCCGCACTTGATCGCCGACGAGCAAGGCCGCGTCAAGCTGGAATTCACCATGCCGGAGGCGTTGACCGAGTGGAAGTTTCTCGGCTTCGCCCATGACGCCAGCCTGCGCAGCGGGCTGCTGCAAGACAAGGTCGTCACGGCCAAGGATCTGATGGTCCAGCCCAACCCGCCGCGCTTCCTGCGCGAAGGCGACGTGCTGGAATTCACCGTCAAAGTCTCCAATCAGTCGCCCACGCGCCAGACGGGCGCCGTGCGGCTGACATTGGCCGACGCCCGTACGGGCAAGCCGATGGACGCCGCGCTGGGCAACACGATCACGGACCAGCCGTTCGACATCCCCTCCAAGGAATCCCGCAGTCTGTCGTGGCGACTGACCGTTCCCGACGGCTCCGGCTTCTTGACCTACAAGGCCGTGGGCTCGACCGGCAAACTGTCCGACGGCGAAGAAGGCTTCCTGCCCGTGTTGTCGCGCCGCATCCTGGTCACCGAGTCGCTGCCACTGCCGATCCGCGGCGCTCAGACAAAGAAGTTCGAGTTCGCCAAGTTGGTCGAGTCGGGCAAGTCCGACACGCTGCGGCACCAGAGCGTCACGGTCCAGATGGTCTCGAATCCCTCCTGGTACGCCGTGATGGCACTGCCGTACTTGATGGAGTTCCCGCACGAGTGTACCGAACAGACGTTCAACCGGCTGTACGCCAACGCCCTGGCTCGGCACATCGCCAACTCCGATCCGAAGATCCGCCGCGTGTTCGACCAATGGAAAGCTACGCCGGCGCTGGACAGTCCGCTGGAGAAAAACCAGGACTTGAAAGCCGTGACGATCGAAGAAACGCCGTGGCTGCGGCAGGCTCAGGCCGAAAGCCAGGCCCGCCGCAACGCCGGCGTGCTGTTCGACGACAACCGCTTGAATGACGAAACGGCCCGCGGCTTGCGCAAGTTGACGGAGCAGCAACTGCCCGATGGCCGCTGGCCGTGGTTCCCTGGCGGGCCGCCGAACGATTATATCACGCTGTACATTACCACCGGCTTCGGACGCCTGCGGCACCTGAGCGTCGACATCGACGTAGCGCCGGCCGTCAAGTCGCTGGACCGGCTGGACGCCTGGATCGACGAACAGTACCGCGACATCCTGAAATGGGGCAAGAAAGAGGACAACCACCTCTCGCCCACGATCGCCTTCTACCTGTACGGCCGCAGCTTCTTCCTCGAGGACAAGGCCATCGACGCCAAGTACAAGGAAGCCGTCGATTACTTCCAGGGTCAAGCCCGCAAGTTCTGGCTGCAGCTGGCCAACCGCCAGTCGCAGGCTCATCTGGCCATCGCCTTGAAACGCTTCGGCGATCTGCCGGCGGCGCAGGGTATCATGCGGTCGATCAAGGAGCGTTCGGTCAGCGACGAGGAACTGGGCATGTTCTGGCGCGAGCTGGAGCTGTCCTGGTGGTGGTACCGCGCGCCGATCGAAACGCAGGCCATGATGATCGAGGCGTTTGACGAAGTGATGAACGACGCCGCGGCGGTCGAGGACTGCAAAGTCTGGCTGCTGAAACAGAAGCAGACCCTGGACTGGAAGACCACCAAGGCCACGGCCGACGCGGTGTACGGCCTGCTGCTACGCGGCACCGACCTGTTGGCATCGAACGAACTGGTCCAAGTCACACTGGGCGGCGCGGCGATTGAGCCGGAAAACGTCGAGGCCGGCACCGGCTTCTACGAAAAGCGTTTCGCCACGGCCGAGATCAAGCCGCAAATGGGCCAGATCACAGTCAAGAAAGTCGACGCCGGAGTCGCCTGGGGCAGCGTCCACTGGCAGTACCTGGAGGACATGACCAAGGTCACGCCGTACGAAGGCACGCCGCTGA
>Ga0302238_1003137_pt1 | contig 10797 bp, 7 predicted proteins | sample AAG_UR_Asn_MG_FD_193527 | JGI IMG/M metagenome (GOLD analysis project Ga0302238, IMG submission 193527) | Enriched activated sludge microbial communities from anaerobic digester in WTTP, New Holstein, Wisconsin, United States - AAG_UR_Asn | ecosystem: Engineered > Bioreactor > Anaerobic >...
CGTAGTCATCAAACGGGGTGCAGCCGGGAATGCCGAACACGGCAATGGGGAACATGCCGCCTGCGGGCACCACGGTCGGGAAGTGGACGCACAGAGGCTCCAGAGGAATCAGTTGGTCGCAGCCGGCACACTGCCCCTCGGCGGTACAAGTACAGCCATCCTGGCAGGTTCCGCACTCTCCACCGCAGCCGTCTGGTCCACAGCTCTTGCCCTCGCAGTCGGGCTGGCAACTGCAGGCCTCTTTCTGGTAGAGAACCTCTCCGCACCAGTTGCAGGCCACCTCGAAGTCGGCAGTCTCGTTGCGGAACTCCAGGCTGCACCCGTTGACCGGGAGATTGACAACATTGTCGTCGCAGCCGTTCTGGAGCACCGTATCAACGCCATCCACCCCGGTGTAGGTGACTTCGAACCAGCAGGTTCCCAACTCAGCCACGGCAATCTGACCCACCTCGCACCCTTCCGGGGCCGGCAAAACGGCGCAGAAGTCGCCGGCCTGAAGGAGGCAGATGTCGCATTGAGGCTGACACTCGGAGCAGCAGCCCTGGTGGGTGAAGGCGCAGGTGTGACCCGGAGCGCAATCTTCGTCCGTGGCGCAGGTTGCGGTGCAGTCAAGCCCTGCGCAAGAAGTGTCGCCGTCGTTCTCCGTGTCGCCGCCTGCATCATCAACCGTCTCCACAAGGTCCGGCGTTGCTTGGTCCTCCGTGGTCTGGTCGGGGGCCACGTTGTCGGATGCCGTGTCCTCTTCCGTGTCTCCGGTGATAAGGTCGGTAGCGGCCAGGTCTTGCTCCTGGCTGTTGTCGGGCTGGGCCGCAACATCCTGGGCCCCACCCGAGTCTGAGGAGCACCCCACTGCCGAGAGAAGAAAAGTAAGAGCAAGAGCTGAGCAAAAAGAATTGAACGTAGGTCTCATATCTCCACCTCCAAAGCTATCTCCATGCACGAGGGGTGATCAGACCAGAGCCGGACGGCCGTGTCAATCCCGAAAGCGCCCAGAAGCGGCCCGTAGTCGTACTTGCGTCTGGGCAGCGACATGAGTAAGGTTTCGCGTCTTCCGAACGGGAGGGAGTGGGCATGAGAGTGGGCATAGTTGTGTCGTTGCTGGCCTTTTTGCTGCTGCTGGGCTGCATTGAATCGAATCCGCAACCATCGCCGTACGGGCCTCCGGACACTGGAGAGCATAACGTTCGAGGGGACCAGACCTCTGTTGGCATGGACCTGTTGGCGGACGTCAATGCACCTTCGGGAGATGCTCTGGCTGATGACTTGGCAGCTTCGGAGGATGACGGCCTATGGGACGGTACGGGCCCGGGAGAGGTACTGTCGGACATCTTGGAGGATAGTGAGACGCTTGAACTGGTCGATGTGCCTCCGGATCCGGATCTGCTGCCTGCGGAGTGTGTCGAGGCTATCCCGATTGCCTGTGGCGCAAAGGTATCCCACGACACGGGCGTGGATGGACGAGACAATGTCTGGTCGGGCTATGGTATGTCGGCCAGACTTGAGTCGGGGCCCGAGGTTCTCTACCGCTTCCACTCTGCTGCCCAGGGGCCTGTTTCGGTTCGCATTAGCGGGCTGGAGAGTGACCTTGACCTCTTCATCCTGGAGCAGTGCGACCCATTTGCGGGGCTGGAGTTCGCTGCCACACCCATGGACATACAGAAGGGCGAGGAAGTCATAACGTTTCTGGCCCAAGCAGACACGCATTACTATATCGTCGTTGACGGTTACGATGGCGCTCAGGGTGCCTACGAAATGGCCTTGGAGTGCACGGAGCTTGCTCCAGCTCTGGAGTTTGGTGGCGGAGAGTGGATGCTGCTGGTTGACCGCCAGCTTTCCGGGTTCCCTGCCGAGCCCTACCTGCCCTCCGACATGCTTCCTGAGGAGGCCTACTCTGCTATTGAGAGCGGAGAGACTCACACCTTCTTCATTCCTCGGAGCGGGTCCTGGGCAGGGATTGATGATTCTGAGCATTTTTCAAAGCTTACAATGGGTACTCCAGAAGCAATCATATATGACGTAACATCAATGTTGGGGGGCCGCTTCGCTGTATGGCAGGGTCCGGAGGGGCTGCAGGCAGAGCTCTCTTTCTTCGGTTCAGGCGTTCCTATTGTCTCGAGCGTGCGGGGCTCATTGCAGGCAGTCGTGCAGGAGCCATAGGCGGTCCAGAGGTCAATTGGAGCGGGTCAGGCGGGGTCTCCCGGGGCAGAACTGGGCACAGCAGCACTGATCATCTCAGGCACAGTCGTTCGGGCAGAAGTCAGGGTCTTCCCACATTGGGTCACAGAATCCGTCACCACACCAGCCACAATCGAAGGGACAGATCCAGGGATCCTCCCAGGGGTCGTCGCAGATGCCATCGCCACAGTCCAAGCAATCCTCGGGGCACATCCAGACGTCCTCCCACGGTCCGTCGCATGTGCCATTGCCACACTCCACGCAGTCCTCAGGGCACATCCAGGTGTCCTCCCACGGCTCGCTGCAGACTCCATCTCCGCACGAGGCACAATCTTCGGGGCAGAAGTTCGAGTCCTCCCACATTGGGTCACAGACTCCGTCACCGCACCAGCCACAATCAAAGGGACAGACCCAGGGGTCCTCCCAGGGGTCGTCGCAGTTGCCGTCGCCACAGTCCAAGCAATCCTCGGGGCACGTCCACGCATCCTCCCACGGCGCGTCACAGATGTCATCGCCGCACTCCACGCAGTCGTCAGGGCACATCCAGGCATCCTCCCAGATGGGGTCGCAGTTACCATCGCCGCACCAGCCACAGTCATCGGGGCACATCCAGGGATCCTCCCAGTGGTCGTGGCAGATTCCGTCACCACAACTTGTGCAGTCTCCGGGGCAACCCCAGGGGTCCTCCCACGGCTCGTCGCACATACCGTCGCCGCACCAAGTGCAATCCTCAGGGCACACGAACTGGTCCTCCCAATAGGGGTCGCACATCCCGTTGCCGCACCAGCCACAATCACTTGGGCACATCCAGGGATCTTCCCAGTGGTCGTGGCAGATTCCGTCACCACAACTTGTGCAGTCTTCAGGGCACCCCCAGGGATCCTCCCACACCTCGTGGCACATACCGTCGCCGCACCAAGTGCAATCCTCAGGGCACATGAAATGGTCCTCCCAATAGGGGTCGCACATCCCGTTGCCGCACCAGCCACAATCACTTGGGCACATCCAGGGATCTTCCCAGGGTTCCTGACACGCACCATCACCGCAGTAGACGCAGTCATCAGGGCACGTCCAAAGATCCTCCCAGCTTGGATCACAGAACCCATCACCGCAGAAACCACAGTCAAATGGGCAGTTCATCCGGTCTTCCCAAGGCTCTTGACATACTGTGTCTCCACAGTCACTGCAGTCCTCCGGGCACGACCAGAGGTCTTCCCACGGCTCGTCGCAGGCTCCGTCTCCACACTCGATGCAATCCTCGGGACAGAAATCAGCGTCCTCCCAGCCGGGGTCGCAGACTCCATCACCACAGTGTGGCATGGATGGGCACGACCCACATGATTCGTAGTTCACCAGCAGGGCGCACTCCTCAGTCCAGGAGACTTCGCAGCAAGCGCTCTCCTCGGCACAGACGCATGACTGGATATCGAGATCTTCGCACCCCAGGCCCCCATGGCTGGCACAGCAGTACCCCTGACAACCGCCGCAGTCGGCGGGACAGGTCACGCAGGTCTCGTCTCCGTTGCAGGTGCCATCGGGGCACGCCGGCGGGCAGACGCCGCAGTCGGCGGGACAGGTCACGCAGGTCTCGTCTCCGTTGCAGGTGCCATCGGGGCACGCCGGCGGGCAGACGCCGCAGTCGGCAGGGCAGGTCACGCAGGTCTCGTCTCCGTTGCAGGTGCCATCGGGGCACGCCGGCGGGCAGACGCCGCAGTCGGCAGGGCAGGTCACGCAGGTCTCGTCTCCGTTGCAGGTGCCATCGGGGCACGCCGGCGGGCAGACGTTGAGTCCCTGGCACATGCCATCCAGGCAGAGTGTCTCTTCCGTGCAGGCGTCGCCGTCATCACAGGGGGTCTGGTCTGGGGCAACGGCCAGTTCACAGAGCTGGCTCTCCAGATTGCACTGCACAATCTGGCAAGGTTCGAGCTCTCCCAGGAGTCCTTCGCACTGCTCATCAGTTGTACATTCGGGGGTCGAGTCGACCTCTGGAGCGTCGGTGTCGATATCCAAGATCTCCACACTGTCAATCTCCTGGAGGTCCACATTGGGAGGCAGATCCTCTTCGGCGTCCTGCAGGTCCAGAGGGTCAGCGTCGTTGACCTCCTGGGGAACGAGATCCTGTCCGCTCTGGCCATCGGGAACGAGGTCGCCCACGGAGTCTTGGGAGTCCTTACTGCCTCCAAGGTCTACCTGGCCCACATCAATCCCTACATCCAGCGCTGACGTATCAGCCAGCGCAAGGTCCTGGAGGTCGTCGCCTCCAAGAATGGAGTTGCTTCCACAAGAGTAGGTAATGAGAACGACGAACAGAAGGCACAGCTTCACGAACACCCGCATCTTCCTCTCCTCCGGCCACTAGTAGCAGTACCGCACGTTCAACTTAGGCATTGGGCGTAACATGCTACAGAGAGCCTGAGAAGTCAACAGAGTGTTCTGATTAGAGACCACTTGGAGGGGTCGAATTGTCCGCCGGCACCTCGGGGAGGAAGACAGAGAAGACCGAGCCGGCGCGCTGCGTACTTCTGACCTCAATGGTGCCTCCAAGGGCTCTCACGACTCCGTGGGCAACTGCCAGCCCCAGCCCCGTTCCCTGGCCCACGGGCTTGGTTGTGAAGAAGGGTTCGAAGACTCTGCTCAGGTGTTCTGCTGCTATCCCTCTCCCCGTGTCCGACACCACCAGGCAAACCCATGAGTCTTCGCTGCCTGCGGCGAACGAGGCGCTGCCCTCGACGGCATCCGCTGGCCTTGACGGACTGGCCAACGCCACCGTGGATGTTGGCCCCATCTGGGCAGCATCGACGGGTCGTGAGGGCATGGGCGGTGCCAAGTCATGCCGGTCTTCGGGCCCGGGGAGAGCCGTGGTCGAGCTGTTAGGTTCGGGCCAATTGGGGAAGTGGACCGGCCCACCAGCCGCTGGCCTCGGCCCCAGGCGTCGCAACTCGACAGCTAGGAGACCGCCATCGGGCATGGCCTGCCATGCGTTGGTGAAGAGGTTCAAGACCAGTTGCTGAAGCCTTCCTGCGTCGCCTGCCACCACGCAGCCGGGAGCGACGCTGTGGCTCAACTGGACGTTCGGGGGGTACACGGAGTTGGCGGCATCATCGGCGTCGTCGCCCTGGGCGTTTTCGGTAGTGTTGCCGTGAACCCAGCGGGAGCCGACGGGCTCATTTTCGGTGGGTCAACCTTCTTCGTGAAGCAGGTGGTGGCCGTTGTTGGCGCTTCGATCTATGCCTTTGTCTTTTCCTACGTTATGCTCATACTCATCAACAAGGTGACACCGGTGCGCGTCTCCGAGGCGGAGGAGATGGGGCTCGACGAGAAGCTTCACGGCGAGACTGCCTATGTTGACGGTCAGAGTTTTGATTCCTAGACTTTGTTTAAAATGTAGATGGAGGCATCTATGAAACTTGTTTTTCGTTTGCTCGGGTTGTCTATTGCGCTTGTTGGGGTCTTGGTGAGCGTGGCTCCGGCCGCTGCACAAGAGGAGCCATCCCTGGGGCTGAGCGCCGACGTGGGGCTCTCCACAGCCTACCTCTTCCGGGGGCTCAATGTATTCCAGAAGGATGGGCAGATGGACCAGCACATGCTCCTGGCGCCCTCGCTGACCTACTCAGTGGCCGGCACCGCCTTTCAAGTGGGCTATTGGGGAGCCTTTCAGCTCAACGGCGATAACGCTTCCGTGAACGTCGACGCCGGTCTGGGTGCCGAGCAGGACATCTTCCTGGCCTACAGCCACGCTATCGCCGAGAATCTGACACTGGCTGAGACCCTCACCTTCTACTACTACCCCCTGGCGAAGGAGGATATTGCCGGCACGGACCATGCCCTGTTTGTTGAGCCGATGCTCTCTCTGACCTGGGCAAGCGTTGTTGATGTATCTATGCGCATAGCCTATATGCATGGAGTACAAGATGCATTGAAGATGGGCAGATACACATATTTGTCTCCAACAGTCAGCAAGACAATTGAAGTTAGTTCTGGAATCGGCATTGTAGGTACTGGATTTGCGGGCTACAAGCTGTTCAATGAGGATGGCGTTGAGAGCAACGTCTGGGATGCCGGGGCCACCATTGCTGTGGCGGTTGACCTGCCGGCCGGCCTCTACGTCAAGCCCTCCGTCTCTCTGGTCTGGACGAATCTGGAGTCCAAAGATGTTGGCGAAGAGCTAGGGTTCTGCGGTGCCGTGAACGTTGGAATGGCGCTGTAGGCTCCCGCCTGGCGCCTCTCTGGGCGGCATCCCCGGACTCTTCCCAAAGGCGTCGTGGCCCCATCCCGCAATCACTGCCCCTACCCTTTCTTGGCGAATCACCTCGTACTGCGGCTGTCCCGCAGCAGGAATACGGCGCCGGCAGCCAGCACCGCCAGAATGGTGAAGGCCATGAGGGACGGGGCCATGTCGCCGTCAGGGCCTCGCCAGGCATCCATCCCGAAGATGAAAGCGATTCCAGATATCTGGCCCGCCAGCAGTATCAGCCCCTGTGACGCTGCCTCGGGGGCCGGAGCGCTGACTTCGGCAGCGTACTGGAATCCGATGGGACCGGCGCTCATGATGAAGAAGCCCAGAACGAATCCGGCGAGGAGAAGCAGGGCCAGCGAGTTGGCATAGGCAACCCCGGCAAGGCCTGGCACCACCATGACCATGCAGAGGGCAAGAATGGGCTTTCTGGCTCCAATCCGGTCAGAGATAAGGGGCAGCACCACCGCCCCAACCACACCACCTACCATCATTACGGCTCCAAGCAGCCCCGCGTCCTCCGAATCAAAGCCCCTTGGGGCCACCACCTGCTCAATCCAGGTTGTGAGCGCGTTGAAGATGCCAAGCCCGACGAAGAATAGAGCGAGCAGCAGCAGCATGTCCCGTTGCTTGAGCATGTGCTTGAGCCCCTTGGCGAAGGGGAGGCTGGCCTCCAAGGCACCGCCATCCGGGGGAGTTGGGGGACGCTCCCGGAAGAAGAGGAAGAATGCAACAGCCGCTGCGGCTGAGAGCACGCCGTAGACCATGAGTGTCCCCTTAATTCCGACCTCGGAGACCAGCCAGGGGGCCGTCGCCATTGCCAGGATAATGCCGACGTACTGTGCCAGGCTTGAGATTCCCGTGGCCGTGGCACGCTCTCCGTGGGGAAACCACTGGGCGCTAAGTTTGGTGTAGGCATTGAGGATGAAGGGCTGCGCTACTGCCAGCCCCACCTGGGTACCGAACACCCACGAGAAGCTCTCTCCGAACACGCCCTTCAGGAGGCCGCACACCCCCGTGAGAGCCACGCCGATGCCCACTCCCGTGCGCAGGCCGAATTTGTCGATGACCCAGGAGGCAGGCATCGCCATCACCAGGTAGACCAGCATGTACAGCATCGACAGCATACCAATGCTAAGTGGCTCGACACCATAGAAAAGCGCCGACTCAGTTGTAACAGGCGCCAGAGCAACCCATTGTATTTCAATCACCACGTTAGCTAGAGCGAATACAAGGAGAGCAACCCAGCGATAAGGGTACGATTTTGCTACGTATTCCGACATTGCCTGAACCTGTTCCTCTCACTGGACACCGGTCATCTGCATAGGGCCACGGTGGCCGTGCGCCAACGGCGAACCAGCGCTCGCAGTAGTTCTCAACCATGGGGCAGGGAGCGTACTTCAGGATCAACCGTGAGGAATACGCCTACGACGAGGGCAAGTCAAACAGTTACGGGCTGTTCGCTATCGTTGATTCAGGAGCGACGCCTCCCTTTACTTCAGGGAGTCGGGCAGTTCGGTTGTCTGGAGGAAGCTCTGAAGTGCTGCCCAAAGGGCCTCCTCCTCGGGCAGCCCATGGCCAAAGAGGTCATCTTGTTCACGAGGGTCTTCGCGCCAGTTGTATAGTTCCTGGGTCCCTGTGGAGAGATTCCAGAGCATGTGGTACGAGCCCTGAATTGCACCTTTTACGTGTTGCTTGGGTCGAGAGAAAGAGTTCTCCTGGAACACCACTCGATGCTCGCTGGGGGAGTCGCCCCAGAACCAGGGAACCAGCGACTCCATGGTCGAATCGGGGTTGAAGGTCCCGGCCAGCTCAAGAAGAGTCGGGTGAAGATCGTTGAGCGCTACTGGGTTATCCTCGCGGCGGGGAACGACGCCCGGGCCCCACACGACCAGCGGCACGTTGGTCACTTCCCTGTAGAGGGTCCTGGCATGCTGCGACTTTCCGTGCTCACCGAAGTTTTCGCCGTGATCCGCCCCCAGGAAAACATAGTGGGGCCTCGCCCCTTGGGCCTGAGCCGCCTCAATAATATCGGCGACATAATCGCTTACATATCGAATCTCTGAATCGTATTTATCGATGTTTTCACTTCCGAAATCGAACTGCTCGTGATGCTCGTAGGGGCCGTGGGGATCGAAGAAATGGACCCAAAGGAAGAAGGGCTTCTTGCCTGCCCTGAGGCGTTTTAGAGCTTTCAAGGACTCGGCCAGGACCTTGGGCGCTGTGCTGTTTCTGGCCTTCCCGCAGACCTCCTTGAAGTCATCGAAGCCGCGGGAGATCTCCCACTTCGAGCTTGCGAACATTGAACCGCAAAGACGAGCATAGGTTACGTACCCCTCCTTCTGGAGCAACTCGGCCATAGGCATCTCATCGTCTTGCAGGGACATCGGGAAGCCCTTCCCAGGTTTCAATCTCGTCTGGAAAGGGGTCTTGCCCGCGGCAAGGGACCACATACTTGGGCCGGTTCCTGAGTCTTGACTGAAGGCGGCAGTAAAGATGAGCCCATGCTCTGCGAGGTCGTCGAGATCGGGGCTGGTATCTCGATGGTATCCCATGAAGCCCAGGTGGTCGGCTCGAAGTGCGTCGACGGTAACGAGAATGAGGTCGGGCTTCACGTGGGGCAACTTGTAGTCGTATTCTCGAGGGGTCTCTGCATCCGACTGGCCGGCCACCCCACCTCCGTGACGGGGGGCCAGAGTGGGGATGGAATCCTCGCCGTCACAGTTCTCATCGATGCCGTTGTCGGGCACCTCACGTGCCAGCGGGTTGATTTCGGGGTCGAAGGCAGCACAGTCGAGGGCCACGGGGAATGCCGGGAAGCCGTCGGAGTCGAAATCGGAGGCTTTCTCGAGGATGTGAAGCACGTACTTGGAGCTGAGCCCGTGGTTTTTCACATCCCGGGCAGTGGAGGCGTTCAAACCCCCAAGCCACATCAAGGCTGCGCCAAGTGCCATGAGCCCAACGACTGCCAGGGGCACCTGTCGCCACCGCCCCGGGCGGGCACCTCGCCTGCCGCTGCGCCAAAACAGGAAGAGCAGCGGCGCCTGGCAGGCCACGGCAATCATGGGCAGGAGCAACGAACCAAGGTCCAGGGCCTGGACCAGATCGCTCTCTCGCCAGAGCCAAGTCACCGAAGCGGCGACAACAAGCATGGAGACGGAAGCGGAGACGACCCAGAAGGAGAGGAGATGGCGACCAATCCACGTTGTTTCGATGAACCGTCTCGACAGGGGGCGCATGACCCTCATCAGAAGCTGCCTTATGATGAGCGCCACGACCACGAACACAACCTGGGCAGCAACCAGCGCACACATCATCAGGAATGGACCATGGGTGTTCCTGGCAAGCCAAGCTGCCAGGAACAGGGTCATGGCCAGCAGTGAGCCAAGGGCCACCAGCCAGCAAACGAGGCGCACTCCGCGGAGAGTATCCTCTGGGGTGAAGCGGCAGCGCCAGCAGGCGACGGTCAGGTTGAATGCCCTGTCAATCTGGGCCTGCATGCCCCCAGCCCCAAAGAGAGCCAGCGCCAGGGCGTACTCAGCCCCAACAAGGAGCGAACCGGCCAGAGCCCAGGTCCCCAGAACGAGGCCACCGGCAGCAAGCCACGAACCACCGACCTCCATGCTCGTGAGCATGAGCCCCCACTCCACGACACCAGCAACAGCAAACCCCAGGGCCCCCGCCCAGAAGAGCAACATCGGGCGCTGTGACAAGGTCACAAGGTCAGAAGAGCCAGAAACATCACCATCACCAGGCACGCTATCTGTTTCAGAATTCTGTGTAGAGCTATTCACCACGTCCACCCCCAGGTGAGAACATACAGCACTCCCGCCGGCACGTCCAGCCACGTGGCGAAAGACGAACCAAATCAGGCATAACCAACTTTGAACAACCTACGGCGAAGCTGCAGCCACTTCGGCCTCTATTGGCAGAGGTGCATCAGGCGTGCCAGGATGCAGAACGGTGCTTGCTGGAACACGACGTCAAAGGGCGGGGAGGAGCCTTTAGTCCCAGCGGCTGGTAATGGTCAGGCCAAAGCTGTGAATGTGGCCGGCCTCTCCACTCTTGTTGTCCCTCACCGAGAGGCGCCAGAAGCCATTGACCGACTCGTCCCCGGACGAATGGATGATCTGCCACGCCTCAAGGCGCAAAGCTTACGGTAGCGGGCAGCCTTCGTGCGTTGGTTCCGCAATGGATTTCCCCTGACCAGGAATGGTAGGGGTACCAGTTGTCGACGAAGTGTACCATAACGCCCCAGGGCTCCAGCAGGTCCCGAAGGGCCTCTTTGAAGGCGTCTTTGCCCTCGATGAGGGGTCCGAAGGGGTCCGGGGAGATGAAGTGTTGGCCCAGCACCAACGAGTTGACCATATCGGGCATGAGGGCCACTG
>Ga0302238_1003150_pt1 | contig 10775 bp, 6 predicted proteins | sample AAG_UR_Asn_MG_FD_193527 | JGI IMG/M metagenome (GOLD analysis project Ga0302238, IMG submission 193527) | Enriched activated sludge microbial communities from anaerobic digester in WTTP, New Holstein, Wisconsin, United States - AAG_UR_Asn | ecosystem: Engineered > Bioreactor > Anaerobic >...
CCCAGGACAAGGTTGCAGATCAGATAAAGGCCGAAAAGTCCGACGGTAAGACGGTGGTCGCCGACAATGGGAGACCCTGGGTGGCCACACATGACTTTTCAGTCGATCCATCACTCGCCGAACTTGGCCTAAACGGCTGGGACATCGCCGAGAAGTTCGAGAACGAACTCACCCAGAAAGCTTACTACCGGATGATAACCCGCGCGAAGATCGCAAAGGTTCTCAAGGAACAGAAGGTTAGCACGAGCGGAGCCCTGGAGGCTTCCAAGTTCGGCGCCATGGTCGGCGCAGACTACATCGTGACCGGCCAGGTCGACAAGAAGGGGAACAAGCTCACCATCATCGCCAAGCTCATCGATGTCAAAAAGGAAACCGGCAAGATCCTAAAGAGCTATGATTCGTCAATGCGTATCTCCGGCGACAAGGAAAGCCTGGCCGGCCTACAGAAACATATCGCCATCCTTGCGGCAAAACTCTCGATGAGCCCCGGCGACCTCCTTGACTACGGAATCGCCAGGATCAAGGATGGCAATTTCGAAGAAGCTGCCGAATCATTCCACGAGATCGAGAACTCAATTCCACTCCCTGAAATAAAGAAGCTTATGGACCTGTATGGCCAGTCACCTCCACCCCTTGCAAGGGAGCTGAAGACTCCTGGCGAAGCCCTCGACTACGGCCTGGCAGAAATGAAGAAGGGCAATCAGAAGGAGGCCGTTTCCGCCTTCGTGAAGATCAGGGAGTCCGGCGCTACAACCGAGATCAGGAATTTCCTTGAACTCCACGACGCCCTCAAGAAGGTCGAAGCAAAACTGAAGGAACAGCAGGAAAAGCTCAAGGGAGTGATCTCAGAGGCCGACAGGCTCTACCTCCTGGCAAAGGCCGCACAGGAAAAGGCTGAAAGCGAAATGTCCGCAGGCGAACTCTGCGACAAGGCCCTGCTTCTCCTCGAATCAATGATAGCTGACCAGAAGACCTTCCTTCCGGATGACGCGAAACTAGAAATCGAAGAGATGATCAACAAGATCAAGTCGTTCAAGACAAATGTCGCCGGTGGTCCTGTGCCCGGAAAAAGATGGCTCGTGCCCGACCTGAAGATGCAGTTCGTCCCAATCGCCCCGGGCACTTTCATGATGGGAGTTCCTGACCTCGAAGATAACGCCGACAACAAGGAGCACAAGGTAACCCTCACAAAGCCTTTCTGGATCGGACAGTGCGAAGTGACGATCGGACAGTTCCTCTTCTACTTGAACAACCCCAATGGCGACGCCAACGAGCCGAAGAAGGTCGACAAGGACAAGGAGATCCCATGGTCCAATGACTACTGTCCCATTACAAAGGACTACAAGATGAAGAGCGGCGGTGGAGATTTCTGGGGCGATGAAAATCAACCGATGGTTGGTGTCAACTGGAGATCCGCCGACCAGTTCTGCAAATGGCTCACGAAACGCGAATCGTTGGCGAAACGTCTTCCTGCCGGATACGAATACCGCCTGCCCACTGAAGCCGAATGGGAATATTCCTGCCGCGCATCCGCATCGAAGGACGGCAAATCACCATCGACTGTTTTCTGCTGCGGTGACGATGCCGAGAGCCTCAGGGATTATGCCTGGTTCAAGAACACCATAACAGGAAAAACTTCCCCGGTCGGAAAGAAAAAGCCCAATGCCTGGGGCATCTACGACATGCATGGCAACGTCTGGGAATGGTGCAATGACTGGTATGATGGTTCATACCTTGGAATTGACATGAAGGATCCCAAGGGCTCGGATGCGTCCACCGACAACCTGAAGGTGCTGCGCGGAGGATCATTCCTGAGCGACAAGAACGATCTCGCGAGTGCTACTCGCTACTCGCTTGAATATAAGACGACAAAAAAGAATATTGGTTTCCGCGTGGTATGCGGACCGAAACTATAAATGGAATGCCTGCATAACGCCGGCGCTCCATAAATAAGGAGAATAAATGAGCACGAATAGCAATAAGCTTCGCTGGGGGATCATTGGCGCCGGAGGAATCGCAAAGGCTTTTGCAAAAGGGGTACAGCATTCCAAGACCGGGGAAATGCTCGCTGTCGGAAGCAGGACGCAGGACAAGGCCGATGCATTTGCCAAGGAGATAAACGTTCCACGAAAATATGCTTCATACGAAGCGCTTCTCGCCGACAAGGACGTCCAGGCCGTCTATATCGCCACTCCGCACCCGATGCACGCCGAATGGGCCATCAAGGCCGCCGAAGCCGGCAAGCATATCCTCTGCGAAAAGCCGGGTGCACTGAACTATTACGAACTGATGGCAATGATCGAGGCCGCAAAGGACAACAAGGTTTTCTTCATGGAAGCCTTCATGTACCGCTGCCATCCGCAGACAAAGAAACTTGTCGAACTTCTCCGTGAAAAGGTCATCGGCGACGTGCGTGTGATACAGGCCACATTCAGTTTCCATGCCGGATACAATCCTGAAGGCAGGCTCTTCAAGAACCAGCTCGGTGGCGGTGGAATCCTCGATGTCGGTTGCTACTGCACTTCGATGTGCAGGCTCGTGGCAGGTGTTGCATCAGGAAAGGACATCGCTGAACCTATCTCGCTAAAAGGATTCGGACATCTCGGTCAGTCCAATGCCGACGAGTGGGCTGTCGCCTGTGCAAAGTTCGACAGCGGTATAGTTGCGAACCTCGCAACTGGCGTAGCAGTCAATCAGGAAAACGTCGTCAGGATATTCGGTTCCCAGGGCAACATCCTCATACCGACACCATGGGTACCGTCCCGTGAGGGCGGCACCACAAAGATAATCGTCAAACGTAACGACGAGAAGGAACCACGCGAGATCGAGATAAAGACAGATGAATGGATCTATGGTATAGAAGCCGACACAGTCGCCCAATACCTGGAGAACAAGGAAGCAAAGTTCCCGGCAATGTCATGCTCCGATTCACTCGGAAACATGAGGATGCTCGATATGTGGCGTCACGAGGTCGGACTCCTCTACGAGGCTGAGAAACCCGAAGTATTCACGATGCCAGTCCACAGGAGGACGCTTGCCGTCAAGCCCGACACCAAGATGAAATACGGCACGATCGCCGGACTCGTTAAGCAGGTCTCACGCCTCATCATGGGTGTTGACAACCAGACCACTTTCCCGCACGCAGCAGTCATGTTCGACGATTTCTTCGAGCGTGGTGGCAACTGCTTCGACTCCGCGCACATCTACGGCGGAGGCAAATGCGAACAGACGTTGGGCAACTGGGTAAAATCCCGCAACATCCGCGACAAGGTCGTCATCCTTGACAAAGGCGCGCATACTCCATTGTGTGATCCTGAGAACCTAACGCGTGAACTTAAGATCTCCCTCGAACGTTTGCAGATGGATTACATGGACATCTATGTCATGCACCGTGACAATCCTGACATCCCTGTCGGGGAATTCATCGACGTCTTGAACGAGCATCTCAAGGCCGGAAGGTTTAAGGCATTCGGAGGCTCCAACTGGAGCATTGAACGCGTCAAGAAGGCGAACGCCTATGCCAAGAGGAAGGGACTCGTCGGATTCTCACTGGTCAACAACAACTTCAGCCTTGCCAGAATGGTAAATCCCGTCTGGCACGGCTGTATCTCGGCTTCCGATCCTGTTTCCAGGAAATGGCTGAAGAAGACCCAGCTGCCGTTATTTGCCTGGTCAAGCCAGGCCCGCGGATTCTTCGTTCCGGAACGCGCACGTCCGGATCTTACATCCGATGAATCTCTTGTATTCAGCTGGTACAGTGAAGACAACTTCAAGCGTCAGGCCCGTGCCTTTGAACTGGCGAAGAAAAAGAACGTGAGACCGATAAACATCGCATTGGCTTATGTCCTCTGCCAGCCGTTCCCGACATTCCCTCTGATCGGTCCGAGATCGATAGCCGAGACAAAGAGCTCCTTCGACTCGCTCGCTGTCGAACTGACGCCGAAAGAACTCAAATGGCTGAATTTGGAGGATTAAGGATTGGATGATTGGACGGATGGATGATTGGATGATTGGATAAATCATCTCTAGGAAAATAATTTTCTCTTTGTTTTCCTCTTCAATTCCCACCCATCCATCCAGTAATCCAACCATCCAGTCATCCTTTATAAATATTGAAAGGAATTTATGGATATCAGGGTTCGTTTCGCTCCGTCTCCGACGGGACATGTGCACATCGGAAACATAAGGACAGCCATCTTCGACTGGCTCTACGCCAGGCATTCCGGAGGCAAGTTCCTCCTGCGCGTCGAGGATACAGACCGCGAACGCTCGACACAGGCGGCGATCGACACGCTCCTCGAATGCATGAACTGGCTCGGTCTCGACTTCGACGAGGAGATCTTCTATCAGAGCAAGCAGGCCGGAGGACATATTAAAGCAGCTGAAAAAATGATCGAAAGCGGAACGGCATACCGTCCGAAGGTAGCAGGTCCGGAACCTGCACCGATCATCTTCAGGATCCCCTGGGACACCGACAAGAATCCAAACGTCAGGATCACCGGCAACGCCGAACTCGCATGCGATCCGGCCGTACCTGTGAAGATCAGCTCTTCGGGCATACAGTTCTCACAGCTGAACGAAAAAGGCAAGTCAATGGAGCGTTCGGCATGCCTTGCCGGTTTCCATCAGCTAAAGATACTTGATGCCGCAGGCACCTGCCTCTTCGAACTCGACAAGGAGATCTCAAATATCTATGCAAAAGATGCGAAGTTCGAAATTGCGAATTCCGCAAAACTCGTCTTCCAGAGGCGCGAAGTCTTCTTCAATGACATCATAAAGGGTGAACTCGCCAAGCCACTCGACGGAATGAAGGATCTGGTTATCGTCCGAGGTGACGGTTCCCCCGTATTCCATCTCTCCAATGTCTGCGACGATGTAACCCAGAAGATCACACACATCATCCGCGGAGACGACCATGTCGAGAACACTTACCGCCACATATTCCTTTTCCAGGCGATAGGATTCCCAGCTCCTTTGTACGGACACCTTCCAATGATCGTGAACCAGTCAGGCAAGCCCTACAGCAAGCGCGACGGCGACGCCTATGTCGGTGATTTCAGGAGCAAGGGATATTTGTCTGATGCCCTCTTCAACTATCTTTCGCTCCTCGGTTGGTCGCCCGGAGACGACCGCGAAAAGATGTCCAGAAAGGAACTCATCGAGGCATTCACGCTCGACCGCGTCAAGAGTTCATCCGCCCAGTTCGACATGAACAAGCTTGGGAACATGAACGGACAGTACATGGCCGAAATGGATCCTGCGAAGTTCGCAGATGAGACATGGAAGGTCGCCGAATCACAGGGCTGGACTTCCGGCATCGACCGCGCATACTTTGCGAAAGTCGCAGGCCTCATACAGTCACGCACAAAGCTCTTTACGCAGGTAAGCTCATGGAAATATTTCTTCTTCGATGAATACGAGAAGGACCAGAAGGCGGTCAATAAGTTTTTGCAGGATTCAAACGTCAAATCCGCTATCGCAAAGATCAAGGAGATGATTGAGGCTTCCAGCGAATTCAGTGTCGATGCCCTGCAGAAGATTATCCGCGAATCCGAAAAGATGAACGGAATAGCGGAAGGAAAACTTAACCAGCCGCTGAGAATCGCTGTCACCGGACAGACCACAGGCGCCGGAATCTACGAGACAATGGAGATGCTTGGCAGGGAACGGACGTTGAAGCGGCTTTCTGCTATTAAGTAGTACAGGCATTGACCATTATCTCTCCTGATGCCCTCACTGGTGGGTAACTTTAGCTTGCTTCCATTCCAAACTCCAATCATCCACTGCGCTTTGTAGCTCAACGGAAGAAGTGCTATTTTAAAAACACATGAAATCCACCATCTATACATCAATATTACTGCTCCTGATCGTATCGGGTTGTGCAACAATCGTGGGGCCTGAAACCATTTCCAGGAATCCCTATATTGGAACGATTGTAGTGGACTACAAGACGGGACGTGTCATTTCGGAGGACAACGCCAACAAGCTCATTTATCCGGCGAGCATGGTAAAACTCATGGATCTGATGATCATACTCGACAAGGTCCAGCGCAAGGAACTTCAGCTGACAAACAAGGTAGTCATACCCACTGAAGCTACCAAAAACATTAAAGGCACTATTATCAATCTCAAGGAAAAAGAGGTGTTCACGGTAGAAGACCTCCTCCATGCCCTGATGGTGAAGTCGGCCAATGACGCAGCGGTGGCACTGGCAATCTACGTTGCCGGATCAGAAAAAGCATTTGTCGATCTGATGAATGCCCGCGCCAGGGAACTGGGAATGAAATCCACAAGATTTTTCACGGTAAACGGACTACCGCACACAAACGGAAAGGATTATGACATATCTACGCCGCGTGATTTTACTATCCTCGGTCGGGAACTGCTGATGAAGCATCCTGAAGCCTTGAAGTATACGAACTGCCGCGAATACCAATTCAGGAAGGCTCCAAATCCGCTTACTATCAAGCCGCACAATTATCTTCTCTATTCGTTCCCCGGCTGTGACGGACTGAAGACTGGCTACAATGATGCTGGAGGCTATTCGATCATCACAACTGCCCAGCAGGACGGTCGACGCATCATAGCCGTTGTCGCCGGTTGCAAAGAGTCAAAGACAAGAGACAGCACTGCCCAGGAACTGATGAAAAAAGCATTTCTCAATCCAGCAGTCTCTTCTCGCCCTTGAGCTCCATGATCTCCTGGACATCACGGGTGAATTCCATGCACCCGATATATTTTCCAGCCTCGTTGCGAAGCGCGTAGAACTCAATAAGCACCTTATGCTTCTTGCCATTCGGACCCAGCGGAAGATCGATCCAGAAAATCGCGTTGTTGCGTTTACCTTCCCTCATCTCGTTCACGATCCTCTCAACCTTGTCAAGGCTCTCCTGCGGATGGCACTGGCGGAAATTCAGCCCCATGGACGTGAGGGGACGCTTGAAAAGACGGTCCTCGTGCTTGTTCCAGCCGATGACTTCATCATTTTCGTCAATGACAGTTATCTCTACCGGCATTGTCTCGATAACCGCCTTGATCACATCTTCCTTCATCTTGTCGATCATATTATTTTCTCCTTTTTATTTATTACATAATCACAAGAACATGCCTCACGGCATTGACTACAAACTTATACTAGGAAATCAGGAATACGTTTGTAGTTAAGCTCGTAAGAGCTGTTCTTCTATTCCTGCTTCACATTCGATATTCGGCATTCAAAATTCATTATTCGATATTCTGTATTTCCCCCCTATCCCATCACAACATCAACGACAACTTCCTTCTTGTCTTTGCTCTCCGGAAGAACATTCCCTTCGATCTTAACGCCATCAACCTTGATGGACTTGATTCCTGTCGAGACATGATTTGGATTCTTCACCTTGATCGTGTAGATCACCCCGCGAAATTCCCTCTTCACGGTAAACTTGCCCCATGTAGATGGAATGCACGGATCGATCAACAGTCCATCAAGTTCCGGACGGATACCGAGAATATACTGTGTTCCCACGAGATACATCCAGGTCACTGTCCCGCTGAACCATGCCATGTCCCCCTCGCCTTCACGCGGATCCGGATCGACAACCGAGGTCGATGAGAAAGCATAAGGCTCGTTCACGTAGACATCCTCGCCACGTTCACGGCTTGAGACATTCGGAAGGACCTGACGGTAGAGCTCATAGGCTTTATCGCCACGACGGAGAATCGTCTCAGCCATCACAGCCCAAGTGTGGGCATGGTTGAACACTCCACCGTTCTCGCGGATTCCCGGACCGTTGTTGTAGAGCGGATCCTCTGGTTCCGGTATTCCTGTGAATGGCGGAGAACAGAGTTTCAAGCCGAATTTCGTCCCGCATCTCTTGTGCGCCTGTTCCATGCACATCTGCGCGCGCGAGGCCGGAACGGCAGTGTCGCTGATGACGGCCCAGCTCTGGGTGTTGATGAAGATCTTCGCTTCCCTGCGGTCCTTTGAACCGAGAGCGGGCTTGTTCGATGAATAGATGTATCGCTTGTACCATTCACCATCCCAGACACCGTCAGTGTTAAGGTTACGGGTCATCTCCTCGATTAGTCCGTCGCACCATTTCACAATCTCGCCCCTGTTGACTTTCAGTGCCATCTCCTTGAGAAGCCGGCACGCATATACAAGCTGCTGGGCAAGCATCACCGATTCCTCCTTGCCATCTTCATGGAAGATGTAGAGATTGTCATTCCAGTCGATCTCGATGATTAGCGGAAGGTTGTTCTTCCCCCGTTTGCTCGCAATATGCTTAAGGCCCTGCACCATGTGTTCAACAATGCTGACATCCTCGCCCTGCCAGTATGGGATTTTCTTCTCAAGGAATGAAATGTCTCCTGTCTCTGCAACATAATCATAGGTCGTATAGACAGGCCAGACGCCGTTGTCGCTTCTGACCGCATAGAAATCCGAAGGTTTGCCGTGGTCAGGATCAAAACTGCTGTAGTATTCACCGCTTGGCATCTGGTACCTGTAGATTATCTCCATTCGTTCCTTCGCAAGATCGGTCCTGAGGGAAATGAGGCTCATGGAATCCTGCGATGAATCCCTGCTCTGCACCCCGCCCTTCTCCATTCCAGTGGTCATTCCGGTCATGCTTTTCTTGCGGTTGAACGCGATACTGCAGTTGTATGGATTCCAGATGTTGACCATGCGCTGGAAATCCTTGTCGGGAAGATCGGCCTGGTAGACATCCAGATAATCCGCCCAATAATTCTTCACCTTCGCAAGTTCATCCTGAACCACAGCGTTATCCTTGTATTTCTTCACGATACCTGCACTCTTCTCCCACGAGAGGCTGCAGCAGAGATTGACAGTGAATTCAATCGTCTGTCCCGGCTCAAGGTGTATCTTGTTCTCGAGGGCGGCGATCGGAAATCCACCACCGGGCAGTTCCTTGCATGCAAGCTTGCCTTCCTTGACTGCGGCCGGCATGTCGAGGGTTCCACCGCGTCCGAGGAAGCTGTTGCGGTCGCAGTCGAAACCTGACACGGGCAGACTGCTGGTGAGATAGATCTTCAGCTTGGGCTGGTCCTCATAGACATGGTAGTCGTACTTGACCGCATCCAGGGATTTGTCGAAGGTCGTGCTCGTGTAGAACCTGCACCACTGCCAGTACTGCGGTTCGCGTATCGCGAGCAGGAAACTGAATTCCACAAATGCAAAACTTGTAAGGTCCACCGCCGTGTCACGGTTGTTCGTGAGTTTCATGTTCCAGAGGAGAGCGTCATCGTTGCGCGGCACGAAATAGGTCAGCTCAGCGTTCAGCTTGCGGTGCTGGGCATGATACGTGGTGTATCCGAGGCCGTGCCTGCATTTCCAGCCGGAAAGCTTTGCGCGTACGGGCTCGTAAGTCGGTGACCAGACCTTGCCGTCGGATTCCCTTATATATAGGTAATAGCCGGGACGGTCGACGGGGATCGCACGGGTCTGGTTGTATTTGGTGAGGCGTCCGGTGGATGCCTCGCGGTAGAAGGCGCAACCGCCGCCGGCCTGGCTTATGATCGCGGTGAAATTATCGTTTGTGAGGAAGTTGATCCAGGGCAGCGGAGTGAAATGCTCCTTGATCACGTATTCACGCGCCTTGTCATCGAATTTTCCATATTTGTCCATGTTCTTGCCTTTCCATTCTATGATTTTTCCAGAGAAAAGGAAAATAATCCGGCGAGTACAATAATCAAGAAGGAGAATAGGAAATCAAAGTCTGGCAATATTGAAGTCCGGCATCAGTCCGGAACGCCTGAGTTCGGACGGAGTCATCCTGACAACCGACCTAAAGGCCCTGTTGAAGCTGATGACGTTTCCATATCCCGTCCTTCCGGCAATCTCCTTGCAGGGGAGCGAAGTCTCGAGGAGCAGCTGGCAGGCAAACTTCATCTTCTCGATCGTGATGTAGTCATGCAGGGAGAATCCGAGATGTTTTGCAAAGATCCTGGAAAGATGCTCTCGGGATACTCCGAGCTTCACCGCCATCTCCCGTATGGAGATATCATGAGACAAGTTTCTCATTACATATTCCTGCGCACTCCTTATCATTTCTCCGCTAGGTGAAGACGCCTGCCGGTTCTCAAGATGGGAGACCAGACCAGCGAGTGTTTCAACAACAAGCTTGGCCCCTTCAAGGGGGCTCATGCTCCTGACACTGTTGGAATATTTCTGATAGGATGCGATCCTTTGGACAACAGGATGTTCTAATGGAATTCCAAAAACATGCCCATATCTTCCAGAGATATCATTTATCATGCTGGCGGATGTCTCGCCCCAGAAGCTGAACCAGAGGAACACCCACGGCCTTCTGGCGTTTTCCGGATACCAATAGGCCGTATCCGGATCATTGTTGCGGGTTATGAATGCAGTTCCCGGAATAAGGCGATATGTTCCCGAACGGTCCATGAACATCCCCTCTCCCGACGAAGTAATGCAGAATTGGCAATTCGTATCCTTGCGCCTCTTTCCGGAAAGAGCATACGATGCATTGGACTGCACCTCTTCTACAATCTCACTCGGGGCCGGCATTGACGTCATCGGCCTGTAGATCTGGAATCTGACCTGCCATTTCCTCATTTTCTCACAATCCGCATATTGATATCACATAATGCTTATTGCAAATATAAATAACACAGTATAAAATAACATGTAAACCATAATGTTAAAGTCACATTATTATGATTAGTGCCCTCAAATCTACACATTGCAGGAAGGAATTCAACCTGATTGAACTATTGGTGGCCGTGCCCGGCGTAGCTCAAAGAGCGACTGT
>Ga0302238_1003157_pt1 | contig 10756 bp, 10 predicted proteins | sample AAG_UR_Asn_MG_FD_193527 | JGI IMG/M metagenome (GOLD analysis project Ga0302238, IMG submission 193527) | Enriched activated sludge microbial communities from anaerobic digester in WTTP, New Holstein, Wisconsin, United States - AAG_UR_Asn | ecosystem: Engineered > Bioreactor > Anaerobic >...
TTGTGTATAAATTTTAGTGTAATTGATGGGATGACGTGTTCCAACGATAGAGATTTTTGGACGTTTTAGTAGCTCTATTTTGCCCAAATAGTAGAGTGTTTTTGGATAGACTTTCATCATTTCCAATTCAGGAACGTGAAAGTCTATCGTTTGAATCATCATAAATCTTTGAGATAAACCAGATCAATACCCTCTAAAAGATCCCTTGAATCGCGGAGAACTTCGAGTGTATTTTTATGTGGATGCCCAATAGCGATCGCATAACCGTGTTTTTTCGCTTTCATAACCGCTTCTTTGAGTTGTATGCGGATTAAGTTTTTGTCTAACGAATTATCTAAAAATACGTCTCTTGAGTAAAGGAACATATCGTATTTTTTTGTAATTTCAGGCGCTTTAGAATTTCCAACGGTACGACTGTCAACAAAAACAAGACCATGCTCTTTCATGATTTTTACCAAACGATCCATCGCATTATAATCTGCTGTAAAAGAGCCACCTGTATGATTGTTATAATAGACAAGTTCAGGGAACCACTCTTTAATACGTTTGATTCTTCGCTCAATCACTTCACTTGAATCTACGATATTTAATGTATCAGGCTCTGGTGAAGAGTAGTTCTTTGATTCCATCGGTAAATGGATCATCGCAAATTCGAACTCATGTGACAAACGCACTGTTTCAGGATGTCCTTTTGTAGGAGGGAAAAAAGAAGGCGTTACTTTATATGGTATATCTTTTATCATGCGTGTTTGCCAAGGGAAAGAGACATCATCAATAATGATAGCAAGTTTTGGTGTTGTACCCTCAGGATATTTCTTACGAACAACTTCATGAGGCTTATGAGGTTTTCCACTCTCCTTTATGCTACGCTGATAGTCACTGACCTCAGAGAGTTCATGCGCTTTATTCTCTTCTTCATGTGCTTGAGAAATGGCTGGTGTTGTTGCTTGTGTCTCATTATGATCAAGAGCTTTGTCAACACTTTGATTGTTCTCAATCACTGTTGACATATTTGTTTCAGGTGTAGGAGCAGGCGGTAAAATCACTTGTCGTGCTTTTTCCTCATCCAACATCTGTTTCATTTTACGCATGAGTTCATCACTAGAGGATGTTTGATTCTTTTGCACTATTTGATATTGTTGATATGAAGTGGTCATATACAAATAAACACCAAAGGCGATCATGCTTAAAGTTAGAATGAGCATTAAGATCAGGCTATACTTTTTCAGTTGCGCTGATCTTATCTCATGGAACGAAGGGGACTCTTTCGGGGAATGTTTTTCTTTAATCTTTTTTACCATGAATGCAGTTTACTTTCCAAGGATGACTTCTACTTCTAATAACTCAAGATTTTGATTGGTTTGAGAGGTTATTTTAACATCTTCTACTTTTGTATATTTACGAATTACCGCAATTAAATCATTACGAAGATCGTCCATATATGGTAATTTACAACTTGCTCTCTCATGCGCAAGCATAATTTTTAAACGATTTTTTGCTACATCAGCTGTTGGTTTATTGCGTCCAAAAAGATTGTCAAAGAAACTCATTTAAAAATTCCTTTCAGAGTTGCGATAAGTCCTTTCTTGGCTCTAATATCTAAAAATTCTACCTCTTCGCCTAAGATACGACGCGCAATATTACGATACGCTTCCGCTGAGAGCGATTTCTCTTTATTGACAATAGGTGATCCAGTGTTTGTTGATGTAATAATATCTTCATCATCTGGAACAATACCAATAAGTGGTAACGCAAGAATACTCAATACATCTTCAACACTTAGCATATTACCAGCTTCCACCATCTCTGGCTTAATACGGTTAATAATAATGTGTTTTTCAACTTCTTGTCCATTTTTCGCTTTTTCACTCTTCGCGTCAATAATACCGATAACACGATCAGCATCACGAACAGAACTTACGTCAGGTGTAGAAACGATCAACGCACGGTCTGCTAAGAAAATTGAGTGTTCAAAACCACTTTCAATTCCTGCAGGAGAATCAAGCAATACAATGTCAAAACTCTCTTTGAGGTTTTCAATCAAAGCTTTGACCTTATCTTTGTTCAAAATATCTTTATCTTTGGTCTGACTCGCAGGTAAAAAATAGAGTGTTTTAGACTTTTTATCGTTAATCAAAGCTTGAGCAAGATTACAACGACCTTCCATGACATCAACAACATCATATACAATGCGATTTTCCAGTCCTAAAATCATGTCAAGATTTCTAAGACCTATGTCAAAGTCAATCGCAACAACTTTTTTGCCTAAATTTGCAAGTCCTACGGCAAGGTTTGCTGTAGTCGTTGATTTACCAACACCACCCTTACCAGACGTTACGGTGATAACAATGCCCATGTAACCTCTTTAAAATAGTTATATCAAATGTAATGAAATGTACTTAAGAGAATGGCAAGAAAGTATTACTTAACTTGCCATTCAATTGTTTACCCACTTTTACGGGCAATAATTATTGATTAGTTTTTGTCTTTGTTGATGATTTTTTTAGATGTGATCCAAGGCATCATAGCTCTTAATTTCTCACCTGTTTGATTGAGGAGACTTCTCTCAGTTTTTGCACGCTCTGCGTTCATACGAGTGTATCCTGCTTTTCTCTCAAGGATAAAATCTTTTGCAAAACGGCCATCTTGAATCTCAGCCAAAATCTCTTTCATCGCTTTTTTAGATTCTTCATTGATAACACGTTTGCCGCTTACATAATCACCGTACTCAGCTGTATTTGAGATAGAGTAACGCATATCAGCAATACCGCCTTGGTACATAAGATCAACGATAAGTTTAAGCTCATGTAAACACTCAAAGTATGCCATTTCTGGCTCATATCCAGCTTCAACAAGTGTTTGGAAACCAGCTTCAATAAGCGCAGTAGCACCACCACAAAGAACTGCTTGCTCGCCAAAAAGATCTGTCTCTGTCTCATCTTTGAATGTTGTTTCAATGATACCAGTTCTACCACCACCAATTGCAGAAGCATAGCTTAGTGCTAACGCTTTTGCTTTGCCTGTTGCGTCTTGATCAATTGCAATAAGATCTGGAATACCACCACCGTTTACGAATTCACTTCTTACGGTATGACCTGGTGCTTTTGGAGCGATCATAATACAATCTACACCTTTTGGAGTAACAATTTGACCGTAATGAATGTTAAAACCATGACCGAAAGCAATTGCTTTACCAGCTGTCAAGTTTGGCTTAATTTCAGCTGCAAATACATCTGCTTGCATCTCATCTGGTAACAAAATCATGATAACATCAGCATATTTGGTTGCTTCAGCAACAGTCATAACTTTAAAACCTTTTGCTTCTGCTTTTGCCCATGAACTACCATCTTTTCTAAGACCTACAACGACTTCAACACCGCTATCGCGAAGATTTTCTGCATGTGCATGTCCTTGAGAACCAAAACCAATCATCGCTACTTTTTTAGAGCGAATAATGCTTAAATCACAATCTTTGTCATAAAAGACGGTTATTGCCATTTGTCAATCCTTACGTGTAATATTAAATGTCGGTATTTTACAGAATAGTTACTTAAAAACTTTACATATGAACCAACAAAGCAAACTATAAACCAACACGAGATAGAATTTGGGTATAAACAAAATCACTAGGAATCAGTTATGGACGAAAATATTTTAAAAAAAATCAAAGCGCTTCCGCCCCTTGATGATACGGTACTCAAAATACAACGTATTTGCGTCGATAAAAACAGCTCTTTAGCTGATCTTGTCAAGGTAGTCGAGAGCGATCCGATGCTCACTGCCAATATCTTAAAATCTTCCAATTCCCCACTCTATGGCTTCAGTAGAGAAATTAAAAACATTTCGCATGCTGTGTCTTTATTTGGAATGGCAACAGTACGTGGTTTTGCTCTTTCTAGTGCTATTAAACAAAATATTAAAATTGATCTTACTCCTTATCGTATTTCTAATACAACTTTTTTAGATATCAGCACGCTTCAAAGCACCTTTATGTTCAAATGGTATTCAAAAGTGAACAAAGCAATGCTTGACGTACTTCAACCTGCGGCTTTTATGATGGAAGTTGGTAAAATCATCATTGCACACGAACTTATCGAACAACAAAAAAATGAAGCTTTTCAAACAGCACTTGCTCTCATTAAAGCACCACATGAACTCTCAGCACTTGAAAAAGAGTACGTAGGCTTTTCCAATGAAGAAATTACCGCCAAAATCTTTGAACAATGGAATTTAGAAAGTGAATTGGTTGAATCTATCAAATTTTCAAACGATCCTTTTGAAGCAGCAGAGCACATTAAAGCATTTTCTGCCGCACTTAATGTGGTAAAAAACAGCATCAATATTTTTGGTCAACTTGATGATGCTTCAATTGCTCGTTCATTAAAACTTTTAGATGAATACGGTCTAAACCATGAGCCATTTTTACAAACAATTGAGCAATTTAGACAGTGAAAAATTTCCTTTTAAGCCTTAAAGAAGGGGTAGCACAAGAGAATGTGCCTGCCTCTTTTCTCCCTCATTTTAAAGCCCTCATTCAACTTAGAGTTCTTCAACCTAAAAAAGATCTTTATGTACTTGATCCTTCGTACATCGTTGGTAAATTAGATGTTGCATTTAGTGGTACAGGATATTTAAGCTCACTCGAACCTACACGTGCAAAAGATATCATTATTGAAGCAAAAGACTTAAATGGTGGGATGCGTGGTGATTTAGTTGTAGCGAAAAGAGTGGCAAACAAACGAGGAGGACGTGCTAAAGCTTTCGTTGTCTATATAGCACAGCGTGCTTTTGCAAAGAGCATTGTCTATACAAAAATGAGCAAAGGTAAAGTGGTTGGGTGTAATGTTAAAAATGAATCTTTGTTTGACATTACAGCCAGTCAAAAATCACTCAAACAGCTTCCTCTTGGCAGTGTTTTAAAAATCGACAATGTAAGCAATGTCATTGAAGAAGTTCTAGGTGTTATTGGTGATCCTTTAGTTGATGAGAAAATATCTTTAGCACTTTTCGACAAAAAAGAGTTTTTCAGTAAAGAAGCTGAAGCTGAAGCAAAAAGCCATGGTGATTTTGTAGAAAAATCGTACTATCCTCATCGCGTTGATTTGACCCATCTCCCTTTTTGTACAATCGACCCCGTCGATGCAAAAGATTTTGATGATGCTATCTATTTTGATGTCCAAAATCACACGCTCTATGTTGCCATTGCAGATGTTAGTGAATATGTGTATCCTATGGGACCTATCGATAAAGAAGCAATCGAACGAGGCTTTTCCATCTATTTCCCTCATAAATCGATTCCCATGCTTCCAAGAGCTCTCAGTGAAAATATCTGCTCATTAAAACCAAATGTAGATAGACTTGCATATACGTTTAAAATAACACTGGATCCTTTGACATGCAACCCTCTTAAAGAAGAGCTTTTTGAGAGTGTCATTCATTCATCCAAACGCTATACGTATGAACAAATAGACCATTTTCTGGCAGGCAAAACAGACGATGCCGATAATGCCGATAAAACGATCTTAGAATACCTTTTACCTCTACATGCACTTACACAAAAACTACGAGATATACGGCTTGAAAATGCCTTTTCTTTCCGCTCAGCAGAAGTGCGTATGAGAGTCGATGAAAACCAAAATCTTATCTCAACGACAATAGAAGAGGAAACGCCTTCTCATGGGCTTATTGAAGATTGTATGCTTTTAGCCAATAAAGCAGCAGCTAAAAAGCTAGGCTTTGGTATCTTTAGAACACATGAAAGCCCTTCATATGAGCGTATGGAAGCACTTTTAAATGACTTGGCACTCATTGGTATCAATGCAAAACTTAGTAGCGATCTTCCAAAAATGATTCAAGGTATTCAAGCTAAAGCTGATGATTTAGGGCTTCGCGAGGAAGTCGATAAGCTGATTATTAAAAGTCAAAAGAAAGCCATTTATGAGCCTGAGAACAAAGGTCACTTTGGACTTGGATTTGACATCTATACACACTTTACCTCACCGATTCGACGCTATAGTGATCTAACTTTGCACCGTCTTTTAAAAGCAAAAATGACGAATGATGAGAAAAAACTCACCTTTTTACTCAAAGACATAGGTCCACTTTGTGAAAAAATAAGCAATCTAGAACGTGAGAGTGATAAAGTTGCCTGGGATTATATGGATCGTAAATTTGCTCGCTTCATGGCAGAACATGTTGGTGACAATTTTAAAGCCATTGTTGTTGAAACAGAACAAAATCCGATTGCAAAGCTTGATGATGAACTTAAGGGTGCTCGTATCTTCTTACTAGACAATGACGTTCACTTATTACAGCGTGTTGAAATTAAAATTGTTGAAAGCAACATTGCAACCGCTCGAATTTATGCGCGAGTAACGAGGAGTTTTGATGTATAAAAGAGAATTTGAAGGTGTTTTAAAATCAGGTAAAGCACCAAAATCAACTCTTTTATATGGAGCATGTGCTTATCAAAACAATGTTCTCACCCAACAGCTCTTAACACTTCTACAAGTTGGGAGTGAAGAAAAAGTCATGATGTATTTTGATGAGTACAATTTCACTTCAGCTAAAAATTTTCTTTCTCAATCGTCTTTATTTGGCGATCGCAATGTTTTAATCGTTAAAACAGACAAAACCATTCCAACAAAAGAGCTTGAAATTCTTGTTGGATTGTGTTCTAAAAACGACTCAAGTTACTTTATTTATCAATATTTTGGAGAAGATAAAAAAGCAACACCTTTTACAAAACTCTTTGATAAACAAAATGACGGTGTGTTTGTCCGTCTCTTTAAAGCGGATTTTAATGAAGCTATGCAGCTTTTGCAAAATCATGCGAATGCTATTGGACTTTCCATTGACCGTTATGCTTTACAGCATCTCTATATGATCCATACCGAAGATCTTTCATTGTGCGTCAATGAATGTGAAAAGCTTTTAGTTTTAGGTAAAGAAATTGGTGTGAATGACATTAATACGCTAGTATATGGCCTAGGTTCTGTTTCTATGGATCAGTTTATTACAAAACTCTTAGAGAAAAAAGACATTAAAGAAGAGTTTGAGCGACTTATTGATGGAGATGGTATTGAAGAAATTCGTATTATCAATGCCATTCAATCACATGTAACACAACTCTTTTTATTTCATTCTTATATTAAATTACATGGTTCATTTGACGCAAAAGCAATTCTGGGCTACCCACTTCCTCCCCAACTTGCTGCACAACGCTCGCAACAATCAATTAAAATAGATCTTGCAACGTATCATAAACTTTCAAACCTTCTGATTGATGCAGAATACCGCCTAAAAAAGGCAGGCAATGTTGAAAAAACAAGCTATCTGCTCTCAAGCCTTATCAAACTCCAAAGCTCTTTATAGCATTTATCCTTTATGCAAAGTAAGAAATGCATAAGGTGAATTACAGTATAATCCACGCCTATTCTAAAAAATCCTTACTCAAATACTGATCTATTTGGGTGAAATCCAGAAGGAGAAACGATGCGACATTATGAGTTGCTTGTTGTAGTAAAGCCTACACTAACGGTAGAAGAGCTACAAGCAAAACTAAACTATCTAAAAGAAATTTTAGAGAAAAACGGTGCAGTTATTTCTGCAACACTTGAGATGGGTACACGTAAACTTGCGTATCAAATCGATAAATTTGAGCGTGGAACATACGTAGTATTTTACTTTACTGCTCCTACAGCTGCTATTGCTGAGGTTGAAAGACTTATCAGAATTACTGAAGAGTTTATCCGCTTTATGACTGTTAAATTTGAAAATCAAAAAGAACTTAGATTCTGGAACAAACAAGTTGAGAAAATCACTAAAAAAGGTGATGCACCAGCAGTTGTTGAATCTAAAGAGATTGTAGAAGACACTGTTACAACTGAAGCTTAATTAAGGAGCCATGATGTTCAATAGAGTAATTATGCTTGGTAACCTGACACGTGATTGTGAACTTCGTTATCTACCAAATGGTGGCGCAGTTTGTACCACGGGACTTGCGACCAATCGTCGCTTCAAAAAGCAAGATGGTAGCCAAGGTGAAGAAGTATGCTTTATCGACATCACCTTTTTTGGACGTACCGCAGAGATCGCTAATCAATACCTAAGCCGTGGCAAAAAAGTATTGGTTGAAGGTCGTTTAAAACTTGATCAATGGACAGATCAACAAGGTGTAAAGCGCTCAAAGCACTCTATCACTGTTGAAACACTCCAGATGATGGACACTCGCGGTGGACAAGAAGGCGGTGGTGCAGATATGGGTGGAAGTTATGGTGAACCTATGATGGGTACACCGAATGTTGGCTATAATGCTGCCAACCAACAAAAGCCAGCTGCATATCCAAGACAATCTACTCCTGAATATAGTGGTCATGAAATTCCAGACATCGATATTAACGATGACGAAATACCGTTTTAGTAAATAAAAGGATAAAAAATGGCAGAGAAAAGAAAATTTGCACGCAAATACTGCAAATACTGTGAAGCAAAAGTAGAATACGTTGACTATAAAGATGCAAAAATTTTGAGACATTCTCTTTCTGAGAGATACAAAATTATGCCTCGTCGTTTAACTGGTAACTGCAAAAGACATCAAGAGATGGTAGAACTAGCGATCAAACGCGCACGTGCTACAGCAGTTATCCCATACATCATTGACACTCAAAAAGTTGTTGCTGTTCCTTTCGAGCAATTACAACAATAGCATAAAGCCCCCTATTTTGGGGCTTTTCTTCTTTTAAAATCTACTTTGTTCACCATCTAACTCGTAAATTCACTCACTCATTCGTTTTGAGGACTACCCTAGCTGAATAGCCCTCTTAAAAATTTATTTGACTAACGCAAATTCTAACACTTCTCCTACCCGAGAGACAGGGATAATTTTCATTTTTTCTTTGACTTCATCAGGAATTTCATCCAAATCTTTTTCATAGTTTTTCTTTGGAATCAATGCTGTTTTGATTTTCGCTTTATAGGCAGCTATGAGTTTTTCTTTAAGCCCACCAATTGGCAGAACTTTACCCGTTAAAGTAAGTTCACCTGTCATTGCAACATCACTTTTAACTTTTTTATCACATAAAATCGAAGCAATCGCTGTTGCCATAGTAATTCCAGCACTTGGACCATCTTTGGGTGTAGCGCCTTCTGGCACGTGAATATGAAGGTCATAACGTCTGTAAACATCACTTGGTTCAACTGCTTTTGCACACTCTTCCTTATCAAGTCCCGATGTCGGAATAATAGAAAGTGGCACTTGAATTTTTTTGTTATCAATTAAAACTTTAACAACACTAAGAGCAATTTTAGCCGATTCTTTCATAACATCACCGAGTGAACCTGTGATCTGAATGCCACCTTTACCCTGAATACGAATCGCTTCCACTTTCAACACATCGCCACCTACACTTGTCCATGCCAGACCATTGACAATTCCCACGCTGTTCTCTTTATCAACTTCATCAATTTCAAAAACAGTTTTTGGCAAGTAATCTTTCAAGTTGGTATGTGTAATCGTTACTTTATCAATGGAAGGGTCCATTAAAAGCTGTTTCGCTACCTTTCGTAAGATATCTGCAATTCTTCGGCGTAAATTTCTTACACCTGATTCTCGTGTATAATTGGCAATAATTAACTGCAATGTAGGTTTAGAAATATTGATTTCACTGTTTTTCAAACCGTGCTTTTTAAGCTCTTGAGGAATCAAATATTTCTTTGCAATCTCATACTTTTCTTGAGGTGTATATGAGTTGACAAAAATGAACTCCATACGATCACGTAGTGGTGCAGGAATAGAGCCAACTTCATTTGCTGTAGCAATAAAAATGACTTTGCTCAAGTCAATATTGAAATTGAGATAATAATCTCTAAATTTGTTGTTTTGTTCTGGGTCCAGAACTTCTAAAAGAACCGCTGTAGGATCTCCTCTGAAGCTTCGTGCTACTTTGTCGATCTCATCTAAAACAACAACTGGGTTCATCTCCCCTGCTTCGATAATACCTTGAACAATACGACCAGGCATCGCGCCTATATAGGTACGTCTATGGCCTCTTAGCTCATTAACATCTTCAAGTCCACCCAAGGCAATACGAACCAGTTTACGTTTCAATGCTTTTGCAATAGAATTGGCTAAAGATGTTTTACCAACACCCGGAGGGCCTGCAAAACATAAAATAGCACCATTGGCTGATTTATCAGCAATGCCTCGTTTAGAAAGAAGTTCACGTACCGCAAAAAACTCCTCGATACGCTCTTTTGGTTTTTCAAGCGAGTAATGATCTTTATCTAATTGTGATTTAACTTCTAAAACATCAAGGTCTTTTTTAGCGGCTTTACCAAAAGGAATTTCAATAACCCAGTCAAGATAACTCTGAATTAAATTGGCATCAGCAGAGTCTGGATGCATACGAGAAAGTTTATCGATCTGTTTTTTAATCTCTTTATAGGCATCCTCTTCCATATGCTCTTTTTTTGCTTCAAGCTTTTTGCGATACTCTTCAATCTCTTCTTCTCGTTGATTGTCCGTTCCTAGCTCTTTTTGAATTTGTTTAAGTTGCTCTTTAAGGAAATACTCTTTATTCACTTTTTCAATTTGTGAATGGACTTTTGTTTTAATCTCTTTTTTTAATCGACTTGATTCAATCTCTTCAATCACATAATCAATAAGTTGTAAAAGTCTCGTCTCATCATCACTTTCAATAAATAGTTTATAGGCTTGCTCTTTTTTGAGCTTCATGCTACTTGCTACTAAGTCCGT
>Ga0302238_1003165_pt1 | contig 10743 bp, 8 predicted proteins | sample AAG_UR_Asn_MG_FD_193527 | JGI IMG/M metagenome (GOLD analysis project Ga0302238, IMG submission 193527) | Enriched activated sludge microbial communities from anaerobic digester in WTTP, New Holstein, Wisconsin, United States - AAG_UR_Asn | ecosystem: Engineered > Bioreactor > Anaerobic >...
TTGTAATTGGGGTGGGGGAGGTTTGGGAATACACGGTGATGGTTAAAGATAGTAGTGGTGGGGCTCATGAGGACTACACCATCGAGTGGGTGCACAATATAGGTAGTGCCGACGGCGAGGTGGTTCTGAGCAGCCCGGCAGCGGGGCAGGAGCGGCTTAGCTTTACCCCTGTGCGCGAGGGAGACTTTTCGGTGCAGGCACGGGTAGTGGGCCGGCTGGTGGAGGGGGAGGATCCGGCGGACAAGAGCGCCGAGACGGCCCCGCTTACGGTGGCGGCCAGGGGCGGGCCGTGCAGTCGAATCGTGGCCAATCTGGCCGAGGTCAGCCTCTTGGTGGGCGAAAAGCGGCCCCTTACCTTCGACACCCTTGCCAACCTGCACTCCAGCCAGAGCGATGCCAAACTCAAGTACGCTGCGTCGCACCAGCAGGTAGCCGTCACCGTGCAGGATGGTGATGTGGCCGCATGGTCCGATGGGGTCCTTGAAGGGTTGAAATTGGGCAGCACCAAGCTCACTGTGGTTGCGGGGGAGGTGGAGACATCCATTCCCGTTACGGTGGTGGAGGGGAGTCTTGCTGCGCCCGGGGATGGACGGGTCAGGATGATCACTCGGCCCGCACTGCCCGTGGGCTCCAACACCGGGTCGTTGCCTCAGTGGCCCCGCTCGCTGGATTCTCGCATGGCCCTGGACAGCAAGGGCTATCCACACGTGGTTCTGCAGCCCTTCCCCGGAGTCCCCAGCCTAGGCGAAGGTACGTTTGGAAGGCTGCTGGTGGCACACTGGACCGGAAGCGGCTTCGGCACTACTGCCCTGGGGCCCTGGTGGGAGACCATCCAGGAGCCCAGGCTGGCGGTCGATTCCGGAGATAAGCTATGGGTAGCCTTCCTCACGGGCCAGTACCCGGGCGCATGGGTGGCCGATAGGGCAGCGGAGGGGGTGACTGGGGGTTGGAGGGTGAGACCGCTTCCCGGTGGCCGTGATGCCGATAACCCGGCGGCAGTGGTGCCGGCCTCTGTGCAGAGCGAGGGGGTGGATGTCAAAGGGGCCGTGGCGATTTCGTCGGATGGCAGCAAGACCTACGTGGCCTACAGCGTGTTCCATGCCTTAGAATCGCAGTTGACCACGGGCACGCAGTGTGTGCGAAAGCTGCGGTTGGCTATAGTTGATAATGTTGGTATTGATTTTCAAGATATTGCAGAGGAGCTCTATACCGTGGCAAGCACGGCGCCCCAGGCCTGCGTGGCGGGTCTCGAGGAGGTGCGAATCTCCAAGGTAACCATGCTTCCCCCCAACTTCTCTTCGACCTTGCCGCGTATCAGCGCACTTACTGGGTTGAATACAAATAGGAAACTGTATTACTTCGACTGGAACGGCACCACGTGGAACTCGGTGGCCTCGGTGGACCCCAAGGTCATGGAGCCCGAGCATATCGACCGGGCCGTGCCCCTGGACTTCACCATCGCCGGCGAGGGCAAAACCACGGCGTTGCCCGGGGTGTGGGTCTCCAACCGAAATGTTCAGAAGAGCGAGATGTGGTTCTGGCCCATGAATCTCCCTCGGGAGCAGCGCTGGACCAGCTTCTTCCCGCAGGTTGCCGGGGGTGCGGTGGCACTCTTCTCGTTTATGGTGGGAGAGGATACTTACCTTGGCAACGTTGGGCTGTCGTTTCTTGCCCGGATAGACCGTCTGGGGCGGCTGTTGTTTGAGGAGCCCATGTGGCCTCTGCTGGTTGAGGGTGAGGATGCGGCGGCGATGCGAGAGCGCCCCATATCGGCCTTCTGGGCCCAGGAGCTTCCCGAGGCGTGCGACGAGTGCCGGCCTGCGGGGCGGATGTGGGCCGCATGGCACATGAGCGACGGGGTGGACCTGGCCTCGGTGACCTTCCCCGAGCAGGGGGGCGGCCCGCTTGCCGAGGCGAGGGGAGCGCTGTTCGCCGATACCCCCGCCCAGCCCAGAATACTGCTGCCTCCCACCATCGTTCAGGATGAGAGCCGCTTTGTGGTAGTGCAGCTTGAAGATGCTTCCGGAAGTGGCCAGAAGGTCACCCAGTTGTGGCGGTCGCAGGGCCCGGGGTTCAAGTTCGAGCACATGACTACCGACGGCGACTTGGCCAACTGGGCCATGGCCCCGGTTGAGTCCACGGATGCCTACTACGCCGTCTCGTCGGCGGACGACACCATGGTGCTGCTGCGTTCCAAGGACGAGGGCGAGACCTGGACCGACTTCCTTTCGGCGCCCTGCACCGGGAAGGTTGTGGCATCGAGGCTGCTGAAGGGTGGCCAGTGGGTAGCGGTCTGCGCGCCCACGGAGCAGGGGGATACCAGACCGTTCCAGAGCACCTTCCTGGGCAAGCTCATGTCCGGCGTCCAGTTTAAGGATTTGGGCGGTCCTCCCGAGGGGCTGGAGGGGCCAGGGGCCACCCTTGGCACCTCTGTGGGCATTGTGGAGTCCGATGCGGATTTTGCGCTGGTGATTCCGGTGCGGGGTCCCGGGGTGGGCAACGGCGTGCTGGTGCGGCGTTTTGACCTGTCGGGCAATCTTGTCAGCGAGGCCGTGTCGCCGTTGGAAGCGCCCTTCATCCCGTCCACGGTGGTGCAGACCTCCAACGGGACTCTCGTGGGGGTAGGGGCAGGGCTTAGCAATGGCGATTACCAATATGCCGTTGTGCGTTCCACCGACGACTTCAAGACCCAGACCGTGCGTTACCAGGACTGGACCGGTCTTGCGGGGGCGCCATTGCAGCTGCAGTACGACAAGGACTTAAACACCATATATCTCTTCGACGGTTTGCGAGGTCCCGGTGATAGCGTCCGTGCAACGGTGCGGCGCAGCAACGATCACGGCGAGACGTGGCAGGAGGTTCCCGACCTGCTTCGCCCGTGGGGCGGGGCCATGCAGCGGGTCAACTTCGTGGTGGCCGATGGCGACAAGTGGCTGATTTTCCTGGAAGACAACGCCTCGTTGAGGGGGTGGCAGGAGACCGACGACTTCGACGACCTGTTCCAGGGTGCAGCGATTAACAACGTTTCTATGCCAAAGGGCGAACTAATATATATGCGACTGGCATTATAGGTAAGGCGAGGGTTGATTGGGGCCCTGTTCGGGTCAGGCCGCTGGCCCGATTGAGGGCTGGGAGACTCTTGCCTGGCGGCCCTTCGGGTACGGTTCCCGAACCGGGGAGCAAATGGGCTCTGTCACGCTGCTAGACAGTTCGGCGACCCTCCTTCGCCAAGGCTTCGGAGGGCAAGCTGGCGACCCTCCTTCGCCAAGGCTTCGGCGGGGCAAGCTGTCAACCCGCCCTTGGCGGGACTACGGCCACGAAAGGCGCACGCTGGACGTCTATCGCCACGGCAACGGATCCGCACCCCCCTGGCTTCTGCCCCTGTTGACCTGCCGGGTTTTGGGGCGTACTCTGGCACTCAGAATCGTTTATGGAGGTGTCTTCCGAATGAGACGTGAGCTGGTTATCAATTGGGCCGAGGGTCACGAGCGGGTCAAGGCGGCAATCGGGGAGAAGGTCAAGAATCCTTTTGAGATAATGGACAGTGAGAAGGGTTGGAGCTATGTAACGTTCTATGAAGTTACGGCAGATCCAGCGAGTGTTCTGTATAACGTTGGCAGGTTGGAGGAAGCGGCTAGTAAGAATGGATACTTCTTGCCATGGGAGATAATGAGGGAGCACAACAAGGTTGTTGTGACGGCCTATTCGGATATGCCGAGTCCGTCGGCGCAGCTTTACGGGTTGCACTCTTTGTTGCTGGCCTACGAGCAGCAATACAAGTCAACGGACAAGCACCCGTTGAACGGGTTTTACGGCAAGATGGGCGGCTTCTACGACCGTCCCGAGAAGGGTCGGGTGCTTGTGATTTACGCTCCGTGCGATGAGGCGCTGCTAGAGGTTATGTCGGCCATGGAGGGGTTGGTGGCGAAGGTTTCGGTGCCTGGTGTGCGTTTCGAGATGCATCTGGCCAACGGCCTGAGCGCCATTCCGCGCCTGTTGCAGGGCTTTGACGACCCTGAGTATCGTCAGTCGGGAAGCCCCTACTACCGCATTACGGATCCCAACAAGTTTGGGCTGCTGCTGGAGCAGGCGAAGAACGACTACCACCACTATCTCTTCATGCGCGACATCCGAGCCTGAGCTGAGCGATGAAGAGGGGGGGGATTGCCCCTGGCTTCATTGCACCACCACCGACCACCATTACCGCCCTGGGGCTGGCCCGCGAAAAGAGCGATAAGGCCTCCGATATTTCTTGCCACGGCCTTTTGGTGCGCTAGATTAGGCCCCTTGCCTTTCCGGAGGGGTGATGGCAGCTAGAGGGGACACGGCAGCTTATCTGAAGCGATTTCTGTTTCTGTATGCCTTCGGCGTGGTGCTGGCATTACAGTTAACCAGTATAATGGAGTTCATCGGCAGTTTTAGTATTCCATGGGTGGTCAGGACTTTTGCTGTTAGTGTTGGGTTCCCCTGTCTTTTCGTTTTCATGGGGCGCCGCTTCTTCCCTGTGGGGAAGCCGTCCCTCGGGATCAAGGTGTGGGGGCTCAATACGCTGGCGCTGTTCGGGTTCTGGGCGGGGGGCTACTTTGTGGTGGGCTCGCTGTCATACCACGGCGACTTCCATTCTATGGGGATCGCCCTTGACGAGGCGATTCCCTTTGCGCCGGACTGGGTTTTTATCTATCTTACAGTTTATGCCTTTTTCCTGATGCCGCTTTTCTATATTGATGACATGAAGGAGCTGATTGTTCTGGATGGGGCTCAGATAATAACTCTTAGCATAAGCTATACCACGTTTATCGTTTTCCCCGTGGCCTTCGACCGTCCTCCCGTAGCGCCGTCGGATTTCAGCACATGGACGCTCTCGCTGGTGCATGCTCAGGATCCTGCCTGGAACTGTTTTCCTTCGACGCACTGCGCCACGTGTACCGTTGCTGCTTTGGGGCTGATCAGGGCGAACAAGAAGTTTGCCTGGTGGGCCATTCCTTCGACGCTGGCGATTTGTGTCTCCACGGTGATGACGAAGCAGCATTTTGTTCTTGATGCCCTGGTTGGTGTCCTTTTGGGTTGTGGGACATTTCTAATAGTAAACCATGTTGTGCGCCATACCAACTTGGGTAAGAGCCTCACGGAGAGGCTGCAGTGGCTTGGGCGCACGCTAACCGGTGAGGTGTGATGTGATCGAGCGTAGCGGAATCCTTGTTGAGAGTCAGTTTCCATTCAAGACGGCTTCTGAGGCCATGGGAAAGGAGATGGCCGGCTTCACCAAGGAGGATGTGAAGAAGTTCATCTACGACAACGGCTTTGAGATGCTCAACTTCCGGTTTGTGGCCGGGGATGGGCGACTCAAGACCTTCAGCTTCGTTACGCACGACAAGAAGCACATAGACCGGGTGCTTTCTGCGGGGAGCGAGTTGACGGTTCGTCGTTGTTTCCCGGGATGGATCCGGGGCGCAGCGACCTCTACGTTGTGCCGAGGTTCAGTCGGGTGTGGGTGAATCCTTTCTCTCCGGTGCCTGCGGTTGACATCATGTGCTCCTTCTTTAACCACCAGGGTGAGCCGTTGCCGCACGCCCCGGCGGAGGTTGTCTCCCGTGCCCACCGTGCCTTGAAGGAGACCACGGGGCTGACAATGGAGGCGCTGGCCGAGCTTGAGTACTACGTGATAGCTGCGCCCTACGCCCTCTACCCTGCGGTAGCCCAGCGTGGTTATGGCGAGTCTGGTCCGTTCACCCGTTGGGAGCAGATGCGCATGGAGGCCATGACGCTGCTTGGTCGCATGGGGTACAAGATCAAATACGGTCACGGCGAGGTTGGGCAGGTTCCAGATCAGGGCAGCGAGTATGAGCAGCACGAGATTGAGTTTGGGTTGATGTCCCCCGAGGACAGTGCCGATTCGATAGTGGTTGCCAGGTGGGTGCTCAGGATGCTCTCCAGGCGCTACAACGCCGTGGTTACTTACGCTCCCAAGCTGGTGCACGGCCACGCAGGCAGTGGCATGCACATCCACGCACGGTTGCTGAAGGATGGCAAGAGCGTCATGACCCGTGGCGGCGAGCTTACGGAAGAGTCCATGAAGATGATAGCGGGCTACCTGGACATGGCCCCGTCGCTTACGGCCTTTGGAAACACCACGCCGGTATCGTATCTGAGGCTTGTGCCCAACCAGGAGGCTCCGGTGTATGTCTGCTGGGGCGACCGCAACCGTTCGGCGCTGATTCGTGTGCCGCTGGGGTGGAACAACGTGCCCAACATGAGCGCCTACATGAACCCGCAGGACCCATCGGCCAAGACGCCCGGCGAAGATGTCCAGACGGTGGAACTGCGCAGCCCCGACGGCTCGGCGGACTCGCATCTCATTCAGGCCGGGTTACTGGTGGCAGCACGGCACGGCTTCGAGCGGGCGGGCGCAGTGCAGTTTGCCAAAGAGCGGTATGTGGACAAGAACATCTTCAAAGAGGGCTCCGAGGATGTCCGTGACAAGCTGGCACAGCTGCCTGGCTGCTGCTCCGACTCTGCCGAAGCGTTGTTGGCCATGAGGCACGTTTACGAGGAGCATGATGTCTTTGCGCCTTACGCCATCGACCGCATCGCCAAGAGGCTGAAGGACTGCCGAGACCGGGAGATGAACATCCGGAACCTGGACTTCAACGCTCTGAACGAAGTTATCCGAGAGTATCTGCACTGCGCGTAGGGTGCCCCCCTTCCCCTTCGGGGACTCCCCCCGAAATGGGGGGAGGGTGCCCCCCTCCCCCTTCGGGGACTCCCCCGAGTTGTTATACTTTAAATAGGAAGTTGATTATATCGCCGTCTTTTACTTGGTACTCTTTGCCTTCCAGGCGCATGGTGCCGTTGCGTTTGGCGGAGGGTAGGGAGCCAACCTTGATGAAGTCGTCGTAGGCGACGGTTTCGGCTCTTATGAAGCCTCGCTGGATATCGGAGTGGACCTTGCCTGCTGCCACTGGGGCCACGCTGTTTCGGCGGACGGGCCAGGCGCGAACTTCGTCTTCGCCCACGGTGAAGAAGCTGACCAGGTTCATGGATGCGTAGATGGCGCGGATGAGGGTTTGGGGGGCACCTGGGCCCATGCCGAGGCTTGAGAGCATCTCCTGCTGCTCGTCGTCGCCTAGTTTGGCGATTTCGGCTTCGAGCCTTGCGCAGAGGGTCACGCACTCGCAGCCCATCTCTTTCACCTTCTGCTCAACCTCGGCGATTTCGCTGGTGCCCAGGAGTTCTTCGCCGATATTCAGGGCTACCACAAGGTCTTTGAGGGTGAGGAGGTTATAGGGCACCAGAAGTCTTCTTTCGCCCTCGTCGAGGCTTGTCTCCGAGGCGAACTTACCTTCTTCCAGGAGTTTGTGAAGGCGGTCCATGAGCAGGCGTTCCTGGGATGTATTGTCACCGGTTTTCTTGAATGATTCCAGGCGTTTTTCAACCAGCATGAGGTCGGTGAGAATCATCTCGTCACGGGCCTCAGCGACGTCTGCGACGAGGCTTGAGGTGGTGACATCGAAGCCTTTGGCGACGTAGACGAGCACTTCGTATTGGCGCAGGGCGTTGAGGGACTCTTTGAGGCCATCGGAGGGGTGGTCATCGAGGACCATCTCCACGGTACTGTAGATGGTCTTCTTGGGCTTGAAGATGGCGGAGAGCTTATCGATGCGCTCGTCCTTGACGGGGATGGTGGTGACCGACTTTCTACCCACGGGGATGGGTTCTCCGTCGGGCCCCATGAGGGCTTCCATGAGGGTCTTTCTTCCGCTTCCTACTCTTCCGAACAGTCCTGTGCGCATGATGATCTCTCCAAATTCAGGCGGTGGGGATAGTAGTACCCTCGGCGTCATTTTGGAACCGGAAAGCGAGGATGATTGCCAGTGGCGGGGTGCAGGATTGGTTACAGGAGGCCTATTTGGGCTTACAGGGGTCGGTGTTGGGGGTGCAGGTCTCCACGAGGGAGTCCATGGGATCGATGCCTTCGAGGTTGTGCAGGTCGGTCTCCTGCACGGCGTTGAGGTAGCCTTCGAACTCGTAGGAGTCGGCAGTGCCGTCGTCGTCGGAGTCAAAGAGGGGGCAGATGCCGGCGGTGTTCATGAACCAGTGGAAGTTCACTTCGCTGAGGCCGGGGACGAGCATGCAGAGGTCCGTAGCCTCCTCTTCGCTGATGGCGCCTTTGAGTCTGACGTTTGAGATGCTCATGCCGTCTTCGGCGAACTTGCCCGAGCCCGTGACCCCGAAGATGTAGAAGGGCTTCGAGACCGTGGGGGCCATGATGCTCAAGGCGATTGGCTCTTCAATGAAGAACTCGCACCCCTTCATTTTGACCTCGAAGGTAGAGGGCTCCAAGGCGTAGGTGTAGCTAACGGGGGTGACGTTACCGTCGCCGTCAGTGGCCACCTGGGCCTTGGCCGAGGTCATGGCCATGGTGAGTTTGCCGGTAGCCTTGTCGTGTTCGGTGATTCTCATGAGCAGGACGAGGTCGTAGGTAGAGATGTCTTTGGCCCAAACTGGGTTGACGAGGTCCGTGGGTTTGATGCCAAGCAGTTTTGTCACCCTAAAGGAGGCTCCACCGCTGAAGTCCAGGTCCGAGCAAGGGCCAGTGGCAATGTTGTCCGTGCCGGCCGTTCCATCGGCAGCATCGTCCGAGGTCTTGACGTCCTCGGTTGTCTTGCTGTCACCACTGCTGTCGCTAGAATCACAGCCAAAGGCCACCAGGCCCACCACAAGCGCCGCACGCACCAATCTTCGCATTGTGCCCTCCCAAACGGGGTTGATGTTGAGGTGAAAGTTACAGTGGCAGCAAGGTAAGAACAAGCGGAATCTCGCCAGAAGTCCGAAAGGTCCGAATAGTCTGAGTCCGAAAGGTCCGAATAGTCCGAGTCCGAAAGGTCCGAATAGTCCGAGTCCGAAAGGTCCGAATAGTCCGAGTCCGAAAGGTCCGAATAGTCCGACTACCCCCACTTACCCTTAGACATATGTCCCGCCAGCTCAGCCTTCACGCTGCGGCTGAGTTCATCGGCCATGAGCAGGGCCTTCTCGAAGATAGCCACGCAGCCGGGGTCGAGGTTTTCGTCGATTCCTTCGAGGCAGATGGCCTGAATTTCGTTGAAGTGAGCCAGGAGGTCCATGTGGAGTTCGTTGGTGACCCGGCTCTTCTCGACCTTGCCAGTGGCCTCGTCGTCGAGCTTCTGGAATTTCTCTTTGGGTGCGTTGCACTTGGGGCATCTGTCCGGAGCTTCCTCGCCCTCGAAAATGTAACCGCAGACACTGCATTTAAACATCTGAACCACCTCCATAGTTGTCCTGGCGCCAGTGTTTCCCAACGGGGGTCGCAAGTCAAAGGCAAAGTTTCGATTCGGTTGGATTCGTTGCGGGTTGAGCGGCCCCCGTTGGGCGCCGGAAACATCCGCCTTGACACACCGCGTCACGACACTATACTGGCCGAAATCACCCGTTTTTCGGGAAGTAGTATGGAGGTTCTCGATGAAGGACAAGATCAAGAAGAACGTGAACGACGTTGTGACCAAGACGGCCGACGGAATTGAGAAGGCCACGGCAGTTATAGCCGACCTGAACAAGCAGGGCACCGAGGTGGTGCGTGGCGTGATCAACAAGGGGCATGAGATTGGGACCAGCATGAGCAAGCCGATTCAGGATGCCATTGTCTCCACGGCTCAGTCGCTGAAGGTGCCGGCCCAGATGGTCGAGACGCCCATCGAAGTCGTGAACAAGGTGCGTGAAGTTGCCAGGGAAGGCGCCATGAAGACCCTCGACACTGTGAACACCGCCATCGACATGGGTGCCAAGCAGGTCGAGACCGCCACCCAGATGGCCAAGGCCGTGACGAAGAACGAGCCATAACCACTGCTCATCGTTCTCGCCCCAATCCCTCGCCGGCTCTCTTCTGTACCACTGCCAATCATTCTCGCCCCAATCTCTCTGTGCTCCTGCCATGCCCCTCTATGCTCCTGCCCTGCCCTCCTTCCTCCTGCCCCGCTCCACCAAGTGCTAAGTACCAACAACCAACAACCAACATATGTGGCAATTGACAAGGCCGGTGCTTTCTGCTATAGGTCAGCGGTTCGCTTTGTGCGACCGTCCAAAATAGGGAGGGCATCCATGGCGCCTGCCAATCTGCTCAGGAGATGGGCTTTCATAGTGCTGTTGACCTTTGCTGCCGGCTGCTCGGGCGGTGTTGTTGGAGAGAGTTGTGAGGGCGACGGGTGTAGCGACACGGGGGGAGTGGACTCCAAGGCGGACCAGAAGGGCGGTGATTCTATCGAGGACTACCGGCCCGACTTCGGCATCGACACCAAGAAGGACAATACCCAGTGGGACGGCATACCCGAGGTTGGCGAGATCTTCGACCTTGGCCCTCTGCCTGGCGGCTTCGGCGAGCCTTGCGAATCCAATGCCGACTGTGATTCCAGCATTTGCCTCACGACGGTATATGGAAAGCTCTGCACGGTGACCTGCATCGAGGAGTGTGACGCTGGCTGGGCCTGCGAGTATGTGGACTATGCCGGCTCCGACGCAATGTGGGTTTGCATACCCCCCAAGAGCTCGGCGTGCCGACCCTGTCAGAAGGACTCGGAGTGCACCGCTGTTGCGGGTGAGGCAGCACGATGTGTGGCTTATGGTCCTCAGGGACGCTTCTGTGCGGTGGAGTGTGAGGATGAGTGTGCGTTTGGCTTTGACTGCCGAGATCTGGAGGACCTTGCCGGGACGGCCTTCAAAGGGTGTGCGGCA
>Ga0302238_1003172_pt1 | contig 10731 bp, 9 predicted proteins | sample AAG_UR_Asn_MG_FD_193527 | JGI IMG/M metagenome (GOLD analysis project Ga0302238, IMG submission 193527) | Enriched activated sludge microbial communities from anaerobic digester in WTTP, New Holstein, Wisconsin, United States - AAG_UR_Asn | ecosystem: Engineered > Bioreactor > Anaerobic >...
AATGGCGTGGCCTACTTTACCTTCATGGAGACCGCCCGGGTCAAGCTGTTCAGTAAGCCGTTTCAGGAGCTGACCAAGCAGGGAATCTTTCTGGTTGTGGCGCGGGCCGAGTGTAACTATGCCCTGCCGATCCTGCCGGGCGACCCGCTTGAGGTCAGTATCGGCGTCTCCCGCATGGGGGGCAGCAGCTTTGACCTGGCCTATCGGCTGCATGACGGCCACGGCAGGGTCTATGCCACCGCCAGCACCAGCATGGTCTGTTTCGACAACCGCAGCAAGAAGAGCATCGCCATCCCGGATCAGCTCAAGCAACTGCTGAACGCTGAAGAGGTGGCCTGAGGAGGGCGCTATGCATTCGTTGAAGGTCAAGACCCGCCTGATTATCGTGGTGGTGTTTGTGGTGATCATGGTTAGCGCCATGGTGGCGGCCGGGCTCTACGGCATGCAGCAGGCCATGGACGGCCTGGAGCAGATCCATCGTCAGGGGCTGCAGGGTGAACAGCTGCAGCAGGTGTATCAAGCGGTCAGCGAACGGACCGCCCGCATCCGGCTGAGTCTTCTGTCCGTCTTCGGGGTCTGCATGACCGTGGCGATCTACCGCTGTCTGCTGCTGGTGCGTGAACTGGATCGGGCCACCCGCAAGCTGTCCGATACCTCGGCCCGGATCGCATCCGGCGATCTGAGCGCACGCTCCGACATTGCCGGCAAGGATGAGTTTGCCGAGATCAGCCGCTACTTTGACCAAGTAGGAGAGATGCTCCATGACTTTGCCCGTGGGGTCCAGACTAGTGCATGCCAAGTGGAGGCTGCCTCGCAGCGACTGCATGCGTCGGCTGAAGAGATGACAGCAGGTGTGGAGCATGCGGTCTCACAGATCAATACGGTCTCGGTTGCTGGTGAGGAGATGGCCTGTACCTCTAGCGAGATTGCCCGCAACTGCACCTCGGCTGCGGGCAATGCAAACCAGGCGGCCGATGCGGCCCAGAGCGGCGCTGTCGTGGTGCGCGGCAGCGTCCAGACTATGGAGCGGATCAGCGCTCAGGTGAGCGGGGCTGCCGGCAACATGGAGACGCTGCGCGCCCGTTCCGAACAGATCGGTGCCATTGTGGCCACCATTGAGGATATTGCCGACCAGACCAACCTGCTGGCCTTGAACGCGGCCATTGAGGCAGCCCGTGCCGGCGAGATGGGGCGGGGCTTTGCGGTAGTGGCCGATGAGGTGCGGGCATTAGCTGAACGAACCACCACAGCAACCAAGGAGATAGGCGGTATGATCCGCTCCATCCAGGCCGAGACCCGGCAGGTGGTGACGGTGATCCAGGAAAGCGTCAGCCAGGTGCAGCGCGGCACCGAGGAAAGTCTGCGCTCAGGAACGGCCCTAGAGCAGATTCTTGAGCAGGTGCATGGGGTCTCGGGCCAGATCGGCCAGATCGCCACGGCTGCGGAACAACAGACCGCCACCACGGTGGAGATCAGCAAGAATATTCAGCACATCTCCAAGGTAATCCGTCAGGCCGAGCATGGAGCACGGGAGTCAGAGGATGCCGCCTCGGAATTGTCGAGTCTTTCATCATCGCTCTTGCAGTCGCTTGCTGGATTCAGACTGGCTTCATAACCGAGTGACACGGAGCTACTGATGATTGATATGCTGCAGGTTGGCAGGGAAATTCTGGCATTACAGCCGTTCAGTTGCCTGTTGGGGAGTGAGATGACGTCCTTCGAGCCGGGCCGTGTTGAGTTGACCTTGACCATTAGATCAGACTTGTTGCAGCAGTTTGGTTTTGTGCATGGTGGCGTACTGAGTTATCTGGCGGACAACGCCCTGACTTTTGTCGGTGGCAGCCTGCTGGGGCCTGAAGTAGTCACCGCTGAGTATAAAATCAACTACCTGCGTCCGGCACGAGGTGAGCGGTTGATCGCACGAGCCGAGGCGTTGCATGCCGGGCGCAATCAGGTGGTCTGTCGCTGCGACCTGTTTGTGGATAAGGGAGCTGCGGAAACCCTGTGTGCCGTGGCCCAAGGCACGATCACCCTGATGGGCAAGTCACAGGGGGATTCTTGAAAAACGGGACGCACGCATAATAGTCGAGCAAAGCGCAGGAGGTCACTATGCCGCAATCCGTCTGGACCAGATGGTTGCTGCCGCAGGATAATATCAAACAAGCTCTGCGGGTTCGACGTTTTCTGATTTCGGTCGGGGTGTACTGCTTCTGCTTGCTGGTGGTCTACCTCTCCTGCAGAATGGGGCTGATGCGCTGGGAAGGGTTTGCAGGGATTGTCATCATAACAACGGCGATCAATGCTTTACTGTTTCTGTGTTTTCGCACGGGTCTGAATCTGAAGATGCACGACCCGAGCCTGACATCGCTCCAGATGTATCTCGGAGCTGTCGTAACGATGTACGGCATGTACTTCACGAACGGTTCCCGCGGTGTGATGTTGTTGTTTTATGTTGTGGTTATGTTGTTCGGCAGTTTCCGGCTGAATACGGCAGGGTTTCTGCGTGTGAGTCTCGTCATCCTGGTATCGTATTTCATCGATATCCTACTTCTCAAAAACTATCGTCCGCAGAGTATCCACGTTAATGCTGAACTAATTCAGCTCTGCATGCTGGCTTTCATACTGCTGATTATCTCGGTGATCGGTGGCCAGATTAGTGCCCTGCGCCAGAAATTGGCCGCAAGCAAGAAAGAGTTGGCTCGTTCGGTCGAACTGATCAGTGAAATTGCTATCCGTGACGAGTTGACCGGACTTTACAATCGTCGTCACCTGCTGGAGTTGCTCGAGTTTGAGAGCAAGCGTTCATTGCGGGACGGCAGCTCGTTCTGCCTGGCTCTACTGGACATCGATCACTTCAAAAAGGTGAACGATACCTATGGACATCCGGTGGGCGATGTGGTCTTGAGGGCTGTTTCCACCTCAATGAACCTTACCCTGCGTAAGACGGAGTTCTGTGGCCGTTATGGCGGGGAGGAGTTTCTGATAGTGCTGACGCAGACAACGTCAGATGGCGCTGCGTCTGCAATGGAACGGTTACGTTGTAGCATCGAGGAACTGCGGTTTGACGGTGATTGTTGCGATCTGATGGTGACAGCATCTATCGGCTTGGCCAAGCATGAACAGGGAGAATCGATCGAGACCACGATCAGTCGCGCCGATGCGGCGTTGTATCAGGCCAAACAGGGGGGCCGCAATCGGGTTGTGGCCGCAGTGCAGCCTGATTGTGAGTAGGTAATGACTGACAACGGAGCAGTTGATGCTGATACCAGCGGAGTAGATGGAGACGGCTGTGTGGTAGTGACGGATCGCTTCACGCTGACTAGATGGTTGAAATGAGTGATTCCGTTGACGACCGGCCTTGAACAGTTGCTAATCTATAACCGGCCTCCTTCAGATGCGCGCTTGGAGCACGTTTTCCAGGTATTATACCAGACGGCTTGCGGAAGAGGGGGATCGGTTTGTGTGCGCCTTCTGGGCTGGGTATTCGACAGCGGGCGTTTTCTGTGTCGCGTATCCGTTTCCTTATTTGTTTTTGTTGACCAGTTGGAACGTCTCCACGATCCGGTTTCGGTAGTCAGATATATCGGTCTCGAGTGATTTCAGTTTGCCGACCTTCTCGTTGATGCTGGCAAGATGCGTGTCCAGCAACTCAATTAACCGTGGCATGATTTTTTCTGGCACCTTGTCGCCCCGGTTGTATAACTCAGCCAGTTCCCGCATCTCCTGCAGCGATAATCCCAATTCCTTCAGTTTCAAAACAAATTTAAGCCGTTTGATGTCCGGCTTGGTGTAGAAGCGAACCCCACCGTCGGTGCGTTGCGGCGGTTCGATCAGCCCTTCCTTCTCGTAGAGCCGGATTGTGCGGGTAGTAATGCCCAAAGATTCTGCAATCTCGCATATCTGAAAGGCATTTTCTTCAAGATTAAGTTTCATAGCTCACCTTGACGTAAAGTTTATTATAGGCATGATTGACATGTATTTTTATAAAAGTCAATCGAACATTTTGAAAATACAGGTATTTATCTGGCGATAGGCGTCGCTTGCGTTTGTATCATGCTGATATACGGCCATTTTTGTTTTTTTGTGTGCAGTCAGATAAAAAATCACATTCGTATAAAGTTGTTATATTTGTACTTGACATGAACGTTAAATAGAAGTACAGGTGGGTACACTCTAGCAGCGAGGTGCACAGATGGAAGCGACACGCGAAATATATTGGAACATCGGTCACGGCGTCGTACTGCCGATGTATCTGCTGGTAACGGCGGCTGTCGGTCTTATGGGCTGGGGGATCTGGAAGCGCTTTAACCACTGGCGCCAAGGCAAGCCACTCAACCGCTTTGACCGATTTGACGAGCGGGCCAAGCGGATGATTGCCGAGGTCTTCGGTCAGGAGCGGGTATTTCGGGTGCGTGACGGCGGGATCTTTCATGCAATCTTTTTCTGGGCGTTCCTTACCCTGTTCATTGGCACTCTGCTGGTGATGGTGCAGGCAGACTTCATGGCTCCGGTGCTCAGGACCAACATTCTGCAGGGGCGTTTCTATGAAGGGTTTTCGCTGGTGTTGGACCTGGCCGGCCTGGCAGCCCTGTTGATGCTGGCCGGACTTTTTGTCCGCCGTTTCGTCATCCAGCCTGCCGGCCTTGAGATAACGGATGACGATTATCGGGTGCATGCGCTGCTGTTTGCCATCCTGATCAGCGGTTTCCTGATCGAAGGCGCCCGAATGGCTGCAACCGAGATGGTAACCAACCGTAGCCTGGCTCTCTTCTCGCCAGTTGGCATGCTGGTCGCCATGACCATGGCCAATGTTTCCCCGGACGGTCTGCTCCTCATGCACAAGGTCCTCTGGTGGCTCCACTTCGCCCTGGTGCTCGGTTTCATCGCAGCCCTGCCGTACACCAAACTCAAGCACATACTGTTGGTCTCGGCCAACGCCTTTTTTGCGCCACTTGAAGAAAAAGGCACCATCGCCACAATCAACATGGAAGATGAAGAGGCAGAACAGTTCGGTTCCGCCACCGTGGCAGATCTTACCTGGAAGGACCGCTTCGACGCCGATGCCTGCATCAGCTGCAAACGGTGTCAGGACCGCTGTCCGGCGTACGCTACCGATAAGCCGCTTTCTCCCATGAAATTGATCAAGCAGATCGGCGAAGCTGCTGAAGCCGGTCAGGAGACCTCGCTTGTTGAGACCATCGGCGAGGACGCCATCTGGTCCTGCACCACCTGTCGTGCTTGCCAGGATATCTGTCCGGCCAATAACGAGCATGTCAACAAGATCCTGGAAGTCCGCCGCAACCTCACCCTGATGGAAGGTGCCTTCCCCGGTGACGAGGTGCGTACTGCCGTCGGCAACCTGGAGGTTAATGGCAATCCGTTCGGTATGGCGTTTGCCGCCCGAGCCGACTGGGCTGAGGGACTGCAGGTGGCCCGGGTGAACGAGGGGGAGCAGGCCGATATCCTTTATTTTGTTGGCTGCTACGCATCCTTTGACAAGCGCAACCGCGAGGTGGCCCGTAGCTTCGTCACTATCTGCAACGCCGCCGGAATCCGGGTCGGCATCCTGGGCAAAGACGAGAAGTGCTGTGGTGAACCGGCCCGCAAGTTGGGGAACGAGTATCTCTATCAGATGCTTGCCCAGGAGAACATCGAGACCCTCAAGGCCACCGGTGTCACAAAGATTGTCACTACCTGTCCCCACTGCTTCAACACCCTGAGCAGGGATTACAGGGACCTGGGCCTTACTATTGAGACTGAACATTACAGCACCTACCTCAACCGGCTGATCAGGGATGGCAAGCTCACCCTGGCCAAGGGGGAGGCGCAGGACTGCACCTATCATGACTCCTGCTATCTGGGGCGCTACAAGGATATCGTGGCTGAGCCGCGCGCCGTGCTGAATGCCGCTGGCTGGCGGGTACGGGAGATGGGCAAGTCTGGCTATGACAGCTTCTGCTGTAGCGCAGGCGGCGGCAGGATTCTGGCGGAAGAAAAGCTGGGTTCACGGATCAACGTGGCCCGGGTCAAGCAGGCCGAGGCCACGGGAGTCCCGGTCCTGGTCAGCAACTGCCCCTTCTGCCTGACCATGTTTGAAGACGGCATAAAGACTGGCGGCTGTGAAGAAACCCTGAAGGTACGTGATTTGGCGGAGATCATCGTTGAAAGGATAGGAGGTGGAGCATGAAGATTCTGGTATGCATCAAACAAGTCCCCGATATGGAGTCCCGATTCAAACCGTCCGGTGACGGTCTCTGGTTTGACGAGACCGACCTGGCCTGGCGGATGAACGAGTACGATGAATACGCCGTTGAGCAGGCGGTGCAGCTCAAGGAGCAGTTGGGTAACGAGCCGGAGTTGACCGTGCTCTCCATTGGCCCTGACCGGGTGGTGGAGGCGGTCAAGAAGGCGCTGGCCATGGGTGCCGACAAGGCGGTCCATGTCCAGGATCCTGCCGCACACCAGAAGGATTCCTGGCAGATCGCCTCGATCATCGCTGGCTACGCCAAGGACAAAGGCTTTGATCTGATCTTCACCGGCATGCAGTCCCAGGACCGCGGTTCTGCCCAGGTTGGTGTCCTGGTGGCCGAACTGTTGGATATTGCCTGTGCCACCACCTTGGTCGGCTTCAGCTATAGCGATGGTGTGGTCAACGTCAAGCGTGAATTGGAAGGGGGGCTTAAAGGGTTGGTCACGCTGCAGTTGCCGGCACTGGTCACCTGCCAGCTGGGTCTGAATGTACCGCGTTACCCGACGCTACCCAACATCATGAAGGCCAAGAAGAAGGAGATCGAGGCGATTCCGGTGGCCAACCTGCTGAGCGAACAGGCCGTAGCTCCCACCGCCGGATTCTACCCCCCGGCCCGCAAGGGTGGCGGCGTGGTGCTGGAAGGCGATGTGGCGGATCTGGCCCAGAAGCTGGTTGGCATCCTCAGAGAAAAAACAACCGTGGTGCGCTAGCGCTACGCCTGCATACAGGAGGAAAACATGAAAGCACTGCTGGTTTGTGACTATCGCGAGGGCAAACTCCTTGATACCACCTATGAACTGATCGCCTTTGCCGACAAGTTGGGGGTCGCCAAGGCTGCGGTCTTGGTCGGCTCCGAAGCAGCCGTACCCCAGTTTGACGGCACGGTCTACCTGGCCGAGGCCTCCGCACTGGGAGAGTACAACCCTGCAGCCCACAAGGCTGCCATCCTGGCTGCAGCAGAGAAGGAACAGCCGGACTACATCGTATTTTGCCACTCCTCGTATGGTTGGGACATGGCTCCACGCGTGGCTGCAGGCCTTAAAGCTGGCCAGGTCACAGAAGTTACCGCCCTGGTGGACGGTGGTTTCGAAGTGGGTTGCTGCAATGCAAAGATGCGTCGCAGCATTAAACCAGCCACGGCAAAGACTGTCCTCACTATCCAGGCCGGTGCCTTTACCGCAGTCCAGCCTGCCGGGTCCGCCACGGTCGTGAAGCTGGATATTCCGGCTGATAGCAAGGGGGTCAGCTTCAGTGGCTATGAGCCGGCCGAGGCCAAGGGGGTGGACCTGACCAAGGCCGAGGTGATTGTCAGCGCCGGTCGTGGTGTGGGCAAGAAGGACAACATCCCGCTGATTGCCGAACTGGCCAAGGCGTTGGGGGGCGAGCTGGGTGCCAGTCGTCCGGTGGTTGATTCAGGCTGGGTAGAGCATAGCCATCAGGTTGGTACCACTGGCCAGACCGTCTCTCCCAAATTGTATGTGGCCTGCGGCATCTCCGGCGCTATTCAGCACTTGGCCGGCATGAAGAAGTCCGACTTTGTGGTGGCGATCAACAAGGACAAGGATGCGCCGATCGGGGAGGTGGCAGACGTGCTGGTGGTGGCTGATGTGCTGCAGTTTGTGCCTGCGCTGACCGCCCAGCTACAGAAGTAGAAACGCCACTGTACAGCATAGACGGATAATGCACAAGTTTGAGAGACAGTAGGACGTGTAGCGTCAGGAACTCCACGCCCTTCCGTGGTGTTGTTATGCAATGGGGGCGGTCGTCCCGGCCGCCCCAGTTTTTAGTCAAACGCGGCGCATAATGTGAAAATTTCGTAATGTGAGGACTTCATGCGTATCGTTGTCTGTATTAAGCAGGTTCCCGACACCACCCAGGTTCAGATCGATCCGGTCACCAACACCCTGGTGCGTGACGGCATCCCTTTTATTATGAATCCCTACGACACCCATGCATTGGAGGAGGCGCTGCGGCTCAAGGACCGCTTTGGTTTCTCAGTTGTGGCTGTCTCCATGGGGCCTCCCAATGCTGAGGCCACGTTGCGCAAAGCTCTTTCATTAGGCGCTGACGAGGCGATCCTGCTCTCTGATCGCGCTTTTGGCGGTGCTGATACACTGGCTACCAGCAAGGTGATTGCTGAGGCAATCCGTCGTCTGGACAAGCAGGAACAGGTCAGTCTGGTGTTGTGCGGCAAGCAGACCATTGATGGCGACACCGCCCAGGTCGGCCCCGGCATTGCCACACGCCTGGGACAGACCCAGCTCACCTTTGTGGACCGGATTGAGCGGGTAAATTTCCTGCGAAAGCGGATCGTGGTTCGCCGCAAACTGGAGGGGCGGCACGAGATCGTCGAGGCCCCCATGCCGGCCATGATCTCGGTGGTGCGTGAGATCAATCGCCCCCGCTACCCAACGGTGCCGATGCGCATCAACGCCGAAGCTGCCAAGGTAAAGGTCTGGACCAACGAGGAATTGAAGCTGGATGTGCAGAGCACCGGCCTGAAAGGCTCTCCCACTTGGGTCAGCCGGATCTTCTCCCCTCAGCGGGACAAGGGGGAGATTATCGGCGACGGCCTGGCCGATCCGGTTGGTACGGCGCGGGAGCTGGTGGAGCGGCTACTGGCCAAGGATCTGCTCCCGGTCTAGTTACGGCCCCCATCAAACGTTGAGTTCGTTGGCATAGGTGTGCACATGCGTCGCCTACGCCTTGCTGCCTGCTCACCGTCTTGAATGGTAACTGTGTGCAGATCAAACGTCTAATCTAATGAACATGAACTGTATCTGTTCTGATGAGGATAACGATGAGTACAGACAAGAAGATCAAGCGTCCACGAGGCAAAGCCGCCCTGATTCATGGGAAATGCATCGCCTGTGGTGCCCGTTGCGAAAGTTCCTGCCCGGTTAACTGCATCGAGATGAACCCGGCCGGTGAACCGGTGGTACTAACCGAGAAATGCATTGGCTGCCAGAAGTGCGTCAAGGTCTGCCCGGCAGGTGCTCTGGAGATGGTCTTTACCCCTGAGGAACGGGTGATCCTGGCAGAGTTGGACACACAGGGGACTGCTGCTGTTGATGAACTGGATGATGAGGCCCGCGAACTGCAACAGCGTCTTGCTGCCTACCGTGGGGTATGGGTTTTTGTGGAGCAGACCGAAGGCGAGGCAGCCAAGGTCTCCTGGGAGTTGATGGGCAAGGGACGTGAGCTGGCCGACTCCCTGAAGGTCAGGCTGACCGCCGTGGTAATGGGGGAGGGGGTTGAGCATCTCTGTCACGAGGCGTTCGGCTACGGTGCCGATCAGGCCTACCTGGTTGAGGCTCCGGTCTTTCGCTTCTACCGCACCGAGGCCTACCTGAAGGGGCTTTGTCACCTGATCGACCAGCACAAGCCGGAAATCATCCTGATGGGTGCCACCGGCCTCGGTCGCGATCTGGCCGGCGCCGTGGCCACCGTGGTAGGTACCGGCCTGACCGCCGACTGCACCGGCCTGGATGTGGACGACAAGCGCAACCTGATGCAGACCCGCCCGGCCTTTGGCGGCAACATCATGGCCACCATCATGTGCGACCGGTTTCGTCCCCAGATGGCCACAGTCCGCCCTCATGTGATGCATATGCCTGACGTTGTCAGGCGTAGCGGCGAGATCGTCCGGATCTCCTGTCCGGTCAAGGAGGAGGATATTCTGACCAAGGTGTTGGAGATCATCCAGGACAATCGGGGGGATGATCACGTTGATATAGCCGGTGCTGAGTTCATCGTCTCAGGCGGCCGTGGCATGATGAACAAGGAAAACTTTGCAATCCTGCATGAGCTGGCCGATGAGTTGGCCGGCACGGTGGGAGCCTCTCGTTCGGCCGTTGACTCTGGCTGGATGCCGCATGAACGGCAGGTGGGGCAGACCGGCAAAACCGTCCGCCCCAAGATATACATTGCCTGCGGCATCTCCGGCGCCATACAGCATCTGGTAGGTATGCAGGACTCGGACCTGATCATCGCCATCAACCGTGACAAGGATGCCCCGATCTTCGAGGTGGCCCACTACGGAATAGTGGGGGACCTGTTTGAAGTGGTGCCCGCCATCACGGCACGGTTGCGGGAGCTGCGGATGCGCGGCGGTGTCGTCAATGGCAATGCCGTCAAACAGGCGATCGGCGCCTGAACCTGAAATCATATACTTTGCAATGAGGTTATGACCCTATGCCGTCACATCAGACCCTGTTTCAGATCATACTTATCGTTTCCACGGTTCTGTTTGCCTACAGCTTCTACCAGCGACTGAACCTGATCTCTCTGGGCACTGCCGAAGATCGCAGCGGCAGGGTACGTGAGCGAATCGCTGCCGTGATCAGCGGCGTACTCGGCCAGCGCAAGGTGTTGAACCGTCCCTATGGGGTCAACCATATGGTGATCTTCTGGTCGTTCTTACTGCTGATGCTGGCAAACCTGGAGTTTCTGGTGAGCGGTGCCTTTCCACAGTTCGGGCT
>Ga0302238_1003173_pt1 | contig 10731 bp, 9 predicted proteins | sample AAG_UR_Asn_MG_FD_193527 | JGI IMG/M metagenome (GOLD analysis project Ga0302238, IMG submission 193527) | Enriched activated sludge microbial communities from anaerobic digester in WTTP, New Holstein, Wisconsin, United States - AAG_UR_Asn | ecosystem: Engineered > Bioreactor > Anaerobic >...
ATCCTCCCTGGCATTGGAAGAACACGTTGTTCCTCATCACTGTGTCGGTGTTTCCAAAGGTGTTGCTGACGGCAAATCCCGCTTCACCGTCTTCGGTCTGCGAGAATGCGAAGATGTTGTTCTCGATTATGGTCTTCCCCTTGCTGCCGACAAAAAGGCACATGCCTCCTCCCTTGCCAGGCTGGAACCAGCAGAACGCTATCGTGTTGTTGATGATCTTGACCACGCTGTTCGGCTGGGCGGACCGTGTTGATACGGCGCAGTAGAAGGTATTCAGGATGAAATTGTTGCTGACTTCGTTGTCATCTCCGGACCATGTCGACGAAATTCCTTCGTCATAGGGATTGATGAGGATGCAGTTCCTGATCTTTATGTTCTTCCCGTTGGTCTTGAGCAATGCCCCGTTCCAGGATTCCTTCGCGTTGATCTTTCCATCGTCATAATATGAATTCCTCGATGCTGAATTGAGGACGAGTCCGTCAACCACAAGTCCGCCATGGTCCACTCCCTGTTTCCCCTCGATTATCCCCTCCCCCAATCCCATGGAGTCGCCCTTGTAGTCCTTCGCCCTTTCAAGTATTGTCTGGTTCTTGAAGGGATCGCGGGACGAGAAGTTCGAATCATATCCTCCTGCAATAGTAAGGTTCGGTGTCTTCACGGTGAAATTTCCGCATCCGGCTTTTCCATTGTAGGTACCGGCGGCAACATGGATGATGTCGCCACGCCTTGCACCATCAATCGCTTGCCAGAGATTGCCGAACGGCGAATCCTTGGTGCCGTTTCCTGAAGCCCCCTGCTTTACGTAGATGTCTGCTGCTCCGGCAATGCCAATTGTGACAAGAACAGCTGCGACCTGTAGTGAGATGATTTTGACGAGTTTCATATTACCCTCCCGATAGTTACCCATTTTAACATGAATTTTTACTATACGCATCCACCTGCATCTTTTCAAGAAATCCCCTGAATAACACGGCTGGTGAAGTTTGCTTCTTCCTTGAATGAATATAGGGTACGTGTATTTCCGTCGAAACTGAACAGGATTTCCCGAACCGATAGGCAGACATATATGCTTGACATTCTGAAAGACAAGGGAACGGTCGTATGCCGGTTGCCGGGAAAGAAGAAAACCTGGGGTCTGTTCAGGTCACCACTGGAGACAATCACCGCATATAGAATTCCAGAAGTGATTCCCGCTCTTTACAAATTGGAGGATTGTCTTAAGAAAGGCTTTTATGTCGCCGGATTCATCTCGTATGAGGCTTCATCCGCCTTCGATCCGGCGAACAGGACAAATAAACTGAATGGATTTCCCCTGGTATGGCTTTCAGCATATAAGAACTTTTCCCCGCTCAAACTGCCGGCTTCAACAACCTTCAATCAACACTCCGTCATACTGTCACCGGAAATCGGGAAGGACATCTATCTGAAGCATATGAAAAGGATAAAAAAATATATTTATGATGGCGACATCTATCAGGCAAATTATACTTTCAGGACAACCGGGAAAAAACCGGATAATCCTGAACTCCTGTTCCTTTCACTGTTCAGATCACATCCAGTCCCCTACTCAGCCTTCGTCAACACTGGTAACCTTCAGCTCATCTCCAACTCTCCTGAACTCTTCCTCGAATCCATTTCAGGAAAAATACGAAGCCTCCCGATGAAGGGCACGGCAAGCCGCGCATTGACCTGTGAGGAGGATCGAAAAGTCTCGGAAAACCTTTCCAACGATCTGAAGAACCGCGCCGAGAACATCATGATCGTCGATATGGTCCGGAACGACCTTGGACGCATCTGCAGGACAGGTTCCGTAAAGGCCGATGACCTTTTCCATGTGGACACCTATCCGACTGTGCACCAGATGGTGAGCGAGGTGACTGGACGGCTGAAAGCAGGAACATCTGTTTCCAATATCCTATCCGCGGTATTTCCACCTGCATCCATCACCGGAGCACCGAAGATCCGTGCAATGGAGATAATCTCAGAACTTGAGAAATCACCAAGAAAAGCATATACCGGATCAATAGGCTGTTTCTTGCCGAACGGGGATCTCTGTCTCAATGTGGCAATAAGGACGTTCATCTGTTCAGGAAGAAAGATGGAACTTGGAATCGGCAGCGGGATCGTGGCTGATTCGGAACCTGGCAAGGAATATGACGAATGCCTCATGAAGAAAAATTTTGCGAATTTCGCAACCCCTGAATTCAAAGTCCTTGAAACGATCCTTTGGGAAAAGGGCAAGGGCCTCAAGCATGTGAAGGAACATCTCGAACGTGCACGGGATTCCCAGATGTACTTTGGCAGGAAATGGAATGCTGCAAAAGTGAGCCAAGCCTTGAAAAGACTCATTTCCAACCTTACTAGCAATAAGATAAAAAGAGCAAGGTGCAGACTGCTGGTTTCTCAAGACGGCAGGGCAGAAACTGAATTTGCTGTATTGGAAAAGCCTGGCTGGGGAAAAGATCTTCTGAAGATCAAGCTTTCAAACAGACGGACCGATTCAAAGGATGTCTTCCTATATCACAAGACGACGAACAGGAAGTTCTATGACGAACAGTTCAGGAAGGCGCATTCGGAAGGATTTGACGAGGTAATTTTCCTGAATGAAAAAGATGAACTGACCGAAGGCGCAATCACCAATGTTTTTATCCTTGAGGACGGTCAATGGCTTACCCCCGCCCTGGCCTGCGGACTCCTGCCAGGCATCTGGCGCCGCAAAATGATCCGCAGGCTTCATGCAAAAGAAGTCAGGATAACCGCAGTTGACTTGAAACAGGCTGGAAAAATAATCATAGGAAATTCAGTAAGGGGAGGAGGAGAAGCAAAGTTAACCGCAGATATACGCTGATAAACGCAGGAAGGTCTTATGAAATTGAAGCACATGGAGAACGATAAAGATGGAAAATGAAGAGTTAAACAGGATAACGGAAAAAATAATTGTCTTTTCTTATAAGGTATCAAATACATTGGGATGTGGTTTCCTCGAAAAAGTCTATGAAAATTCACTTGCCTGTGAATTTCGCAAGGCAGGATTACCTTTTAAGCAGCAGTTTCCAATACAGATATCTTATGAAAAAGAGGTTGTAGGCGACTACATAGCGGACTTCCTCGTAGGTGAGAAGGTTCTTGTCGAACTAAAAGCCGTCAAGGATCTTGATGAAATCCATATGGCACAGTGCTTGAATTATTTAAGGGCTACCGGCCTTAAAATATGCATGCTCATAAATTTCGGCAATCCAAAAGTTGAAATTAAAAGAATTGTCAACCATTATTAAATCTGTGTCCATCCGCGTTCATCTGCGGTTAACCACTTTTCCAGATTTTTTCCTGAAGCAATTGATATTTCGTGATAAATGAGTATAATTTATTTTGTTTTGCCGATTAAATAATCATTATTATAAATAAAACGGGGCCCGTATTATGGCAGATGTAACACTGAAAGACGTATGTAAAATCTATCCCGGCAATGTCAAGGCTGTTGACAGCGTAAACCTTTATATCAAGGACAGGGAATTCGTAGTCCTTGTAGGTCCTTCCGGCTGTGGAAAATCAACTACGCTCCGCATGGTCGCTGGACTTGAGGAAATCTCCTCCGGCACGATCAGCATCGGAACAAGGGTTGTGAACGATGTCCCTCCGAAAGACCGTGATATCGCGATGGTCTTCCAGAACTACGCCCTCTACCCGCACATGACCGTCTATGAGAACATGGCATTCGGACTCAAGCTCCGCAAATTCAAGAAGACCGACATCGACAAGCGCGTCCAGGAAGCCGCCGAGATCCTCGGAATAAAGGAATACCTTCACCGTCGACCGAAGGCGCTCTCCGGTGGACAGCGCCAGCGTGTCGCCGTAGGCCGTGCGATCGTCCGCAAGCCCGAAGCATTCCTGTTCGACGAGCCTCTCTCAAACCTCGACGCCAAGATGCGCGTACAGATGAGAACCGAGATCAGCAAGCTGCACACCCGCCTCGAGACCACGATGATATATGTCACCCACGACCAGATCGAAGCAATGACGATGGCCGACAGGATCGTTGTCATGAAGGATGGAATTGTCCAACAGGTCGATACTCCTCTTAATGTATATGACCGTCCAGCCAACATATTCGTCGCCGGATTCATTGGCACGCCTCCCATGAACTTCTTCAGGGGCGTGGTGATAAAGGAAAATGGGGTGCTCTATTTCAAGGATGCCGAAACAAAGATCAGGTTCCCTGACGAATGGAAAGAATGCGCAGAGCCCTTCATCGACAAGAAAATTGTCTTCGGCGTCAGACCAGAGGACGTTGGTTCTCCTGAGGCCGAAAGCAAGCCGAACGCCTCCAAGGTCAAAGCCAAGGTCGAGGTCATCGAACCGATGGGCGCCGAGACCTACCTGTACCTCAACACAGGCGAGCAGTCTTTCATATCCCGAGTCGATGCGCACAGGAAGACGGCAGTCGGCGAGGACATCGAACTTTCAGTGCTGATGTCCAAGGCTCATATATTCGACGCAGCGACGGAAAAGATCATTATTTAATAAGTCAAGGTCTGATAATCGATATTGTTCTTTGAATTTGAAGTTTTGAGATCTTCGGGGCAAGGTTATTCCTCCTGGCGGAGGATGATTCCTGACCGGCGGTAAAGTCCGCGACTCCCGTGGCGACATGGGACTGACATGGTGAAATTCCATGACCGACAGTTAAGTCTGGATGGAAGAAGACAGTACTATATTGTCTGTATTTTCACGCCCCGGGATTTTCCGGGGTTTTTTTTTGAACAATAAATATCTGAAGTGAAAATGAAACCAAAATTCGACAGCATAGAGAAAGTCATCAGGGCCTTCAGGAAGGGCGAGATGATTATAGTCACCGACGACGAAAACCGCGAGAACGAGGGCGACCTTGTGATCGCCGCGGCTAAAGTGACCCCGCAGGCCATCAACTTCATGGCGAAATTCGGGCGCGGCCTGATCTGCGCACCCATCACTGAAGAGAGAGCAAGGCAGCTTGAACTTGATATAATGGCTCCAAGCAAGGATCCTTTCCACACTGCGTTCACTGTCAGCGTGGACGTGAAGGAAGGCACTACCACCGGAATATCTGCATTCGATCGGGCAAAGACAGTAGAGGCATTGATAGATCCGGTCATGTCCAAGGCGGACTTCACCGTTCCCGGCCACGTATTCCCGCTGATCGCGCGTCCGGGCGGAGTCCTGCAGAGGGCTGGTCATACTGAGGTGACGATCGACCTTGCGAAACTCGCAGGACTCTATCCAGCCGGCGTCATCTGCGAGATTATGAACGAGGACGGGACGATGGCGCGGCTTCCCCAGCTCGACAAGTTCCGGAAGAAACACCGCCTGCTCTGGTGCAGCATTTCGGAGATCATCGCCTACAGACGCAAGCATGAGCGCCTGATCTTCAGGGAACAGTCAGTCAACCTTCCTACCCGTCATGGGATGTTCAAACTGCACCTCTACCGTTCGGCCCTGGACAATATGGAGCACATTGCTCTAGTCTATGGGAATGTCGAGGGGAAGAAGGATGTCCTTGTCCGTGTGCATAGCGAATGCCTGACCGGCGACGTGTTCCATTCACAGCGCTGCGACTGCGGCGAACAGCTGGAGACCGCCATGCAGATGATCGCTGAGGAAGGTGCAGGCGTGATCGTCTACATGAGGCAGGAAGGCCGCGGCATCGGCCTTGCAAACAAGATCCATGCATACCGCCTCCAGGAGGAAGGCTGCGACACGGTGGAGGCAAACGTGAAACTAGGATTCCCGCCGGACCTCAGGGAATACGGACTTGGGGCGCAGATCCTGCTTGACCTTGGCGTGAAGAGCGTGATCCTTCTCACGAACAATCCGCAGAAGATTGTCGGGATCAAGGGTTACGGGATCACCATCAAGGCCAGAACCCCTCTCATAATCAAGGCCCATAAGCACAACGAGAAATATCTGAGGACAAAGAAGAAGAAGATGGGGCATCTCATCTGACAATTTTTGATTTTTGATTGCCGATTTTCGATTTGATATTGATGATTTTCAGAAGCAAATATAAATTTATCCTGAAAGGAGAAACTTATGAACAAGCAGGTAAAGAACATTTATGAGGGAACCCTTGAAGCAAAGGGACTGCGCATAGCGATCGCATGCGCCAGGTTCAACGAGTTTTTCGTCAGCAAGCTGCTCGACGGCGCTGTTGACGCAATAGTCCGCCATGGTGGAAAGACCGAGGACGTTGACGTGGCCTGGGTACCGGGATCATACGAACTCCCGACGGTCGTCAAGAAGTTCCTTTCATCCAAGAAGTATGATGCCGTCATCGCCTTGGGTGTTGTCATCCAGGGAGCGACTCCGCACGCGGGGCTCATCAGTGCTGAAGTCTCAAAGTGCATGGCGATGCTTTCACTCGAGTTCGGCGTCCCAGTGATAAACGGCGTGATCAGCGCGGATGACATCGAACAGGCGATTGAACGTAGCGGTACAAAAGCCGGCAACAAGGGCTCCGATGCCGCAAAGACGGCGATTGAGATGGCAAACCTCATGCGCGCGATGCCAAAGAAGTAAAGAGGTCTGTCAAGATGAATTTCCCAGAAAAGAACAGCAGTTTCCGAAAGGAACCGGATCCAAGGAGGCTCGGACGCGAGTTCGCGATGCAATTCCTATTCCAGTTCGACATGAATGAGGACTTCGACGGAAAGAACCTCGAATATTTCTGGACTCAGCTCGACGAGTCCGGAGTCTATCCTCAGAACAGGCTCTTCAGGAAGAGCAAGGAGTTCGCGGAGAAGCTCATTAAGGGCGCAATTGAGAAGAAGAAGGAGACAGACGAGACCATTGCGAAGTTCGCAACGAAATGGAAGATCGACAGGATGGCGATAGTTGACAGGAACATCCTGCGCATAGCCACCTACGAGATGCTCTTCTGTCCGGAGATCCCTCCAGTGGTCAGCATCAACGAGGCTGTGGAGATCGCGAAGTCGTTTGGAGGAGAGGAATCGAGCGCTTTCGTGAATGGGATATTGAATGCCATAAAGAACACCCTCACCCGTCCGGCCCGCGAGGCAATGCCCAAACCGGCTAAACCAGTCTGAAGAGACTTATAGAATGAAATCAATATTTTCAGTATTCCAGAAGGGCTTGCAGAAGACGGCGACGTCGATATCCAGGTCCTTTGAGGCGCTGATGACAGGAAAGGCCGCCTGGAACGACGAGACCTACGAAAAGCTCAGACAGGCATTGATCGCCGCGGATTTCGGACTTCCCGCAAGCAACCGGATCGTCAACGACCTGAAGGACCGGTATGAACGAGGAGAATTGAAGACAGGCGATGACATAATGGAAACCGCCAGGAACGACATCGTGGCGATGCTCCTCTCTAAAAGGATGGAGCCTTCCTTCAAGGAAGGTTCCACGAATGTTATCCTGATTGTCGGCGTCAACGGCAGCGGTAAGACCACGACTGCCGGAAAGCTTGCACATCTCTGGAAGAACGACGGAAAGAAGGTGATGCTTGCGGCCTGTGACACTTTCAGGGCAGCTGCCGTAGAACAGCTTAAGCTATGGGCGAAGAAGACCGACTGCCATGTGATCTCTTCGAATGCAGGCGCAGATCCCTCTTCGGTGGCATTCGATGCCGTGCAGTCGGCCATCTCGAAAAAATATGATTTCCTCCTGATCGACACGGCAGGACGCCAGCACACGAAGAAGGGATTGATGGACGAACTTGCAAAGATGCGCCGTGTAATCTCAAAGGTGCTTCCAGAGGCCCCGCATGCCGTCTGGCTGACAATTGACGCCAGCATCGGAACCAATGCGCTCATGCAGGCGAAGGAATTTCTGGGAACTGCCGGAGTAACCGGCCTGATACTGACAAAGCTTGACGGTACCGGCAAGGGCGGTATTGTGGTTGCGATACAGGAGGAGTACAAACTGCCTGTGATTTTCGTGGGTCTCGGCGAACAACCTGATGATCTCCAGCCGTTCGATCCCGAAATGTTCGCGAAGGCTCTTTTTGAAAGTAAACATCAATAGGAGTTGCTCATGAACAAACTGTTTTTTTCAATAACACTCGGATTCTTACTATGCCTGAAAGCCTTTTCCACTTCCACGGACTTCAGCAAGTTCGACAGTTTCGTGGAAAATGAAAAGACCTGGGATCTCGGTGCTGATGCCCTCGATGGAATGTTCAAGGGACCATACTTCAGGTGGCTGTCCGACAAGAAAGATGAAGCGAAATTCCCCGGCTACACGAACAGCCCCGGGATGACATTTCTCGGACTTAAATGCTGGGAGACAAAGGTCAAGCTGGAGGGAGGAAAAGTATCTTCAATTGACATACTGCTATACGGACGCGGCGACGCCGGCGACAAGGACGAGAAGACCTTCCAGGCAATGGTCGAAGACACCCTGAAGAAGCTCGATTCGTGGACAGGAGACAAGGGCATGGTCTTCCCCAAGGAGAGGCTGACAACCGGGATGTATGTGGAAAAGAAAGCATGGGTGAAGACCGATAAGCTTGCAGTCGAGATGAGGTGGAGCGCCAGCGAGAACATCAAGGCCCAGGATGTCGAAGATCCCACTATGAAGGAAAAGAAAATAAAGTTCAGGGCCGAGTACATCAAGGTCGTCATATCAAAGTTCGATCCCAAGCAGGATCCAAGGAAAATGGTGACAATCCCCAAAAAGACGGATGTCGCATCCGCCATGGACATCAAGCAGAACGTAAAGAAGGACGACAAAGGATTTGTATATATAGAAAACATCCCGATGGTCGACCAGGGACAGAAAGGTTACTGTGCCGTTGCCACCTCTGAGCGCATACTCAGATATTACGGGACTGACGTCGATCAGAACGTACTCGCCCAGCTGGCAAGCTCATCGGCATCCCGGGGGACAAGTCCGGATGAAATGGTTGATATGTTGAAGAAGGTCCAGGCGAAGTTCGGTGTGATGGTGAGGAGTCATGTGGATTTCAAGGTCCAGGAATTCATGAAGATGGTCGGTGACTACAACAAGCTTGCAAAGAAGGCCGGCAAAAAGGAGATCACATACGGGCGTGTAATCGACATCAACGCCATATATCATTCGGCGGATCCCGCCTTACTCAAGGAGGCAAAATGCGAGAAGGACAAGAGTGGCTTCAAGTCGTTCACTTCCGATATCATTAAGCACGTCGACATGGGCATACCTCTTATCTGGGGAGTCGAACTCGGGATAGTCAAGGAGGAGAAACTTCCCCAGATAGGCGGCGGACACATGAGGATAATCTTCGGATACAACAAGGAAAAGAACCTGATCCTCTTCACAGATTCATGGGGCCAGGGACACGAACGCAAGGAAATGGCAATGGACGACGCCTGGACCATAACTAACGGCCTTTACTCCTTCGATCCGAGGAAGAAGTAGATTGCGACCTCCGGGCGCAAAAATCTTCTTTGTTTTGCGCTGAGGACATCGCAAACTACTTTTATATGGCTGGAAGATTTGCTGTTATTTTAAGCGAAGGAATAGTCGGCAGTATGCTATCTCAAGACATCAAGTTCATGACACTCGCCTTGGATCTCGCCAGGAAAGGCTGGGGAACTACTTCTCCAAACCCGATGGTCGGTGCGGTCCTTGTAAAAAATGGGAAGATCGTCGGCACCGGATTTCACAAAAAAGCTGGAGAGCCACACGCCGAGATCAATGCCATCAAATCCTCAGGAGGCAGGACCGGAGGTTCAACCTTATATGTCACACTGGAACCCTGCTGTACTTTTGGCAGGACCCCGCCATGCACTGACTCAATCATTGCCGCCGGGATACGAAAAGTCGTCATCGGCTGCAGTGATACAAATCCAAAACATTCCGGAAAGGGTGTGAAGCTTCTCAAAAAATTCGGGATTGAGGTCGTCGAAAATGTCCTCACCGATGAATGCCGTAAGCTGAACGAAGCCTTTTTCCACTGGATAACTACGGGACGCCCGTTCGTCCTGCTCAAGATGGCAATGACCCTCGACGGGAAAATCGCCACCTCAGGAGGAAGTTCGAAGTGGGTCACTGGTCCTGACGCACGATCAAGAGTTCAGAGACTCAGACAGTGGGCCGACGCAGTAATGGTCGGGGGAGAGACCGCCAGGACCGACAGGCCATCGCTTAATGTCCGTGAATTCCGCACCAACCGTCAGCCGCGCAGGATAATAGTTTCAAGGAAACTTACCAAGGAAAAGCTTTTGAAGCTTCTGCCTCCGGGAACTGCACCCGAGTCAATCTCCCCGCGCAGCAGGAAGGAATGGATTTCCGAACTGAAACGTCTCGGGAAAGAAAATGTAACATCGGTTCTTGTCGAAGGCGGAGGCGAACTTGCCGCGGAGATGCTCAGTGCTGGGATTGTAGACAAGATCGAGTTCCATGTTGCGCCAAAGCTCCTTGGTGGCAGGGACAGCCGTCCTGTGATTGGCGGTAAAAATCCCAAATCACTTGCAGAAGCCCTGAAGCTGAAGGATATTTCCATCGAGAAAATTGGTGAAGACATCTGCATCCGCGGGTACTTGAATTCATAACTTGATACTGGTAACTCGATAAGGGCTGTCCAATGTTAAAAATCAGCTCAATATTCATTTTATCCACCTTCTTATCACTGGCATCTTCATCCTACGCCCAGAATCTCGATGGGGTCAAGCCTCCCACTGCTAAAGAGATAAAGGCGTTGGCTGCAAAGCTCGCATCACAGCAGCAGAAGTTCGAAGCAACTTCCTGGAGCAG
>Ga0302238_1003175_pt1 | contig 10716 bp, 7 predicted proteins | sample AAG_UR_Asn_MG_FD_193527 | JGI IMG/M metagenome (GOLD analysis project Ga0302238, IMG submission 193527) | Enriched activated sludge microbial communities from anaerobic digester in WTTP, New Holstein, Wisconsin, United States - AAG_UR_Asn | ecosystem: Engineered > Bioreactor > Anaerobic >...
ATGCGCAGGGTCTCACCGGTGTCTTTGATGGTGATGAGCAGATCGTACTGCTCAATGCTGAACTGCAGGTCAGCCGGAGTAATACCACTGCTAAAACTGACCGTGTCGGTACTGCCGGTGTCCCACTCTTCGGTGATGGTGTCATTGCCGGAGCCACGCCCGAACAGGTAGGAGTCGTTTCCATTACGACCCTTCAGCAGGTCATTGCCCGCTCCGCCGTCCATCAGGTCATTTGCCGAGGTGCCTTCCAATATATCGTCCCCATCGGTACTTTGCAGGGCGCGGGCCAGCATTTCGGCATAATCCCAGGTACTGCCGTTGCTGAAACGGATATGTTCGACACGCCCTTCGTCCGTGTAGTCCAGGAAACCGTTTTTTACCACCAGACGGTCTTCGGTGCCGTTGATGGTCAGCACCAGGTCGTTGTTGACACGGCGGATAGTCAGGTCTTCGGGAAGGAGCCCTTCGCCCAGTTCGATGGTGTCGTCACTGTTCCGGCTGGAATACGTTGGTTCGATGATAGTGTCACGATCGCTCCCCCGCCCAAAAAGGTAGGTGTCGTTGCCGGCACCACCTTTCAGTGTGTCGTTGCCGGTACCGCCGTCCAGAATGTTATTGCCGTCTGAGGCATACAGCGTATCATCGCCGCCAAATCCCTGCAGGGTTTCATCGTGAACTGAGCCGATCAGAATGTCACTGCCCGCTGTGCCCCGTACGGTCAGATTGGCGTTGACCCAATCGCTGTCCAGTACGGTGCCGTCGCTGAACTCAAAACGCTCAATCCGGTACTGGGAACTCCAGAACCAGTTGTTGATGGTAATCGTATCGCTGCCGTCGCCGACAATTATTTTAAGATCCGGGCTGTACTCGCCCGCTGCTTGAAAAGTAACATCAGATGGGCTGATGCCCTCCTTAAAGCGGATGGTATCGCTGTCGACAGCCACCCCCCAGGCACCGTCGATGATGGTGTCGTGGCCGTCCCCCTTGGCAAACAGGTAGGTATCGTTATCGGTCAGTTGGTTGCTGTAGTCGTTGTCCCACCCGGTTGTACGGCTATCGCTGCCGTAAATGAGATCATCTCCCTTGCCGCCGGTTATGATGTCGTTACCCAGTCCGGCCCGGATGTTGTCATCGCCGTCACCCCCCAGGATGGTATCGTTGCCGCTGCGGGCATCAATGGTGTCATTACCCGCATTGCCAGTGATGGTGTCGTCACCGCGATAGCCAATAATGGTGTCATCTGCCTCGCTGCCCTGCAGCAACACTGCACCGATACTTGTTGCGGTCCAGACCGTACCATCGCTGAACTCGATCCGTTCTACTTCATTTCGACGCAGGTCGGGATTCCAATAGCCTTCTTCTTCAAAGTAATTGCGGATGGTAACGGTATCGCCGGTATCCTTGATGGTAAGCAGCAGGTCATTGGTATTCACACGGGCAAAGGAGACCTCATCCGGTGCAACGCCGTCCTTAAAGCGCAAGGTGTCGCTGTTGACGGTGGTGTCGTTATCGCTGATGGTGTCGTGGCCATCACCCCTGCCGAACAGGTAGGTGTCGTTGCCGTTGGCTCCATTGCCTTCAGAGATGCGCAACTGCCCGGTATAATCGTTGTAGGTAGAGGCGCTGCCGTAGATAGTATCGTCACCGGCTCCACCATCAATGATGTCGTCACCACTGTCGCCGATAATAATATCGTTGCCCGTCAGACCGCTCATGTCGTCATTCACCCGGCTGCCAATCATGACATCATTGCCATCAGTAGGTCTAACTACAGTTTGACGCAGAGCTTCATCGACATCCCAGATGGTGCCATCACTGAAGATGAACTGCGTTATGGCGCTTCCGGTGTCATAGTTCCAGCCTTCCTCCAGACCGCCGATAGAAAGGGTCTCGTTGGTATCCTTTATGGTAAAGATAAATTGATTGGTCTCCCTGTAACGCAGAGAAACGGCAATATCATCCGGTGTCAGCCCGGCAAAGAAGATGCTGTTGCTGCCCTTGGCATCTACAACAGTATCGTTGCCGCTGCCCCGGTGAAAGACATAGGTATCGTCGCCATATGGGCAACAGCAAGTGAACTGATACCCAGCTCTGCCAGGCTCTTCAGCTCGCCTGTCAGGGATATGCCGTCCTGATTTACATCCTGCCAGACCTTCAGCTCACCAAAGGCCGCATCAGCAGCATCGATCACCCCATCGGCGTTGCTGTCCAGATCAGCCAGGGCAGCAAAGCCGTTGACTGCGGTCTTGCTATTTGCCAGCACGGTGCTGTCGCCGAACAGTTCCCGTCCGGTATCGATCAAACCATTACCGTCGATATCCCGCACCAGCAGGCCGTCATCAGGTTTAATCCAACCGCTGGTGGTCTGGATGCCGTCGGCATTGTGGTCAAACAGCACGCCGGAAGAAGCAGCCACGGTCTCAATGCCGTCACCACCAAGGTCAAGCACCAGCGGGTCGCTGATCCAGACGATCCGGTAGGTGTTGCCCCTGGGGTCGGAACGGCGGGGGGCGTTAGGGGTGGTGGGAGGTTGCAGGATCGGTTTGAACTGCTGACGGGGGTCGGGCTGGCAACGACGGCAGTCAACGGGGAAGGGACGATACCATTCTCTGCTTGGTTCTGGAGATTCTGTTTGTTGGCCGTCTATTACTTTCTTGATATTTTTAATACGCTCTGCTGCATGGGGTCTGTTTAAACGTTCTGCCGCATGAATAAAACTTTCATCATTCAAACCATCGCCATTCAGCATATCGTTTATCAAACTACGCAGTTGTTTAGACGCGCCTTGATTAACCAAATCTGCGATTGCCGCACGCGCCAACTCACTACCGTTCAAGTAATCGCGAACACTTTGATCTGAAAAACCGTCAATAATCCGTTGTGTTTGTTTTTCCAAAACAGAAAATTGCTTTAAGGTGGCATTGCGGACAGTCTGCTCTCCGTACTCACTTTGCAGGGCCTGATCGATTTTGTCGCGGTACTTCAGCATGGTTTCGCGACCGGCTATCGCCGCAGCGCTGGTGTCATAATCACCGTACTTATAGGCTTTATTATCAATAAGTTCTTTTTTCTCTGTACCTGTGAAAATAGGATTACCATACGCATCAGTTGCATTTTCAATAATCTTAACGAATGCATTCTGACCGATTGTGTTTCGCGGCTGGCCCTTTCTGTTGGTTCCCAAATCGAATTGCACCGGGCCAAAGCTGAAACCGCTGCCGGTAAGCTTGGTGTTGCTGGTTATCTTACCATCAGCATTCTCCATACCGGCATTGCACAAGCGTAAGGTATCGGCAGCATTTGCTTCATTCAGGGTAAATATTTTTGTGTATGTCTGCTGAGTTTTGGTAAGCGAGGTATTACCCCAATCAAACGTGTTTGTCGGGGCCGGACGTCCTGTAGTGAATCCCATTGTTATCTCCTCTCGTTACTTGTATCTGTCAGATAGTCATAGAGTCTGCGATCTGTCTTGCGAGCATTTTCATGGATGGTGCGACGCGGATCACTGTGAATGTTGCCCATCTTTTCCAGCAGTTTCGTGTCAAGCATGAATACATCCTTGCCGAATGCAGGATGCTTGCTGGTAAAATTCTGATCAAAACGAATAAGGTAGCCTTTATGGTCGTTGACTTCAAAAAAACCATTAAATGCTAAAAGGAAGGTGCCATCCGCCAAAGGAATAAACTTTGTTATTTCCGGTGCCTTGGTCCAATTGTTGAGGTACGTGATTTTTCCCCCTCCGGGCAGGCCATAACATGCGGTATCGTCCCCCAAAATCTCCTGATTCTTGGTTGACCTCAACACCACAATGGGCGTTACCTGACGCAATACCCTCCCGTCAGGGGCCACTAGGGCAAGATATTTGAAATAGCGCTCCCGGTAACAGTAGGGCAGTTCATAGTCGGTATGGACATACAAGAGCCGGTTACCATTGGAAAACTTATAATTGATTTCCGCATAACAGGTGTCGCGCATGTCCGGATCATTTTTGGCTATCGGTACAGGGCAGGGGATTTCCTTGGTGTCATCAAAGGAAAGCAGGCCATTCCGCCGTAGTTTGTTAAATCCAGGATCACGTTCAGGCACCCGCCACTGTTTTCCTGAAAACAGTCCGGTCATGACATTAGTCTTGTTTTTTGATAACCATGCGTACGTACTTTTTTCTTTTCCATATGCGCCGATAATGAAGTCGCCAGTGGCTGCCGGATATACCCCAAAAATGTTTGCGCCTACCGGCAGTTCCACGCCCCAGATGTCAGGATACGGCAGAGTGATGCTTGGGGCGGATTGCAGGATTTCCGTGACAGAACTAATTTTATCCAGGGCAGGTATGTCTTGAGGATGCACAATATGGCGAACAAATGGTGATACTTTTGATTGTATTTCCAGTTCTTTCAAGCGCTGTGTGTACATCTGTTCAACGCAGGCCGGTGTTGTGCAGATGTTGCGCTCTTTTAGCCATGCACGCTGTTGTTTAATGATGACTGATGTATCTCCAGTAGTTTTTGCCACAACGTAGGCAGCATTTACTTGGTCATCCAAGGCAGATAACCTTGGATCGGCACAGATGGTTTTCTCCACCAGTGATTTGGCTTTTACACAATCAAAACTTGCTGCACATGTAGTTCGTCCGTAGCCGCACAACAGCAAGAGGCAGATAAGGCATGACACGCTACCTAAAGACAACTTTTGGGTGGAGAGGCGTGGACAGTGTTGTTTTGCATTATCCCTCACGCCGCCCTCCTTGCCACTTCCGCATAGTTGTCTGCTGCTGCCTCCTGCAGGCTGCGCAGTCGGCCCATGCCGGGCAGATCCGGCAGATCCTGCAGCGCTTCCGGCACCTCGATGTTGTTGGTGTACTGGGTATTGAAGGTGTCCTGGGTCAGGTTTAAATCTGCCAGCACGGCACTAGAGCCGTCTGCCCTGGTGTAGCTGCCTGTCAGGGACTGAGTGCCGCCCGGCAGGGTGATGTTTGATGAGGTACGGGTAAGGTTGAGTGCGGTAACCCAGCCGCTGGTGGTCTGGATACCGTCGGCATTGTGGTCAAACAGCACACCGGAAGAAGCAGCCACGGTCTCAATGCCGTCACCATCCAGGTCAAGCACCAGCGGGTCGATGATCCAGGCGATCCGGTAGGTGTTGGTCTTGGGGTCGGAACGGCGGGGGGCGTTAGGGGTGGTGGGAGGTTGCAGGAGGGGCCTGAACCGCTGACGCGGGTCGGGCTGGCAACGGCAACATTCGATCCCGCCAAATGGTATAGAGCGTTTTTTTGAAATGTTTTCGTTAGTAGGCAATTTACCAACAGCGTTGACAAGCTGCTCATATTTTTCGACATATGGCATTACTCTGTTTAAGGATAAGCTCAGGCCGCCATATTCGCCATTTGCACCATCATGATGGTATTTATAAATATACTCTTCTCCAACACCTCGTTTTTCAGCTATAGACTTGTTGTATAGATAGTATTCAACTAATGCTCTGGCTTGCTCATTTACATCCCATCTGTTGCTATCATCTAGTCCGTAAGCAGAACCAGTTTTGTCTATAAACTGTCCCAGACCTGAAGCCGAAGTAGTTCCTGCGGCGGCATCAGGGTTGAAACCTGATTCTACTCGGGCTATTGCTAACACGTATGCTGTATCATGGTCACTTAAGCCTGCTTCTTTTGCCTCTGATATTATTGTATTTATGACGCTTATCTGTGTCTCTGCGCTAGCATCACCCCATCTGCGTGAGTTACCGTTAAGTCGGTCATTTGCGTTGTCAATACTGTCTTTATAATGGCTGTTAGATGCTATTTGGCTATCTCTATAAGCGTGTCCAGCAGGTTGTATTAGGCTATAATAGTTTATTTTTAAGTCTGACATGTTTAATTATCCTCTATTTTATATTGTCTTACATATGGTATATTTAATTTTTTCATCATGTTGTCATAATTTATTCCGTTTTTGGTAAGCCTATTTCCATTCTCATAAAATAAATCATATGTAATACCAGAAGTAAAACCGTAGCCATCATTAAATTCTATAATGACATAAAACGCTCCTGAAATATTTTTAACACATGCAATTGCTGATGGGGTTCTTATCGTATTGTTATATTTTATTGATTTAATATATGTTGTTTTACCTGTTCGGCTTTTAAATGCGACATAATTATCATTACACTTTCTAATATCATCTTTGTTTTGCGATTTACTATTGTTGCAAACCAATGAAACAATATGTAAATTGCATTTTATTTCTATTATTTCATTATACTTGCTTTTAATTACAACAATTTCATTGGCAAATGCATTGCAGCAATACAATAATGTGGTTATAAGTATATTGAAAAAAATCAATTTGTAATTGGTTGTTTTCATACACGAGTTACTGAAACATGATACTAAACACCCACTTTCGCCCCCGCTCTCGTTTGATGTCGGCATTATCTTGCTAACTCCATCTTTCATCTAATCCTCCTTTGACACTTCAAGTTGTTTAAGGTTATTTAAATTGTTAAGATAGAAAGGTATGTTTGCTTTGCATCTTTTTTCCCTAAGCGATGGCTCGAAGTAAAAACTGTTTTTATCCGGGACACGCCTGCCTTCACAAATTTCTAATGCTTCATTTCCATGCCTAATCATCTCTTTGTATGATTTTATTTCTTCGTCAATATATTTAACTTCAATAGGAACTGAATCCTGAGATATCAGCCATTTGCTTTTTTTCTTTACAAGTCTGATTTCAAACGTCCAATTTCTTGTTGTCTTCGGTATCGTGTATATCCTTTGAACGTCGTACGGTTTTGTGCTTACTGTAAGCAAATCTTTTGCAATTTTACTGTCGTTTCCGAATACGTATTTGTAAAAATGTTCTGTGAGCGCAGTGTTAACCCTCCACCCTTTATAAGCCGCTGTTGAATCATGAATGATGACAGTCCGTTCTCTCCAGTGGCAGTTATTCCGTTGATAATTATAGCTGCCGATGGCTTTCGGATCGCAGGAAGACAGGGCAATCGCGCGTACATCCAGCTTCAGGCCGATAATCACATCGCCGGAAGGCAGCACTTTTTTGTCGCCGATCTTGTATGACTTGATGATCAAGCGTTGACTATCGTCAGGTACCTTGCTGAGTTCAGTAAGTGACCAGAACAGAGGAAATCTTTCGTCTGCCTGCCTGTTGGCGCCTTTGGCAAGGTCAGCATATTCAATAAATTTTGTTACGACGTCTTCCGGGCTTCCCGGCGGGTATGCCTTGTAATCCTTGCTGAATGTGTTTGATGCCGCTTGGACACCCCCAACGGTGCTGAATGTAAGTGCGAAAATCAGGCAGATGCCGAAGATATGGCGGGCGATTGCATGTCGTGTTGATCCACGTTTTTGATTCAATAGTTTTTGGTTAAATCTTCTGAACGGGTTAATTCCTTTCTTCTCCATCTGCACCCCCTCCTTATCTGGTTAGAGAAATATCCATCAACAATCACGTTTTGCAGATATGTATAATTGCAATTTGCCTCCTCCAGCATGCCGATGAGAGGGCTGCCGCTGCTTCTTGCAGACTGCACAGTCAGCCCTGTTGTCCGTCTGTATTCTTGCTGGTCCATTATTCATGCTGCCCCCTGGTCTGACTGCGGTTTTACTCATCTCTGTTTTCCTCTCCCACAACCTCCATCATCTGCGCGTGGCTCTGCTGGCCAAATCTGAACACCTCATCCACCTGCAACCCCTTGGGCAACTGGTGGGTGATGAAGATCATGCTGACCCTGCCTTTGAGCTGGTTGACCGTGGCGGCAAAGTGCTCGGCAGTCTGATGATCCAGGTTGGAGGTGGCCTCGTCAAAGATCAGCACTCGCGGCCGTTTCAGCAGGGCCCGTGCAATGGCTACCCGTTGCCGCTGACCGCCGGAAAGGCCGACGCCATGTTCACCGATCTCGGTCTGGTAGCCTTGGGGCAAACCTTCGATCACATCGTGGATCTCTGCCTGACGACAGGCAGTGACGATATCCTGAAAGGTGGCGTGGGGGTTGGCATGGTTGAGGTTCTCGTAGATGGTGCCGGAGAACAGGACCGTCTCCTGCGGCACCACCCCGAAGATGCTGCGCAGTTCATTGGCCGACATGTGGCGGATATCCCGGCCGTCGATCCTGATCTGGCCGTCGCTGGGGAAGTAAAAGCCTTGCAGCAGTTTGGCCAGGGTGCTTTTGCCGCAGCCGGACGGCCCCATCAAGAGGCTTAAGTGCCCGGCCTTGAAGGTGAGGTTCAGGTTGCGGTACAGGAAGGGGTGCTGCTGGGAGTAGCGGAAGCTCAGGTCCTTCAGCTCGATCACACCGCCTTCATTGCTTTGGGCGCGGGTGGGGATCAGGGCGTAGGGTTCGTTGGGCATGTCCATGATGTCGCCCAGACGCTTGACCGCAATATCGGCCTGCTGGAACTCCTGCCACAGCCCCACTAAGCGCAGCATGGGTTGGCTCATCCGGCTGGCAAACATCTGGAAGGCCACCAGACGACCGATGGTGAAGCCGTTGTTCTGCATGACCAGCAGCGCCCCCACCACCAGGATAGCCAGGGTCATGGTCTGTTCCAGGGCATTGGCAATCACATTGTAGGTGTTTGAGAGCTGACGGGTGGAGAATCCGGCGGCCAGGTAGGAGGCCAGGTAGTCGCCATAACGTTTCTCCAACACCGGCTCCATCTGCAGTGATTTAACGGTGGACATGCCTGAGACATATTCGGTGACAAAGGCCTGGTTACGGGCGCCCAGCATGAACTGGTGGTTGAGTTTTTCACGGAAGACCGGGGTGACCAGAAAGCTGATAAAGGCGATCAAGGAGAGCACGCCCAGGGCGATCAGGGAGAGCTGCCAGCTATACCAGAACATCACCCCCAAAAAGATCAGCAGAAAAGGGAAGTCCAATACCAGGGTGGCGGCTGCGCCGCTGACAAACTGACGGATGTTGTCCACCCCCTGCAGCCGGGCCGTCAGTACGCCGGTGGGGCGGTGTTCGAAGTAGGGCAAGGGCAGCTTGAGCAGGTGGCTGAAGACCTTGGTGCCCAGCACGGCGTCGATCCGGTTGCCGGTGTGCAGCACCAGATACTGGCGCAGCCAGGTCATGATGGAGTTGAACAGCATGAAGATCAGCATGCCCACGCCGATGACGATCAGGGTGCTCTGGGTCTGGTGGACAACGACCTTGTCGATCACCACCTGGGTGAAGAGCGGGGTGGCCAGACCGATCAACTGGATGATCAGGGAGGCGATGAAGACATCACGCCAGATCTGTTTATGTTTGAGCAGCTCAGGGATGAACCAGCGGAAACCGAAGCGTGGTACGGCCGGCCGGCCGTCGATCCCGTCAACATCGCTACTGCCGGTTGCCTGTTCGCTCCGGGAGATGAGCAACAGCTGTGGCGACCACTGGGCGAGCAGATCCGGTAGGCTGATGGTCTCCGGCTCCTGGCCGCCGGGACGGAAGAAGATGAGTTTGTCCTGATCCACTTTTACAATCAGCGCCGGTGTCAGGTTTGGTTCGGTGGCGCTCTCCGGCGTTTCAGGCTGCTGCGGTTCGGGCTCCTGTACTGCCAGCGGCAGAAACCCGGCTACCGGCAGCGGCAATCCGGCCAGCTCGTCAACGGTGGTTGGCAAGGGCCGTTCACCGGTCTTGAAGCCAAAGGCATGCAGGGCAGTATGGATGGAGGCAAGCGAACAAGGGGGAGGAAACTGACGTTCAACCAGCAGGGGATCGAACGGCACCCGGTGCAACTGGCAGAGACTGCCCAAAAGCCATAGCAGCTCCGGGCCTGCCAGGTGGCCGGATGCGGTCTGTTTTAAACGTTTTTTTCTGAAGCGGGATAGATTGCGGATAAGCTGCACAATACCACCTTGTCTGATCACGAGTTGAGAAAACCGGTGAAGCGTGCGCCCCATGGAAGCGCGTCTTGGAACCGCGCTGGCATTGGTTTTTGTTTTGTGCGCTGATAACCGGGTAAACGGAGTTTGTTAAGTACGGCAGTGAAATGTTAAAAACGGTTAAGCATGTCGTATGCCAAACAGGTGCAGCTGCTCAAAACCGTCTGGTTTCACGTTTTTTCTCGTGTCACCGGCAATCTTTCGATATTTTGGGGATGCGCGATGTTGTGGGCTGCATGTAAAAAAATGTGCCACGTCCAACGCTGATTTTGCTAACCTGCTGTTTTTGCTGTTGTGTTGTGGGTTGTAAAAATATGTTCGCTTGAGCGGCTGCGTGGTGTGCGGCGTGGCTGTGTCTGTGGATAGATGCCAGGTAACCTAGCTGTTTTTTTGTTGTTAATTCGGCTTGTGTAAAGGTGCGCCATGCCCAGCTGCAACATCCTGATCAACCTGAAAAACCCGATCGACGCCTTCAGCCTGAAAGCGCGTCACCTTGACCTGCTTCAGGCCGCCCTGCCGCAGGCCAGGATCGAGGTGGCGGAAACCAGGGAACGCTTTCTTGAAAAACTGCCCGAGGCGGAATGCGCCCTGGTCTGGAACTTCAGGCCGGAGTGGTATCCGCTGGCGCCCCGGCTGCGGACGTTGTTTACCCCGGCTGCGGGCAACGACTGGGTTGCGCCTGATCCAAGCGGGCGGGTCAGGACGGTGTATGGCCGTTTCCACGGCCGGATCATGCGTGAGAGCCTGCTGAGCATGATGCTGTACTTTACCAGGCGGGTGGGCAGATCTCTGTCTGATCAGCAGAGCAGGATGTGGGGGCGTGACG
>Ga0302238_1003176_pt1 | contig 10712 bp, 6 predicted proteins | sample AAG_UR_Asn_MG_FD_193527 | JGI IMG/M metagenome (GOLD analysis project Ga0302238, IMG submission 193527) | Enriched activated sludge microbial communities from anaerobic digester in WTTP, New Holstein, Wisconsin, United States - AAG_UR_Asn | ecosystem: Engineered > Bioreactor > Anaerobic >...
TTCATCCCGGAAGAACGTTTCCATTCTGCGATTACCACGTTGGGTAACGTGATGTGGTATACCGGGTGCAATGATGCGGGCTATTCGTGGCATGCGATATAAATCATCCTCCTACCTTTGCAGCGTCAACCATTAATGGGTATGGTGTCCCTGTATTTTCGCATGGGCGTGAACTTATGGGGTGCAAGTCCCCTGTACGAGAATCCAATCACTGTCGTGAGACAGGGTAAATCAAGTACTAGCCGACGGCAAGGGCGTCTCCGCGAGGAGGGGTCTGGAGGAAGCCCGAGCGCAAAGCTATGAGCCGACGAACAGAAACAGCATAGAAGGCCGTCATCCGGGCAAGTCAGCACTACATGACGAAGTCCCACGGATTCAGGAGAAACGGTAAATGCTGCGGTTGTGTAGCGACAGTTCACGTTCTTATCCGGGGAGATCTGTCTCACATGCCATTGCTACTTGATGGCGCGGCATCTGGCAACAGCTGCTGTGATGGGGCAGAAGTCAGCAGAAGCCATAGTAGGCGATGGACGTTGCCGTCAGCGATCCGGCAACTGGAAACAAGCCGGGTCAGCCCGGAAGCCTTACCCCGCCGAAGGGCCGAACGAAGAAGAGGGGAGACGCCTCAATGAGCCTGTCCGACATATCGAACCCGTCCGGGGGAATGCCCGTGCAGCGCGTCATTGACCAGCCCTTTCCGGAGCAACACCTACTGGAGCGGATACTTTCCCGCGAGAATATGGAGACGGCGTGGAAACGGGTCAAAGCCAACAAAGGCGCACCCGGCGTCGATGGCATCACCATCGAACAATTCCCCGACCATACCCGTCCTCAGTGGAACGATATCCGCGCATCGCTTGCAACAGGCACGTACCAACCAAAGCCGGTTCTTCGGGTGGAGATACCGAAACCCACGGGCGGCACCCGCCCGCTGGGCATCCCCATCGTGCTTGACCGGTTGATCCAACAGTCTGTAGCCCAGGTGCTCACGCCGATCTTTGATCCGGAATTCTCGGAATCAAGTTTCGGTTTCCGCCCGAACCGGTCGGCCCATCAAGCCGTCCGGCAACTGCGGGAGTATCTCCGCCAAGGCTACCGTATTGCCGTAGATATTGATCTTGCCAAATTCTTCGACACGGTCAACCATGACCTGCTCATGACACTTGTGGGCAGGAAGATCCGCGACAAACGGGTACTGGCCCTGATCGGCAGATACCTTCGAGCCGGGGTGAATGTGAACGGAAGATTGGAAAAGACCCGCATGGGGGTTCCCCAGGGTGGGCCGCTATCCCCGCTTCTGGCAAACATCCTCCTCGATCATCTGGACAAAGAGCTTGAGAGGCGTGGCCACAAATTCGTCCGCTACGCCGACGACTTCGTCATTCTGGTGAAGAGTCAGCGTGCCGGGGAACGGGTCATGGGTAGTGTCAGGAAATACCTGACCCACCGGCTCAAGCTCACGGTTAACGAAGACAAAAGCCAGGTTGCCAAAAGCGGCGACATCAGCTTTCTCGGCTTCGTCTTCAAAGGAAACAAAATCGTCTGGTCAGACAAGGCGTACAAGGAATTCCGCCATCAAGTCAGGAAGTACACCGGACGGAGCTGGTTTGTTTCCATGGAGTACCGGCTGCACAAGCTGTCAACCTACATCCGGGGATGGATGGGGTACTTCGGCATATCCGAGGAATACCACGATATACCCGAGATTGACGGCTGGATAAGGCGCAGGATACGCTGTTGCTACTGGAAACAGTGGCGGTGGTGTCGCACCAAGATTCGCAACCTACTCAGTCTGGGTGTGCAACTAGGCACATCCATCAGGGCAGGGCTGAATCGTGGTGGACCGTGGGCCATGGCAAGAAGACTTGCCGCCCAGCACGGTATGACTAACAAGTGGCTAAAGGATCAAGGTCTTGTATCTGTCAAAGAGCTGTGGGTGAAAACTCATTACCCGGCTACGGCCCGGTAACTTCATCGAACCGCCGTATGCGGACCCGCTTGTACGGTGGTGTGGGGGCTGGGGGAGAAAAACCCCCGGCTACCCGATTAGGCCATGCGATCTTCTCGTGGAGTGTATTTAGCTTCAAGCGCTTTATAATTATTTTTAAGTTGTTTTTGGCTTATTGACTGATCGTCGAGTCCTAAAAAAGAGAAATAGTCCAACCCAGAGAGTAAAACCATCCTAGAAATATCAGCTGCCTTATGCGTATAAGCAACACAGGATTCATCGAATGGAGAAAGCGATCCATGCACCAAGTTTGAGCGGCACTCGTAGATGTCGGATACTTTAAGCTTCGATTCAGAGAGGGTCTCGCCGGTGGCAATTGAATAAAGTATTGAAGAGCGATTTGTAACTATTTCTGTAACAGTCCTCTCCCGTCCGTCATCACCTTTTTCAATGCCAGTCCCTGTAATCCTTTCGATTGATGTCACGAACTTGACAATTTTGGCTGCGTAGGATCGTTCAGAAACTGCATCTCCATACCATGAAAGTGCATCAATAAATCGTGTGCATAACGGAGGAGGGTCGCTAAATCCTATTGACTGTTCAATGACTTTTGTTGCTAAACCAAAGAAGTAAGAAGCCTGATTATGCAAGATATCTAACCACTCGTCTCCGATGACATTGCCACTAGCAGATCTTGATAGAGTGATATCAAGCTTTCCGTCTTCTTTTCTGGTTAACCTTGCCGATGTCGGTGATTCTCCGTGATCTACCCCAGTTCTAATTCTATTGGTAAACTCACCTCCGAGCAAGAGTTTGAGTATGTTCAAAGCCATCTTTGTTGCCGATATTGCTCTGTAGTAGGAGACTTTTTCAGTGCATTTTGGAATTTCTACAACTGCAATCCATTCGTAGTTCCCAAATGAGGATAGAAGACCATCTACAAGATGGTCAGCTATCTTCTGCGACTGTTCCTCTGTTGCAATACGTTCTGAGGGAAATCCATTCGCGACCGCAGAAGCGCACTGGTCGCGATGCTGTTCTTTGATTTGAACCCTCAATCTATTAATCTCATCTCCAAAAATAGTTTCAAACTCTGTCTTATAAAGAAAATTAACAGGCCCAATATTAAATTTTGGTATGGCACCTGATGAAAATATCGAACAGGGAATATAGTGAATCAGCGGTTTAAACTCCCGGGAGAGGCTTCGGTAGGCAGTTGAGATCATCCTATCCATGCTGACTTCTGTTATGTCCTCGCCGTCTTGAAGGAATCTTCTTGAGAATTCCTCCTTGAGCTTGCTGACAAACGTATCCAAGTTTGTCTTCTTTTTTTCCTCCTTCTGTGAGCTTAGGTGTCGCTCCGCAATATTGTAAAATTTTTCAGACGCATCACGCCCGCAAAAAATCATTCCTCTTTTTTTATCTTGAATCGAATAGAGGGCATCCATCTTGTGAGTTTTAAAATATTCCCTCAAGTCTTCTGGTTTCTGCTTGAGATACCAAACAACCCTTTCACAAATGAAATTGAGGTCAGCAAAATTTTGTTGTCTTTTGTTCATCTTTGAATCTCTTTGTCTAACTCATTATTGACCAGCTTAGACTGGTATATAATATTATATGCCGGTATATATTATTAGATGCTGGCATCCAATATTAGATGCTGTGGCGGCATATAACATTAGATGCTTTTCTGCTTTGACTGGGCATCTAATACTATATGCCTCCCTCCCGTTTCAATCACTTCGGTGCGCTCAAAAAGCCTACCCCTGTTTGAACCAGATTGCCCGATCAGGAATGATATCCGCGTAGGAGGGGCCGGAGCCCGTTGCCGGGTTAAGGTAGGCCCGGTAGCCGATGGTTACGGGGGCATCGAGTGCAATCCCGGAGGCGGGTCCGTCTTCTGTGGTCGGTTCATTAACAACGACAAACGGTGGTAGCTCCTGACTGGGGCTCTGAAGAGGGGGATTCCTCACCACCCTGACCGCATAGAGATAGTCTGCATTGGGATCATCCGGTAAAAAATACCGGGCGCTGCCGGTAAAATGGTTGCTGCCGTTAAGCGGGTCATTGCTGTCTTTACTGCCCATGCCTGTAACACCGCACCAGATGGGGTCGTTATGTCCGAACAGGTAAGCCTTAGGGGCTTCTTGCTGCAGGATGTTTTCGCCATACACGCTGAAATTGGAATAGGTGGCCAGGCCGGTAGCCTGATGGTTGACGCCGTACACGATCACCATCTCATCGTTCTTCAATGAGAAGTTGGCGGGAATGCCGTGCATAGCGGAGCGCAAATAGGGGGTATCCGATGCTTCTCCGGCAACAAATGCGTGATAGAGCCGCAATTGAGGCTCCGTAGTCTCCAGCACATCTCTGGATTCGGCAAACCACCTGTTTGAGTCGTAACAGAGGTGCTGCAGGTGCGGTGTCTGCGCCAGAATGGCCTTTTCAAGATCATCCAGACTTTGCGCCAGACTTTTGCCTGTCTGTACGAGAGATTCCTCCGGGATAGCTTTCCGGTTCCGCTGTGCCGGGGTGTCAAAGGGGTGCAGTTGATCCGGTACTTCTTTGGGCTTGATCCTGAAGACCCCGGCGTAATGGTCATTGCCGTTGTAGGCGTCAGCCGCGCTTTTTTCATGGATGTTGGCAGCACGCACCAGAATCAGGAATGAGTCATCCTGTGGCTCCAACCCCATCTTGAGCAGTTTGGATGGAATCACATAGGTGTTGATCATGGAGTCGGGGAACCCGGCTGCGAGGGCTAGTATTCTCAGGCGTTCATTGATCCGTTGGTCTGCGGTGAAGATAATGAGCGTGTTCGCCTGAAAGGGGCTGCCGTTTCCCTCGGTCCTGATCTGGGCACAATTGAGCGGGTCTCCCAGGGCAGCAAAGATCCAGTCGCCTTTTTCGATCGTTTTTCCGTACTGCCGTGTCCAGAGAAACGGGGTAAAGCTGAAGTAGTCACCCAAAGGCGGGGTGAGTCCAAGATAGATGATAGCCTCATAGGGCTGGAGCTTGAAGATGCCGTTCATGCGCCCCGTTGTCATAATCGGTTCGTCCGAGTCGGGAATCTGCAGGCGTTTATAGGGCTGACCGGCGTTATTGCCGGCTGCGGAATCTACAACACGCTCTTTAACGGCATGGGCTGGGTCAACCAGGCTTGCCGAGCCTCCCTGTACGATAAATTCCTGGCTGAGTGCAGAAATGAAGCGGTCTTCCCGTGAGTGGTTGTCGTCGTTCATACCGGATTCCTTTTGTCCTGGATTCGGCAGTTGGCGTCTCCCCGGTTCGCTCCGACGCCCGCCATCTGTAGTTCTAAGGCTCATTCCGCTGCAGCCGATAAACCCACCTTGCGGGTTCAGACAGAACCGGCTGCGTAACGCTTCATTTCGCCAAGAGCTGCAACGATGTACGGGCGAGTCGCTCTCTCGGGCCAACGCCAACTTCCGGTTTTAGCGTTTATTTTTTTCGCGCAATCTTTCCGTATTGCTCACCCATCAGCAGATGGTTGTAATGCCCGTCTTTGTCCTTGGGCACGGTCAGGGTGAACTTCACCTTGTCCTGGAATAGGATCACGTAGTCTGACCCGCCAAACAGGAAGTAGCCCAGCATATCCCCTTTTTTGAAGCTGGCCCCCACCTTGACCTCTTTTTCAAAGTTGACTGACGAGACCTGCGACATGCCGATCGGCAGCAACGCCACCAGGCCGTACTCTTTGGTCTCAAGGATCACGCAACCGCGGGTCTCGATGTTCTGCCAGCCCGGCGTGTTGGAGTCGAGCACGTAGCGCTTGGCCTTGGCATCCCAGGTGGTGATGCCGCCGGCAGCATCATCGGCAGCAATCAGGCGTACCTCTTTGACCGTGCCGCTGATGGGGAAGTGGTAGCGGTGGTAGTCGTTCACATCCAGAAAGGTATGGGTGAGGGTGCCGTTGGCAAAGGCGTTCTTGTAGGCGCTGTCTTGGCCCAGCAGGGCGGCCACGGATTTGAACAGGGTGGACTTGATCCTGACCCCTTTACCCACCAGGTTGGAGTGCTTGTCGATCTTCCAGACCCCCTGGGGCTTGGAATCGGCCGGTGATGCGATGATGGAAGGATCATCCGGCGCGGCAATGGGGCGCTGATCAGGTGATTTCAAGTAGCGGGCAAAGAACTGGTTAAAGGTCTTCCAGTTGGCCGGGTCTTCATACCAGCCCTTTTGCAGGCCAAAGCGGGGATCGGCCAGGGCTGCCTGGTAGTACTGATCGTTCCAGGATGCTGTGGTGCTCAGGTAGATGCCCCATTCTCTGGTGAAGTTGATCATCCAGCTGCGGTACGGTTCATGGTACTGCAGTGAGTTGTTGTAGTAGCCTTTGTGCTTCAACGCAGCCAGGGGCTGGTCATTGATGTAGTAGAAGTAGTCCAGGCTCTGGTCGATCTGGTCGTACAGTGAAGAATAGGGGATGTTGCGCAGGATCGACCAGGGCATGGCCTTGGTGGCCCAGTCGATAAAGGCATAATATTCGTCCAGTGTCTGGGCCGGGTTCATAACCTTGTCGGGATTGAGCTGCTTGGCCGAGGCTATCGAGTCGAGCAGCATCTGCTTGAGCGGCGCATTGTGATCCATCATGGTGATCAACTGTTGGGTTATCGGCTCGTGCCCGGTCGGGCCGGGAGGGCTGTCCAGGGCAAACAGGTTGAGGCACAAACAGCCCCACAGGGTAACCAGGGTGATGAAACCGGTCAGCAATCGTTTTGCTCGCATGGTGCTCCTCCTTAATGGGTAAAGGTTTTTACCTGAGATACAGCGGTACCAGGATATAGGCGCCGTCCAGGGTGTCCGGGACATCGCGCAGTGTTTGCCAGGAGTAGCTTGATTGACTCCAGATAAACGGCTTGCCATTGACCTGCGGGGTGGCGTACCGCATCCAGAAGCCGGTGGCTGTAGAGGACAGGTCAAGGTCGCCCTGCAACTGCATGAACTGCCTGACCATGACGGTGTCGGCTGCCTTGGCATCAACAGAGCCGTCCGGTACCTGTTTGGGGTAAGGTGTTTCGCCATAGGCCAAGTCCCAGCGTCCAAAGATGGAAAGCGGGTTGGCCGGGTCAGTGTAGGTGATCAGCTTCTTGGCGCTCTCGATATCTTTGACCCCCGGCAGTTTCTTGTGGAACTGCTTCTTTCTGGCCGGGCGGTTGTCCGTTGACTGCAGGTCGGACTGTACCTGAAACGAGGCCGGGAAGTTGATTCCCATCAAATGGTTGGCCGTAACCATCTCTTTGTCGTAATCAAGGGTACAGGGGTAGCCGTCCAGCGCTTTGGCGGTAACTGCGTACTTTCCGCCGTTTGAGCGATAGAAAACGAAACAGCGGTAGGACATCTCCACCAGGCCGGTCTGGTTGTTCTTGGCATCCACTACCATATAGCCGTTCAGGTAGCTGCCGGTATTGTCCAGGGAAATGGCATCAAAAAATTCATCGATAGAGGCTGAAAACTGCTCGGCCAGGGCGGCCCGCCAGAAGATCCAGAGTCCGTTTGCCTTGGTAACGGTGCGGGACAGACGGTGGGTGGTCTCGTTAAACAGGATGCCTTTGTTGTTATAGCCAAAGTCGGTGCCTGAGGCGATCAGGCCGGGCGTAGCCGCATTGACGGTCAACAGATCGCCATTGATTGCCAGGGTCTGCACCATGCTCTGGGAGAGAAAGCCCATCCAGGAATTATGCGTCAGGATCACCTCGTTTGCGCTGCGCTTGAGAAAGGCGGAGCAGGATTCCCGCCCACCGCCTGAGCCAGTGCCGGGCGCATTGGAGATCACATCTCCCAGGTCGTTAAAGGCGTTCAGAAAGTAGACATCCATAAAGCTGAGGGGGGTTTCGTACCCAACCTGCAGTTCGGCAGGGGTAAAGTAGGTTTGGTCCGGTAACCAGACCCCGGAAAAATCAAGAGCCACAGGTTTCTCAAGGGTTGCGCCGTGGTAGATGCCCAGCATGCGGAACAGCAACCGTTTCAGCCGCTCAGCCGTGGTCGGCGCTGTTGCTTTGTTGCGCAGATAGTCAAGAAAGTAGCTGTAATTGCTGTTTGATAGCTCGGCTGCGGTCTTCTGTTCTGCCTGGCTGGGGCCGTTTGGTTGTGCCGGAAAAGCGTGGGAGGGATCGGTTAAATAGGCATTGTCCCAGGTGTTGTCCCTGGCAGAAAGGATGGTGCTGTTTTGCAGCTTGCCCTGGACAAAGCCTGCCCGATATTCGGCCTTGAGGTTGTTGGTATCCCTGGATACGACGGTCATGCACACGACGTTTTCCCGGGTATTGATCGTCCCCATGGCATTGTTGTCCAGTTGAAAGACCTTGGGCTGAGACTCGGCTGCAGTTGTTTGTGCTGTTGTTTTTTTTCTGTTTCGCTCCATGACTCCCTCCCTGTGGTGGAATTCTGTTGTTTCGTTGAACTCCTGCCTATTGGTACCCATGCTGGTGGATGTGTAAAAAAACGTTAGAACAAAGCAATCTGTTGCGGCTGTAAAAATTCTTTACACATCTGAAAAACGAAAAACCCGCCTTAGGGCGGGTTTGAGTGGTGCTGCGCAAGGGCTCTGTAATAGTTCCGATGCAACATGACATTTTCCTTTATGAGTACTGTGAATTGTATGTACCGTATGTCGGTTGCTTTGTCCAGTCGAGGCAGGCATTTTTTACGGCGCTGGGTAATGCCACCTCTTTTAGCGGTTGTTAAAAAATGGTGGTACGCTACACGGCAACGTTATCCAGATCCGGCACTGTAAGGAGGAACCATGGCAACGGAAAGTGCATCCATAATCAACCAGCTTGCTACGCTGACCCCGGCGCAGGAAAAACTGCTCGATCAGGGCATCACCTTTGCCCCCCGGCTGGCAACAGCGGTGTTGATCCTTGCCGTGGGATACTACCTGGGCGTTTGGGTCGGGCGGCTGCTGGATAAGGCGTTGACCCGCTTTGAGCTGGACATCACCATCCGGCTGTTGCTGCTGCGCATGACACGGCTGCTTGTCTTTGCTCTGTTCCTGATCATGGCGTTGCAGAACCTGGGGGTTGATCTGCTGCCGCTGATTGCCGGGGTAGGGGTGGCAGGCGCTGGAGTGGCCCTGGCCATGCAGGGGGTGCTGTCCAATCTGGCAGCGGGGCTGACCATCATCTTTACCCATCCCTACCGGGTGGGTGAGTACATCTCCATTGCCCATGAAGAAGGGATGGTGGAGAATATCTCGCTCTTCAGCACTACCCTGAGCCATTTGGATAGGTCGCGGGTGGTTATTCCCAACCGGAAGATTGTCGGGGAGATCCTTCATAACTACGGTGAGATCCGGCAGCTCGAGCTGAAGGTGGGGGTGGCCTACGATACCGATCTCGGTCATGCCATGGCAGCTGTGGAGGCGGTCCTGAAGGCCAACCAACGGGTGCTTCAGGAACCTTTGCCGGTGGTGCAGGTGGCAGCCCTGGCAGATTCCTCCGTGACCATTGGCGTGCGGCCTTGGGTAAAGGTGCCTGACTACTCCGCAGCTATCGGCGAGTTGAACCGCGCGCTGCTGGAAAGGCTGCGTGAGATAGGTATAAACATCCCCTTCCCGCAGCGGGAGGTTCGCCTGCTTGGGGCTGACAACTGACTGATTGGATGACGCGTCGGCTGGTGTCTTGGTGATAAGAATGACAGTAACATATCGTAATTGTAATTTTCAGTTTGTCCTATTAATCTAACTCAGTCTTATCAATCAAACACAGATCATCGTGTTCTGCTGCTCGGTTTGGAGAAATAAGTCATGACGGAAAAAAATCCTCCTCACGTCGTGCAGTTGACGCCCATGCTGCTTGTTAACTGCAAACTTACCTGGAAAAAGCTGTTAGTGTTTATGGTCTTCGGCAATCTAGTGGCCTGTTTTTTGTACCTCTTTGGTTTTGGGGCAACCTTTGCCTATACGATTCTTTTCTGTAACTGCGCGGCCTGGCCCGGTTTTCTGCTGGTCGTTGGATCAAATTTTCTGCCCAAGCCGAAGACTGTTTTGGTAATGGTGTTGCGACTGTCCGCAATCATGTTTGTCGGTACCATGATCGGGGCGCTGGTTTTTCTTGCTATTACCTCGGCTGAACCGGCGTCCTTGTTTGACCGGAATAGGGAGATCCTTTTACGCATGCTGCTTTTGAATGCCTTCTGCGGGTCCTCTATCATGTTCTTTTTCAAGACGGGTGAAAGCATGTCTGAGGCAAAGCGTCTGATCATGGAAGAACGGATGATCAATCTCGACATGAAAAGTATGTCTGTTGAGATGGAGCTAAAACTGCTGCAAGCCCAGATTGAACCTCATTTTCTCTTTAATACCCTTTCCAATGTCATGAGTTTGATCGATAGCCAACCAACAAAGGCAAAGGCGATGCTTGATCATTTCTGCGGATTTCTGCGAGGAGCCCTCCATATTGCACGCAATAACCTGGTGCCGGTATCCCAGGAAATTGAGTTGATCCGCAACTATCTGGAGATTCAGAAACTGCGAATGGGGAACCGCTTGAACTACCAGATCGACATGCCACACTCATTATTGGCTAAAAGTATTCCTCCCCTGTTGATTCAGCCTCTGGTTGAAAACTCCATCAAGCATGGTTTGGAACCTTTGGTGGAGGGAGGTAGTGTTTCCATTACAGGTGAGATGGATGGTGATTTGGTGCGTATAACCGTAGCAGATTCGGGACGGGGGATTTCTGAAAGTACCTCATCAGGCAACGGGGTCGGGTTGGAAAATGTGCGTAAAAGAATTCGCATGTCCTCCAAT
>Ga0302238_1003178_pt1 | contig 10706 bp, 10 predicted proteins | sample AAG_UR_Asn_MG_FD_193527 | JGI IMG/M metagenome (GOLD analysis project Ga0302238, IMG submission 193527) | Enriched activated sludge microbial communities from anaerobic digester in WTTP, New Holstein, Wisconsin, United States - AAG_UR_Asn | ecosystem: Engineered > Bioreactor > Anaerobic >...
TTAACTGGACTCCTGGTACTGGTTCTACTAATACCCTGATAGTAAGGAAACAAGGTTCTATTCCTACTTCTAGAACAGATGGAACAACCATCTATGAAGACAATGGTAATGCCTTCATAGACACAGGATTAGAGCCAGGAGGAACATATTGTTACGCTCTGTGGGGATATGATCAAGGAAGCGATGTATATTCTGAAGAGTATATATCTGAATGTAGAAATACCTTACTTCCAATAGGAGGTTCAGGTTCATTACTATTTGCCATTGATTCAATGGCAGGAACTGGAAATGGAGATAAGATAGCTGATACAGAATATGCATCTATTCCAGTAGAGTATTATGAATTTAGTGGTAATACTACCTATTCTTCTAATCCAGTTTTAGGGAATACTACAGCTGATGCTAGAATGCTTGCTTTGAGGTATAGAGGAGATTTAACTATTAATTCTGGGGTAGTTATGACCCCTCAAGTTCGTAAGAGAGGTATGTTTATCTATGTAGATGGCACATTAAATGTTAATGGAACTATTTCTATGACGGCAAGGGGAGCTGCTAATGTTCCTGGAGATAGGATACTTATCCTTAACTCAGGAGGTTCTGCTTATGAGATACCTGCTGTAGGAGGGGCAGGAGGAGTAGGCGGAGGCTTAGTAGGAAATATTCAGTCAGGATTTGACGGGACAATTGGGATTAATGGTGGAACTGGTGGAGGGGGCGGAGGTTCTAATTGTTACGGTGATGGTTGTCCTGGAGGAGGAAGAGTAGGCGGTAGAGGAGGAAATGGTACTTCGTATTCAGGAGGTTCTGGTGCTGGAGCTGGGGGGAGTGCAAATGCTAATGATATTGGTGGCGTTGGGGCTAGTGGAGGAAGTGTCTATTCTGCAGGAGGAACTGGTAATCCAGGTGGGTCAGGTGCGCCGGCTGGAAGTTCTGGTACCGGAGGTCTTTTAATAGTTTATGCTAATAGCGTGAGTGTTGGTTCTTCGGGTAATATCATTGCTAATGGGGTTAATAGTGTAACGGGTTCTTGTGGCTGTGCTTGTAGTGGCGGGTGCGGAGGAGCTGCTTCTGGGGGAGGTTCTGTAAATGTATTTTATAATAATTCAATGACGAATAACGGTTTAATGGTTGCAACAGGTGGAACGGGTACGAGGCAGATATGTTGTGCTGGTAGTGGTTGGGGTGGTAATGGAACTGTCCGAATGATAAAGATATATAATGGTAGTGAAGGAGCAGTAAGTGGCGAATGTGGCACAAGTCATAGTACCGTAACATCTTCTGTTCCTTTAAATTTATGTAGTGATGGTGCAACTACTACGGTAAATACTTTGGGTGGTTATACTAAATTATTGTTGCATATGGATGGAGTCAATAATGGAACAGTGTTCAAGGATCAGGCAGGGAAATCTGTTACAGTGACAGGAAATACTAAGACTGTTACAGGTATGAAGAAGTTTGGAACAGCTTCAGCATATTTTGATGGGTCAGGAGATTATCTCACCGTTGCTGATTCTGAAGACTGGGATTTCGGAAATGGGGAGTTTACTATTGATTTTTGGTTATATCAAACTGATAATACAAAACAATTTCAAAGGTATATAACACAGTATAATAGTGGGAATTATTGGCAGATATATTATAATGCTGGCAGTACTTTTGGCTTGTCGGCAATATCAATTGGAGGGGTATCGGCTCCGGTGAGTGATTTGCCGATAAATGAATGGGTGCATTTTGCAGTTGTGGGAACAATTAATGATGTTGTATTGTATATAAATGGAGTAGAAAAAGGAAGAGGGGTAAGAGCGGGACCTTTTCCAAATCCGACAAATCCATTAAGGGTAGGGGATTTTACGGATTATAATAATAATGGTGGTTATGTTGGGTACATGGACGAAGTCCGTATTTCTAAGGGTATTGCTAGGTGGACATCTAATTTTACTCCTCCTAATGCGTATTATTATTGGAATTGGAGCTGCAATGGATTAAATGGCGGTAGTAGTGTCTCTTGCGGGGCAGATAGGTATTAATTTGTTTTTTGAGGAATATTTGATATACTTAAGTTATGGAAATACTAAGTTTTGAAGAGACAAAAAAACTGTTCTCAAAGTACAAGATTCCTTGTTGCGAGACAGAAATATTTAATGTAAAAGAGAAGGCCCTTGATTATGCTACGAAGATAGGTTTTCCTGTTGTTCTTAAGGTGCATTCAAGGACGATTTTTCATAAGTCTGAGATAGGAGGGGTGAGAATAGGTATAAAGGATGCTGAAGAATTTTTAGAGGCTTGGAAAGAGATGAGTGTTAAGATGGCTGGTAGGAATATAGAGGGGTTGTTGGTTCAAGAAATGGTATCTGGAAAAGAGATAGCTATGGGTATGAAAAGGGATGAGCAATTTGGTCCAGTTTTAATGTTTGGGTTAGGTGGTATATTTATTGAGGTATTGAACGATGTTTCTTTTAGGATAGCTCCAATTAATAAGGATGAGGCTATAGAAATGATAAGGGAGATTAAGGGGTATAAGATATTGAAAGGGTATAGAGAAGGGAAGACAGTTAATATTAATAAGATGGCCGATATCTTGATAGGGCTATCGAAAATGTCGTTAAAAGAAGATTATATTAAGGGGATTGATCTTAATCCGATAGTAGTGACTGAGGAATATGCAAAGCTTATTGATTTTAGGATAATCGTTTAATTATATGATGAAAAAAACATTGAACAAGATATTTAATCCGAAGTCTGTAGCTATTATTGGAGCAAAAGATGATAAGGGTTCTGTGGGTTTTGGATTGGTTAAGAATTTACTTGAAGGGGAAGAGAAAAGAAGTATATATTTCGTGAATCCTTCTAGGGAGAAAGTGTGTGGTAGGGAGGTTTATAAGAAGATTGGTGATATTAAGGGGAAGGTGGATTTAGCAGTGATAGCTGTGCCAGTAGATTTTATAATTCCTGTTATAAGAGAATGTGTGGAGAAGAATGTTTTGGGTGTAATAATAATTTCTGCTGGATTTGGTGAATCTGGTGAAAAGGGCGAAAAGATTGAGAAGGAGGTATTATTTTTATTGCAAAAGGCCAAAATATCATTGATTGGACCTAATTGTTTAGGGATATTGAATACTCAAGTTGATTTAAATGCATCTTTTGCTCCTATTTCTCCTAAAAAAGGAGGAATATCCTTTTTATCACAGTCGGGGGCGTTGATGAATTCTTTCGTTGATGTGGCTACAACTAATAATATTGGATTTGCTAAGTTGGTGTCATATGGTAATGAGGCTGATTTAGAGTTATCTGATTATATTTTATTTCTTGGCGATGATCCTGATACGAAGGTGATATGTTTTTATGTTGAAGCTATTAAAGATGGGAGGAAGTTTATGGAAATAGCGAAAGAGGTGTCGAAGAAGAAGCCGATTATTGCTTTGAAATCAGGAAGAACAAAAGGTGGGCAAGAGGCTGCAGCAACTCATACGGGAAGTATTGCTGGTGATTATCAGGTGTATGAGACAGCTTTTCGTCAATCAGGGGTGATTATGGCAGATACTTTAGAGGAAATGTTCGATGCAGCAAAAGCATTGGTTATGCAACCAAGATGTTTTAATGGATTAGGAATTGTGACTAATGGCGGAGGAGCTGGGGTTTTGGCAGTGGATTACGCAGAAAAAGAAGGGTTAGTTTTGGCTGAAATAGGACAGGAAGAGATAGAAAAATCTGATAAGAAGGGAATCCTTAAATCTGTAACAGTTAAGAGGAATCCATTAGATATTATTGGCGATGCTCTTCCTGACAGGTATGTGGCTGGGTTGGAGGCTTTTTTGAGTAATGAAAAGGTGAAAGTTGTTTTAGTGATTGAAACTACTCAGATTGTGACTGAACCAGTGGAGAATGCGAAGAATATAGTTGCTTTAAAGGCAAAATATCCAAATAAGCCGATTGTATGTTGTTTTTTGGGAGGAGATTTAGTAAAGGAAGCGGTAAGTGTATTGGAAGATAATGGAATACCGAATTATTCAGAATTAAGAAGAGCTATTAAGGCGATAAAGAATTTAATAAAGGTATGATGAGTAAAGAGTCGGGAAATATAATTGCTTTTATTTTGGACATATTGTTTATAATCTTTTTATTAATAGTGACATTTGTTACTTTATTCGGCGGTTAATCAAATATATATTATGAAATTCGATGTAATTACGTTTGGCTCGGCAGCATGGGATATTTCTTTAGATTTGCCGAAAGTAAGAATAAAGAAAGAAACTGATTTAATTGTAGATGAGGGGTTGTTATTTAATATTGGTTCAAAGATTGATGTTAGTGGAATTAATACTAATTTTGGTGGCGGAGGGATAAATACTGCTACGACCTTTTGTAATCAAGAATTAAAGACGGCATATTGTGGGGCAATTGGAGATGATATTGGCGGAAGAGAGATTTTGGCTTATTTGAAGAGTAAAAAAATCAATACTTCTTTTTTGAAGATGACCGGAGTTAAGAAGACTAATACTTCAGTTGTTCTTAAAGTTCCTCAGAGGGATAGGACTATACTTGTGTATCGGGGAGCGTCTGATGAGTTGCATAAGGATGATTTAGATTGGGATAATCTTCAAGCAAAATGGTTTTATCTTGCTCCTTTATCTGGGAAATTGAGCTTATTGACTGATGAAATAATTGTTAAGGCTAAAGAAAAAGGGATTAAAGTAGCAATTAACTTGGGTAATGGACAGTTAGCGTTTTCGAAGAAGAGGATAAAATTCATATTAGATAGAGCGGATGTGGTTTTATTGAATCAGGAAGAGGCTTCAGTGCTGACTGGATGTAATTATAATGATATAGAAGAGATAATTGAAAAGATCTTTCATTTAAGAAAAAGGACGACTGTTATTACAAGAGGTGGAAATGGTGTTATTGTTTTAGTTGAGGGGAAAATTTATCGTGCATCTATGAAGAGGATAGATCCTGTGGATAATACTGGAGCAGGAGATGCTTTTGGGTCGGGATTCATAGCTTCCTTAGTGAAAGATGAGGTGGATGTGGGCATGGCTATTAAGGCAGGAATGGTTAATGCGAAGAGTTGCTTATCAAAGTCTGGGTCTACGAATGGGTTATTAGTAGTTAAAGAAGTTCAAAAAGCTATTAAGAAAGAGAAGATTATTATGTCTTGTGAGGATATCTTGCAAAATCCAGTAAAATAGGTTATTGTTTATCCTATAATTAGAAACATTTATGCCGCTGTTTTTTGGCGGATACTACTACAATTAAGTAAAATAATATTATGATTTCATTAAAAGCTGTTAAGAGAAAAGGGAAGGAGGTTGAGTTGGAGATGATTCCTGCTGTGTTGTATGGTCCTGGGATAGAAAATCTGAACATCGCTGTATCTTTCAAGGAGTTTCAGTCTGTTCATAAGGAGGCAGGAGAAACATTAATAGAGCTAGTGGTTGATGGTGTTTCATATTCTGTATTAATACATGATATGCAGCTTGATACTATGACAAGTGATCCAATTCATGTTGATTTCTATCAGCCAAATTTGAAAAGTGAAGTAGAAGCTCATGTTCCAGTAGAATTAGTAGGAGTAGCTCCTGCAGTTGGCTTGGGTGGAACTTTGGTGGTGAATATTCATGAGTTGCCAGTCAAGGCTTTACCTAAGGACTTGCCAGCAAAGATAGATATTGATATTACTGGACTAAAAGAAATTGGAAGTCATTTACAGGTTAAGGACTTGAAGTTGCCGAAGGGCGTGATTATAGTATCTAATTCAGAGGAGGTGATAATCCAGATAGTAGCTCCTACTGATGTTGACGCTGAATTGGCACAACCAGTTGTAGAAGTTACAAGTGAAAAGAAAGAAGCTGAATAGCAATAAAGAGAAGATGATATCATCTTCTCTTTTTTATATATCTATTGTATACTGTAATCGGTTGCCTATTGAAATGAAATATGAAAAATAGATAGGTAGTATAATAGTATATAAGTTAAATAGATAAAGATGATGAAAATTAATAATTGGTATTTGGTTTTGCCAATAGTGTTGGGATTTATTGCGGTTAACTTGTTACCAGTCAGGGCGGCTTATGATTTAAGCGCTTTGTGTGAATCTGGAAAATGGGAGGCTGAATGTAATGGTATTTCTAAGGAGGAATGTGAGAAGTTGTGTAATGATTGTTTGAAGTATTTAAATGATAAAAGTGCTCAGGTGCAAAAGGAGATTAATCAGACTGGTTCGGAAAAGAAGACTTTGCAGAATCAGGTGTCTTCTTTGGGGAAAAAAGTTAAAGATTTAGAAAATCAGATAGCTCAATCAAACCTTTCAATCAAGGTATTTACTAATCAGATAGGTGATACTGAGCAATCGATTGAGGAAACGATGAAGAGTATTGCTGATCAGGAGCAAAAGATAGCAGAGTTATTAAGAGCGGCTAAGGAGGAAGATAATAAATCTTTCTTCGAGATATTTATTATGAGTGAAAATTTAGCTGATTTCTTTGACAATATGCTTTATCTTGAGACGTTAAGCCAGAAGAATAAGGATGTTTTAGATAATTATTATTCTTTACATGAAGGATTAAGAGAGAAGAAAACAAAACTAGAAGATCAGACTGATCAACTGAAGAATTTGGTTATTATTCAAGGAGAGAAAAAGCTAGAAACGGCTGAAACTAAGAAAGAAAGAGAGTATTATCTTGGTATTACAGAGAAGGAATATCAGGCTAAATTAGCAGAAAAGAAGGATATTGATAAGAAGGCTGCTCAAATCAGTGTAAGGTTGTTTGAATTAGTTGGACAAGAGGGTGGGGGAATAGAGTTTGGGGAAGCGGCTAAGTTAGCGAAATATGCGGAGGGGTTGACTGGAGTGAAGGCGGCATTGATATTGGCAATTATTCATCAAGAATCTAGGTTTGGTCATAATGTTGGACAGTGCTATGTTACGGATTTTGAGACTGGTAATGGCACTAATCTTCAAGGGACGTATAAGGCGAGGGTGATGAGTCCGACTAGAGATGTTCCTCCTTTTCTTGATGTCGTTAAGGCATTAGGTAAGGATCCTAAGAAGACGCCAGTGTCATGCTGGATTCCAATGTATTCTAAAGGTAAGCCATATGGGTGGGGAGGAGCGATGGGGCCGGCCCAGTTTATTGCTTCAACTTGGAAATCAATTAGGCCTGATGCAGATGCTTTACTTGGACGAACTGCTAATCCTTGGGTGATTAAAGATGCGTTTGTGGCTTCGGCAGTATTATTGAAGAAGAATGGAGCTGTGTCTGATCCATATACTGCTGCTTGTAGGTATTATGCGGGGCAATGTAATACTGCAGGAAAAGGATATGCTAATACGGTGACAGCTAAAATGAAGTCATTTCAGAATGATTTAGATGTATTGACAGAGACTGGAATGTTGAAATAAAGAAAGAGGACTACCGATTTGGTAGTCCTTTTATATTATTTTATTTATCCTAGTTCTTGAGCAATTTTATCGAACATCTTTTCTACTCTTCCGTCTAAGATACTTTCTATATCATGGAAATTCTTATTTATCCTATGGTCTGTAATTCTGTCTTGAGGAAAATTATATGTTCTGATCTTTTCTTCTCTGCCAGCACTTCCGATTTGAGATCTTCTAGCTCCTAAGATTTCTTGTTCGAGTTTCTTTTGTTTTTGGTCATACATTCTAGCAGCAAGGAGAGACATAGCGCTTTCTTTGTTCTGTTCGAGACTTCTCTCGGAGCTCGATTCTGCTACTAGTCCTGTCGGTATGTGGACAATTCTGATAGCAGTCATTCTCTTGTTGACGTATTGTCCTCCAGCTCCTCCAGCTTTACAGGTTTCCATTCTAATGTCTTGAGGTCTGATGTCGATTTCTGTCTTTGACGGCTTGAAAAGAACGGCTACAGTTGCAGTAGAGGTGTGAACTCTGCCTGACTTTTCGGTTTTAGGAATTCTTTGAACCCTATGGACACCTCCTTCGTTTTTTAGCTTTTCGTAAGCGCCGTTACCAGTAATTTCAATGATGGCTTCTTTAATACCTTCAATATCAGTTTTGTTAATACTGAATATTTCAGCCTTCCAGCCTTGATTGGCTGCATATCTAGTGTACATCCTGAGTAGGTCTCCAGCGAAGAGAGCAGCTTCTTCACCTCCGACTCCTGCTCGGATCTCTATGATGATAGTACTCTTGTCTGACATATTATTATTCTTAATTTATTAATTAAGCCCTCCTTACGGTGGGCTTTAATCTTGGTCTGAAACCTATTTTTTTGCTTTTGATAGTTTTTCTTTGAATTTCTGTACTCTGCCAATCTGATCTGAAGATCTTTCTTTGCCAGTATAGAAAGGGTGGCACTTTGAGCAGATCTCAATTTCCATCTTTTCGATGGTAGATCCTACTTCGAAAGTCGCACCGCAAGCGCACTTAACAGCGGCTTTATCAAAATATTTAGGGTGAATTTCTTTCTGCATAATGATTTTATTATTTATTTTCGAATTTATAGGGAGATAATAACAAAAAACAAGGAAAAAAGCAAGGGTTGGAGAGGTTTTGACTTTTGAATTATCTTATGCTATATATTGTTTATACAAAAACTTAGATATGTTCTATTTTTTTTGATAAGAAATATAATTACAATATGGAAGAGACACAAACAATTAATAATTACAATCTTTCTTTAGATGAAATGATTGCAGCAGGACTTGCTTTTGGGCATCAGAAGTCAAAACTTCATCCTAAGATGAAGAACTTTGTTACTAAGCCTAAAGATAAGGTATATTTAATCGATCTTGAGAAGACAGTAGAAAAATTCAATAAAGCTTTGGATTTTCTAAAACAAATGAAAGCAGAAGGAAAGACTTTCTTATTTGTTGGAACAAAAGTAGCTACTAAGGGTTTAATATTGGATACTGCCAAGAAAACTAATTCTTTTTTTGTGACTGAAAGGTGGATTGGAGGAACATTTACTAATTTTAAGGAAATCAGGAAAAGAATTAATCTTTTTAAGGAATTAGAGGCTAAATTAAATGATCCAGATGTTAATAAGAAGTATGTGAAGAAGGAAAGGATGAAGATTGCTAAGGATATTGAAAGAATGCAGATTAAGTTTGGAGGTATTAAGGGAATGGAAAAACTTCCTGATGTAATCTTTATTGCTGACATGGATAAGGAATCAATGGCTGTTAAGGAGGCTAGAGAAGTAGGAGTTAAAATTGTAGCTATTTCTGACACTAATACTAATCCAAATCTAGCTGATTATGCTATTCCTGCTAATGATGATGCATATTCTTCCGTTGCTTATATCTTAAGCAAAGTAGAAGAAGTCCTAGCTTAATTATCAATTAATTATTCTTTAAAATGGCAGACTTAGAACTAGTGAAAAAGCTTCGTGAGGAGACTGGAATTTCTTTGAATGATTGTAAGAACGCCTTGGACGAAGCAGGTAATGACATTGAGAAGGCAAAGGAAGTTTTGAAAAAGAGAGGACAAGCTGTAGCTCAGAAAAAAGTTGATCGAGAGGTGGGTGCTGGTATTATTGATACATATATCCATTCTACAAAAAGATTAGGAGTGATGATTGAGCTTGCTTGTGAGACTGATTTCGTGGCAAGAGGTGATGATTTTGCTAATCTGGGACATGAGATATGTTTGCAGATTGCATCAATGAAACCTTCTTTTGTAAAGGAAGAAGATGTACCCGAAGAGGTGATGCAGAAGGAGAGAGCGATATTTGAGGCTCAGGCCGAGGAGCTTAATAAGCCAAAGGAAATCATGAATGGAATCATTAATGGAAAGTTGGAGAAGTATAAGAAAGGAATTTGTCTTTTGTCTCAACCTTGGGTGAAGGACAATACAAAGACTATTCATGAGTTGGTAAACGAAACTATCGCCAAGACTGGTGAGAATATCGTTATTAAGAGGTTTACGATGTATGAGTTTTAATCTTGAAATCTTTTCATTAGTAGTGTGCTTGACAAGTCTTTTGGGATTATTAGGTTTTATTTATAGGAAGATGCCTGTATTAGCAGGTTTACCTGAAAGAGAAGTGTTTCCGATTAAGAGAATTAAAGAAGATGTTCAGGAGAATTTGAAGATGTCTGCGAAGGAGAGGCTGCATAGATTCGAGATATTCTTGCAAAAGAATCTTCAGAAATCCAGAGTATTATTCTTAATGGCTGACAATAGAGCAACAGATATGATAAAGAAATTGCGAGAGAGGTCTGATAAAAGAAAGATTGAGCACGAAGCTCACTGGAAGGATGTAAGATTTTCATTTCCAATTAAAAAGAGTAAGGCTAAGTAGTTAGCCTTCATGCCGGCATAGCTCAGTGGTAGAGCAACTGTTTTGTAAACAGTAGGTCGGGGGTTCAAATCCGTCTGCCGGCTCCAAGATGTCCACCGAAAGGTGGATTTTGTTTGTCATATATATGGTTTTTTGATATGATATGTTTAATGAATAAGAGAGCTTTTACTTTACTTGAAGTTGTTATTTTAGTAATGGTTATAGGCTTATTAGCCGCTTTTGTGTTTGCTAACTTATCTGGTAGTCGAGGTCTAGCCCAAGACGCAGTTAGAAAGAACGATATCTCTAATCTATATAAAAGCATAGTAGGGAAGAATGCCTTATCAGAGTCCTCTTATCCTGATATCGTCTCTACTATAGAACCAGAGAAGACTAATAGTAATCTCCAGTCATTCATAGATCAATTCCTCAAGACTACTCCTT
>Ga0302238_1003180_pt1 | contig 10696 bp, 9 predicted proteins | sample AAG_UR_Asn_MG_FD_193527 | JGI IMG/M metagenome (GOLD analysis project Ga0302238, IMG submission 193527) | Enriched activated sludge microbial communities from anaerobic digester in WTTP, New Holstein, Wisconsin, United States - AAG_UR_Asn | ecosystem: Engineered > Bioreactor > Anaerobic >...
GACCCCGATGATGAGCGTGGAGCTCTGGCGCCAGTGGCTCAAGCCGAGGCTGGCAAAGGTGATTGCCGAGGCTCGTAACATCAAGCCCGACATCCTTGTGTTCTACCATTCATGCGGATTCGTCCTGCCGTTCCTGGACGATCTGATCGAGGTTGGAGTTGACATTCTGAATCCCGTGCAGCCGGAATGCATGAAGTTCGAGGATGTGCACAAGCTTGTCGGCGGAAGGATGTCATTCTGGAGCACCATAGGCACGCAGACCACGCTTCCTTTTGGAAAACCTGCCGAGGTGAAGGATGTTATCCGGAAGAATTTGCAAATCTGTGGCAAGCAGGGCGGTATTGTTATCGGTCCTACTCACATGGTTGAACCTGAAGTCCCATGGGAGAACCTTGTGGCCATGAAGGAAGCATGCGAGGAATACAAGTAAGAATATTGAAACAGGCGTTTTAGAAACTACCTACTTGACAAGGTTGCGGGCTTTGCTTAAAGCGAACCTGAAAAGACGTTCCGTGGCATTTCTGTCGGTATGGTATCCGGTCTGCTGAGTCGTCTGCTGGCGGATCACGAGTACATCCATGCCGTCCTGGGACTTCCATTCCGTACAGATTCCGGAAGATGTCCTTATCAGCCTGACAAGGAATGAATCAGAGGATTTCGAAGACTCTTCAGCCTCAGAGGAAACCTTTGATAGTTTTTTCCTAAGTTCGAATTTTTCCTTTGCAACAAGGACACAGTAGAGATATGGATAATCAGATCCCTGGACATTATTGAGGACCACCTGTGTCTGCACACCGAAGAAATCCTCACCGAGTGCCGGTATCTGCAAAATCAGTTTTGCGTCAACAGGCATCTCTCCTTTTGTTCCCTTTACTACTTCGAGTTGGACGGTCATGTTCTCTCCATCCTTCTTGATAGCCTCCCAGATGGTATATATATGCAGGAGATTTTCAACCTTCACTGTCAGAGGCGCATTTGTCAGGATGCGACGGACACCGGTCACCCAGTGCGGAAACAGTAATACGATGGCATCCACGGACACTGTGAGCGCAAGCCAGGTATATCCGCAGCTGGAGCTTACAAAATAAAAGAGGAAGAAGACTCCAATGATTGCTGCAAGGGTAAAGCATCCATGGGGGCATGTGATGTCGATGAAGCTCCTGTCCCATCTTCGTGAATTCTCCGATATCTCGAGGATTTTTTCAAGCTGCTGCTTGTCGCCCGAGCGCCATTCCTTCTTTGAACCAAGCTCCTCCGGTACGTTCGTATATCCTTTCACGATCCCCATCATGGATGAAACAAGGAGGAATATGGCGCCAATTACAGTCCATCCGAGGAATATCTGCAATCCAAATCCAGTTAGAAGTAAAATGACGATCAGGGAAAGCCTGGTCGTATATGGCATAGATTTCACGAAGATAAAATGGATCTCCCCACGGCGTTTTGGATCAGGCAGCAGCATGCTTCCTCCTTTCACCGAGTTCGGCAGTTCCCATGGCGGACCAGTAGAGAGGGCATGCTCCTGTACAGGCTGAAAAGTCGCCGCATCCCGAACACTCTCCCGGCGCATATTCCTTTTTCCTGAAGAAAAGGGAGGTAGCGGAATTCCAAACTTCCGGGAACGGCTGGCGCAGCAGGTTGCCTACGGATTTTGGATAACTTGAACATGGCAGTATATCGCCGTTCGGTGCGATGCTGAGCAGTCCGTCGCATGCAGCACAGCTCTTGTTGCCGAATCCTTCCGCAAGAGGATTGAATATGCACATGGGGGTCGGTGAATACCACATGAATTCAATTCCGAGCCGTCTCGCTTCATTTCGAACTGGCTCGATTATTGGCCATATCTCCGTGTATGAGACCTGCAGCTTTGATTTGACTGCGCTGCCGGTCGGAATCACCATGTTCATGGACATCCGACTCAGCCCGAGTTCCGATACGGTCCGGACAAGTTCCACGAGATGGCCGGAATTCTTCGAATTTATGGTCGTGTTCGTATGGACATGTATTCCGGATTTCTTCAAGGCGCGTATCCCTTCCATCGTCTTTTCAAATGAGCCCGCAACTTCCGTAAGTTCATCATGGATTTCTGCATTCGGACCTTCGAGGGAAACCTGTGCCGAATTCAATCCCGCCTTCTGAAGCCTTCCTGCACGATCATTTCCTGCAAGAAGCGTTCCGTTGGTTATCAGGTTGACTCTCAGCCCGATTTTCTTTGCTGAAGAGACAAGTTCCTCCAGATCATTCCTGAGAAGAGGTTCTCCTCCTGTAAAACTGACCGATGGGACCTTGGCGTCATTTCTGATTGTACCGAGGACGCGTTTGATTTCATTGGTGGACATTTCTTGTTCATCTTCATCTTTCCGCCGGCATCCGCATGCAGCGTAGCAGAACCTGCATTTCAGGTTGCAACGGTAGGTGACGGCGATCTCCGAAAGCACCGGAAGTGAATTGAATAAACCAGAATATTTTTCTATGGAAACCGCCTTGCGCCCCCTGCCTTCGCCAAGACATCCGGTCATGAGGCTGCGAAAATCGCAGAGGAAATGGAAAAGTTCCCTGCGCCGGCCATCATTTTCCCCTATCTTGCCAACCAGTTTATCGATTGAACCCCCGTCCTTCATGAATTTCAGGACCTTGAAACCGGTATTGTTCAACTTCATCGCCCGGTTAGGAAGTATGATCAGGAGACTGTCTTCCTCCCTTACGTCAAAATGAGGTCTGACATGGGAGAAATAGTCGTCCACCCATGAGAAAGCATCCTTGTTTTTCCAGGCATCGATCAATGTGCACCTCCGCTGACACAGGCTGAATGGCATGCAGAATGGCACGCAGAGTGGCATGCCGAATGACATGCTGAATGACACGCCGAATGGCAGGCCGAGTGACAAGCATCATGGCATGCGGTATGGACAAAGCATCCCTGGTAACAGGCCGGGCTGTCCATGAAGCTCTTGTAGTCCCCGGATATTCCAGTAATCGAATCAAGACTGCCCTGAACGGTCTTGGGAACTTGATTGCTGGCAGTTTGATATGAGTCATGGTTATGATGGCAGTAGTAGAACCAGTAGGGATAATAGTTGTCATAATAATACTGCTGGGAATTTTTATCCTGTTCAGTGGGCTGTGGCTTCTTTTCAAAGGACTCCCTGAACTTATTGGTGTAAAATTCCGTGGTCGCTTCAGGGTCGGCATCCCAGGATTTGCGGCGCATCTCATCTACCATGAGATTCACCAGTCCACGGATCTTGTCGGGATTGAGCCTGTTGTCCGGACCTACAGCCTGTACAAGCAGAGTTTCGAACTGATCGAGGTTTGCTCCAGCATCAAGGACATCTATGCGACCGTCATCATGGAGACTTACCACCCCCTGGTTCTGGAGTTTGCCAAGCATTATTCCAAGGATACGGTTGACTGGAAGACCGATGAACAAGGCGGCTTCAAGAACTGAAAGCTTCGGGATCTTCCCCTTTTCCCTGAAAGTTGTGATGATCATTTTCGGAGGAGTCCAGTCCTGATCTATCCAGCTTACATCCGAAAGCCCGTCAGCTGCGCTCAGCATGCTGTTGTGTTTTCCGATCACTATGATCAGGAATGCAATGATCAGTATGACCGCCATCACAGCCAATGCAATGACCGAATATTTCCTTATGTTCTCTCCATAGTTGTTCTGTTCATTCGTCGGAGGTACAAAATTCTGGACTTGTTTCCCTCCATCCGGCTGAGGTTCGACGAGTCCTGTATTCAAGTCTGCGGATTTCTTTGCCGGAAGGTTGAAGATGGAGGCATCGACGTATTCCTGGATGCGGAAATGCCCCTTGACAGGCACTTTCTCCCAGTATATTAGCTGCATCAGCCAGAATTTTCCGTTGTATTCCTGGGCGCGATAGTCCATCTTGTATTGCTTGTTCATCCACTGTTCAGTCAGGATTTTCTTCGAGAGTTCTTCTCGTGGAGCCTTGTTGTCTGGCAGTTCCATTGGCCAGTATATCTTCAGGGCATAGTGTCCGACAGGATCCTCCCATTGGACCGGTGCCCAGTTGAGGACCACGAGATTCTTTCCATCCGAAGATGTTGTAGCTGCAAGATTGCCGGTTTCAGCGAGATCGGTGCCATAGGTTAGATTGTAGATCACCCGGCTGTTTGAGATGGCGGCGCCATTTGCGAGGATCACGTCGTATTTCGAACTGCTCACAGGCTTTATTGAAAGATCATATTTTTTGTTCTGCGCGTCAAGGGCGAAACAGCGTGTCATGTCGAAATGCGGCTTACCAGTAAACCCTTCAAAATAGAATCCGTGGAGGTTGAAGCCCTGGGGATTGATTGCAACTTGATACACGACCGTCGCCTTGCCGTCTGGCCGGATCGAAAGCGAGACTTCAGAGAACTCCCAGCTTATTGCCCTTGCCGAAGCGGCGGTCGACAAAAACAGCATGAGAACTATGATTGTCCTTGAGACAGATGGGAATGGCATTTTCATGGTTCTAAAATAAGACGTTTAAGCTGAAAGTCAAAAGCAGCGAGCTGACTAAGTTTTAAGAGGAGTCCTATATTTTTTAGCTGGCGATATCTTAGAATCAGAGATATAGTATTCGTAGAAATGGGAGAAGTGGAGATGGAAGAATCTTTCAAATGTTTCCATTGCGGGGCGGACAATGGCAGAAATTCACTTTCCTGTCCCAATTGCAAGAAGAACCTCGTAGTGGCCAGGCTTGTATGCATCGATCCCTTTGAGAACATTAAGGAGGGAACTGTAATAGATCTTCTACCCCTGTCGTATTCCATAGGAAGGGGATCTGGCAATCACATCACAATAACAGACAAGTTTGTTTCAAGGCACCACCTCGAGCTCATATGCCATCCTGCCGAGAAATACTTCGAAGTGCATGTTTTAGGCCAGAACAGACAGAAATTCGAGAAGGATACCTACAGGCTCTTTGATGACGCTGTGATTCCCATCGGCACCGGTTCCTTTAAATTCAACTATGTAAAGAGTGCTTAGGCTGATGACCAGCGTTGTCACACAGGAAATACGCTTGAAGAAAATGGCACTGGTTGAGGCCCTTTCCGCCGAAATCTACGGCAAGCTTGCAGAAAAGAACCATGCCAACCGCGATCTGTGGTCGAAGCTCAAGAAAGAGGAAGAAGGACATGAAAGGATTGTCACCAAGTTCCATGACAGCCTTAAGGAAGGGAAAATTTCAGTTGAGCATGAGGACGTAACCCTACATACTCTTGAAAAGACATGCGAATTTTTGGAACTGCAGCTCCGTGTCCTCAACACGAAGGATTATTTTTCATCGGCAGATGCTCTCTCTTTAGCTGAAACTGTTGAGGATAAGACAATTGATTCCATTGTCTTTGATGCTTTTACCACCAAGCTTCCTGAACTTGAGGAACTACTGAAAAGGCTGAAGGAGGAGAGCCTTGCCCATAGGGAATCCATCCGGAAGCGTAAGAAAACTACACTGAACCTGGTGTCCAGGATCCTTTCATTCATCAACAGGATCTTCGGCTGAGAAAGTCTTCATCACTTCTTTTCGGATTTGAACTTCTTCAGCATCTTGATATTCGTATATGAAGGTTCGATCTTCGATGAGCCGCATGATGGACAGCGGTTCATCTGCTGAAGAGCTTCTATCATTTCTTCCTTTGACTTTACATCCTTCGGATATTCATTTCTGAACGGGAATACGTTTCCGCAGTCGTCGCAAGTCATCATATAGCAAAGATCTGTCTTTTTGCAGAACTGGCATTTTGCATTCTTTATGTCAGTTATGTTCATTTCCTGGAACTGTCCGCAACTCCTGCATTTGACCGCGTATATGGAAGCAGTATCATCTACAGGGGTCATCTTGTTCAACATGAACTTGTATAATGTCAGGCTGAGCCAGGTGCTTACTGCCAGAATTGCAACGGCAGCAATGAGCCTGAGAGCCTTATATTTGAAATCATAGGCCTCCCTGTAGGGAAGCTCCCTGAAATATGTTTTGGACAGCGGTTCCAGAACTGGTTCGCTGGCTTCAGCAGGTTCAGATTTTGATGGTTCCTGGGCAGGACCGGCATTACCGACAGGTTTCTGTTCCTCAGGCTTGGCCTCTGAACCGGTAGTATATCCTACTAAGACAGGATTTTTGGTCGCGAGATAGGCGTTTATTTCCACAAAAGCAGGCAGAAGCTGGTCGAGTTCAGCCCTTTCCTCGGGATTTTTCCTGAGCATTGATTCAATAGCATCTGAAAGTATGCGCAGGATCGCAGGAGTCTGGACATGCAATGGAGGAGGGACATAGCTCAGCTGCCTGTGAATTGAAACAGTGAGCTTGTCAGAATCGAAAGGATTGTCTCCGGAAAATGATTCATATGCAGTGACACCAAGACTGTAGATGTCGCATCTTATATCAGGAGAGAATGTCTGATCTGTGGAGAGATTCAGATTTTCCGGGGCAAGATAGGACATCGTTGTCCAGACATTCCCCTTGTCCAGTGAAATCGTACTTTTAGCATTGGCAGATGGTACTATCCCAAAATCGCCCAGCTTGAAGAGATTGTCCTTTATCAGGATGTTCTCCGGTTTTATGTCAAAATGGACGAGGTTGTTTTCCTTTAGTGTCTTCAGTGCTTCCAGCATGCTTGATATCAGAAGAGCCGTCTCCCTGTCGGTGAGGGTTCTTGTCTTCAGCAGTGAAGCGAGATCCTTCTGGTTCGCGTATTCCATTATCAGATAGAGGCGACCCCCATACTGGCCTGAATCAAGTATCTTCAATATGTTTTCGGAGTTCAAATTCCTCATCCTGGAGGCCGTCTCCATGAATGTTGGGGCTATTGCCACGGTATCTGAATTCTCATGCAGGAGCTTTATGGCGACATCGGCATCATTGTTCTTCCTGTCCTTCGCCAGGAAAACCACTGAATGGCTGCCATATCCGAGCAGTTTTTCGATCTTGTAATGGCCGGCGAAGACAGTCTGGCTCTTCACAAGATCCAGATCCTTCCTGTGAAGGGAGGAAGTATTAAGATAGTTCTTGAGCTTTGCAATCAGATGTGCTTCTGTGACCGGTTTGAGCAGATAGTCGGTAGCTCCTGCATCGAGTCCCTCCATGATGGTCTCCTCATCCTGCATGGCGGAGACTATGATTATAGGGACAGTTATTCCTTCCGCAGAAGCCCTGAGTTTGCGGCAGACCTCAAATCCGTCCATCTTGGGCATCTGGTAGTCAAGTATCAGGAGGTCCACTGGTTTCCTTATGAACTCCTCGATGACCTCCTCGCCGTTTGAACATATCTTGTATTCATGGCCGAGGAATTCCAAAATGTTCTCGTAGAACATCTGGGTTATCTTATTGTCGTCAGCAGCTATTATCCTTGCCATTGTAAACCCCTTTTCCCCTTAGTAAGGATTTCCCATTTCAAAATGACCACTTACCGCATCTTTCTTCCAGGCTCTTCTTGAGAGTATTATCTCATCCATTGCACCTTTGAAAAACAAGCTGGGGGCAGCATCCTGCATCCCGGCTGCACCAATGATAACGGTTGTATCCTTGATGTCCTGAATATAGTTCTGCTGGAAATACGCGTTTGGATCCGTTGAAAGCAACTGATCTCCAGGATGGTTCTTGTGTCCATTCCATCCTGCGGCGCCGACTACAAGAACGTGTGGAGGATCACCGTTGCCAGGATCATGAGATATTACAACCTTGCCACCGGACCCAAAGCTTGAGGAATCAGCAATCTTCCCGTTTACATAAAAGGAGATCTGCGGGCCGTCGGCCACAAGCGCGAAATGGAACCACTTCCCGGCCTTGAAGTCATTTCCAGTATAGGAAAGAGTCATGGAGCCGATGTCCGCATTCAGTGAATTGTTCAGGGAATAGATCGCGAAGACCGAGTAGTTCGGCCAGAGGGATTTTGAGATGACGACCTGGATTCCTCCAAGAACATCAAACTTCACCCATCCCGCCACGGTGAAATCCGAACTTCCAGGGGTCAGCTTCAGGACTTCATTGCCTGGAACCTGGAGGTATCCTGTGAAACCGTCAAATGACATTGACTTGTCAAAACTCAACCATCTTCCGGATTTTTTCCATTCGGGTGCGTTCATCATGACCGCATTATATTTTTCCGGCTTGAATCCGTCGAATCCGCAACCCACTCCGCCATTGATGACCACATCGCAATTTCCCATTGGAGTGTCCATTCTCATATCAGGATTCTGGAAATTGTAGTTCAATACCAGATCAGGATCCCTGTTGAGTCCATTGTTGTAGGCAAGCCATCTTACGGCTTTGGCCTTCAGCTTGGCCTTCTGGATTCCAGGCAAGGTAAGGCTGAGAAGAATGAATATGACGGATATCGCCAGGACGATCTCAATCATCGTGAAGTTTTTACGGTCATATTTCATGGGGCCTCTGGACTTTTCAATTCCCTATAATATCAGTATACATTGGAGGTTTTAAAATACAAAGTTTCAAACGAAAAGACCTCTAGTTCCTTATGATTTTCAAGGAGATAAAAATGGACCTGCCTGTGAAGGAAAATAGCAAGTATGCCCCGGCCGAAAGGCTGTCCTTGGACGAACTGGAAACCCAGATATCCAAGGTGAACAAGGCCAAGGTCCATTTGATACAGGAATTTCTTGATGCGACCACCGATATGTTCATTGTTCTCAATGACCAGAGGCAGATAGTCTTCGCAAACAAGGCATGCCTTGACTTCCAGAGGGAGAACAACGGGCCTGAGCCTTATGGGCTGCGCGTAGGTGAACTGCTTGGTTGCAAGAACTCCTTCAATAGCAGTGGAGGTTGCGGTACTTCTGATGTGTGCCAGTTCTGCGCAGGTACGAATGCATTCATGGATGCCCAGAAAGGCAATGAGGGCCGCAGGGAAGTTCTCCTTTTTCTCAGGGAACCACCTGGACACGCCATGGATTTCCGCCTTTGGGCGAAACCTATTCAGATAGGTGAAAAGAATTTCGTGGCCTATGTGCTCAGATGCATCAGCGACGAAAAGAGGAGGGTCGCTCTCGAAAAGATTTTCTTCCACGATGTGATGAACATAGCAAACGAACTTCACCAGATCTCGGAGCTGTTCAAGATGGGAAGGGTGAAGGATATTGACAAGCTCATGCATCTCTTTGCGGATTCCACCGAGGCACTTACGGAAGAGATAAAGGCACAGCGCATGATATCATACGCCGAACACAATGATCTGAAACTGTCCCCACAGGAATTCAGAACTTGCATGGTTGCAGAGGAAGTTTGTTCTCTATACAGGAGGAAGCAGGGAGACGAAGGTAAAACGGTTGTTATCTCCACGGATTTCAAGGACTTGCCAGTTGTTTCCGACAAGACAATTGTCCGCAGGATTCTTGGCAACATGGTCAAGAATGCACTTGAAGCGATAAAGACAGGGCAGGAAGTCACGCTTGGATGTTGTTCCAACGGTACAAATGTGATTTTCAGCGTCAACAATCCCGGCATGATGCCTGAACATGTACAGAGACAGGTCTTCAACCGTTCCTTTTCTTCAAAGGGCGTTGGTCGCGGTCTTGGCACCTATAGCATCAGGCTCCTTACAGAAAAATATCTCAAGGGAAGGGCATGGTTCACTTCAAATGAATCTGAGGGAACCACATTCTTCATAGAAATACCGGCCGGAAACCAGTCGTACCAGATATGAGAATTTTTATGGCAATGCTTAGAAAAATAATCCTGCTGTTTGGATTGCTGGCAGGAGTGCTTTATTCATGGAACTGTTTTTCCGAGGATAAATTCACTATCGCCGTCATTCCGGATTCCCAGCAGGAGATCTTAAACGACAAGGATACCAGGCTCAAGAACCGCATGCAGTGGCTCGTCGACAACCAGAAGGAGCTTAATCTCAAGATAGTCCTGCATGTGGGCGACATGATGAACTGGGACACTCCGGACCATGCCCAGTATGAAAGGAACAGCAAGGGATTTGAGATCCTCGACAAGGCCGGGATCCAATATGCCGTTGCGCTTGGGAACCATGATTCTGCGGCAACGAAGGAAGGTGGCAGCGCAGCTCCGGGCAATGTCAACACAAACCTGAGGAACACTTCGACTTTCAATACATATTTCCCGGTTAAACGCTTCAAGAACCTGGGAGGAACATTTGAGAAGGCCAAGGTAGAAAACTCGTTCCAGACATTCAAGGCAGGCGGACTTGACTGGCTCGTGATCAGCCTGGAACTGTGGGCGAGGACCGAGGCTGTCGAATGGGCGAAGAAAGTCGTGGAGGATCATCCCAACCACAACATAATCTTTGTTACACATTCCTTCCTGAATGGGGGAGGAGCGATTGAAAAGACAAATGGAGGGTATGGCAACAACAGTCCACAGTTCATCTTTGACAACCTCGTAAAGAAGTATTCAAATGTCAAGCTTGTCTTCTGCGGCCACGCCGGGAAGCATGGATACAGGACCGACAAGGGTGACAATGGCAACACCATTTACGAATTCATCCAGTGCTATCACGACAATGAGACGAATCCTGTAAGGCTTTTCGAGATTGACACTAAGAACGGAACCATCAGGACCTGGGTATACTGTCCTTCCATCTCCAAGGAAAAAGACGACAAATCCTCGTTCACCGTAAAAGATGTCAGCTGGGTGCCTGCAAAAGGAAAATAATTCCATACCAGCATGAATTTACTGCTTTGTCATTATTGACTATATGC
>Ga0302238_1003181_pt1 | contig 10696 bp, 8 predicted proteins | sample AAG_UR_Asn_MG_FD_193527 | JGI IMG/M metagenome (GOLD analysis project Ga0302238, IMG submission 193527) | Enriched activated sludge microbial communities from anaerobic digester in WTTP, New Holstein, Wisconsin, United States - AAG_UR_Asn | ecosystem: Engineered > Bioreactor > Anaerobic >...
CTGTTGTCAAAAATCCAGGATCATGCCGATGATATCGACTTCATGTACGGCGATGTCCAGGATCTGATCGAATCGCAGCAAAAACGCGAGGCTATCATCAAGGCCGAGCGGATTTGGGATGACTACCATAAAACCTTGCTGCAGCAGATCATTCCGGCGGTCCAAAAAGGTGACCTGCAACAGGCCAATGCCCTGTTAAGCGGCGTCCAGGAACAGCGCTTCAGCTCCTTCAGCTCCACCATCGCCCTCATGGTGGACAGCCTGCGGCGGGATGTCTACAAGACCGAAAAGGAAGTTTCCGCCATCACCCAGAAAAAAACCGTGGTCACCGGTATCATCGCGTTCATCTTGGTGACCCTGATTACCGTACTCTCCGCTGTCATAACCGAATCGGTCACCCGCCCCATCAGGCGTTGTGTTGAGTTTGCCAAGCAGGTGGCGGCAGGTTCCTTGGAAAGCCGCCTGACCATCACCGCCTGTGGCGAGGTTGGCGACCTGGCTGCAGCCATGAACACCATGGCCGAGAACCTGCACAACATCGTCTCCCGCTTAAATGCGGCCACCGGTGAGCTCACCACCATCGACCGCAACATCGAAACCGCGGCCCGCCAGGTGGTGGGGGCGGTACGCCTGCAGGAAGAGGCGATTGACGAGACCTCCCGCACGGTTGAGCAGATCAACCACTCCGTGCTTGAGATATCGGACGGTGTCGATAAACTTTCCTGTTCCGCCACCGAGACCTCTTCCTCCGTGCTGCAGATGGCCGCCAGCATCGAAGAGGTGGCGCTCAACACCGACAAGCTCGGCGGGGCCGTTGACGAAGTCAGTTCCTCGGTGATCCAGATGGCCACCTCCATCAAGGGGATCAACACCAACATCGTCAATCTGCTGGATGCCTCCACCACCACCGCCTCTTCGGTAGCAGAAATGGATGCCACCATCCGCCAGGTGGAAAAGAACGCCATCGATACGGCCGTGATTTCCGAGACGGTCAAAAGCGACGCCGCCAACGGACTGACCTCGGTCCAGGAGACCATTGCCGGCATGCAGGAGATCCGCCGGGCCTCCCAGATCACCGCCGAGGTGGTTGAGCACCTCTCGTTGCGCGCCAACGACATCGGCGCCATCCTCTCGGTGATCGACGAAGTGGCCGAACAGACCAACCTGCTGGCGCTGAACGCCGCAATCATTGCCGCCCAGGCCGGTGAGCACGGCAAAGGCTTTGCCGTGGTGGCCGACGAGATCAAGGAGCTGGCAGAGCGCACCTCCTCTTCCACCCGTGAGATTGCCCAGGTGATCAAAGGGGTTCAGGAGGACACCGGACGTGCGGTTGCCGCCATCAATCAGGCAGAGTTGGCCATCGGCGCCGGCGAGGAGCTATCGGAACGCTCCGGAGCGGCACTGGAGAAGATCGTGGCCGGTGTCCACCAGGCCGGGCTCCAGATTGACGCCATCGCCAAGGCCACGGTCGAGCAGGCCAAAGGCAGCCAGAGTATCAGGGTCGCCATGGAACAGGTGGAAGAGATGGTTGAGCAGATGGCCAACTCTGCCCGCGAGCATAGCCGTGGCAGCGACCTGATCACCGTGGCGGTGGAACGGATGCGCGAGATGACTGGCCAGGTGCGCGGTTCCACCCGTGAGCAGAGCAAGACCAGCGCCCTGATTGCCAAGGCCACCGAGGATATCACCTCCATGATTGAGAAGATCAGGGAGGCCTGCGATGCGCAGACCGAGTACAGCCATTCCATCGACCGGATGACGCAAAATATCCGTCAGTCCTCTGCGGCCACCTCCCAGGCAGCACAGGTCATGAACAGCGCCGTGACCGGTCTCTCCCACCAGATTGACCAGCTTGAAAAAGAGATGTCAGGATTCAAGATATGAAAAACCGTATAGCCCAACGCTTCTCCAGCCTGCGCAAAGCAGGTGACAAGGCCCTGATAACCTTTATCACGGCCGGAGATCCCGATCTGACGACAACCGCCGCCATGTTGCCGCTGCTGGCCGAGGCCGGCGCGGACATCATCGAACTGGGCATCCCGTTTTCCGATCCGATGGCAGACGGCCCCACCATCCAGCGCGCCTCAGAACGGGCCCTGGCCAGCGGCACCACCCTGGAGGCGGTACTTGACCTGGTCCGTGAAGCGCGCACACAGATCGATACCCCGATCATCCTGATGGGCTACAGCAACCCGATCTACGCCTACGGCTGGCAACGTTTCAGCGAGGACGCAGCAGCAGCGGGCGTCGATGGCCTGCTGCTGGTGGACCTGCCGCCGGAGGAAAGCGATGAACTGCTGCCGGTTGCCCGGGCCGCCGGGCTTGACCTGATCTTCCTGCTGACGCCGACCTCTGACACCGAGCGCCTCAAAAAGGTGGCCCGTTACGGCAGTGGCTTCATCTACTACGTCACGGTCACCGGTGTCACCGGCGCCCGCCAGTCTGTTTCCGCCAGCCTGACCGAAGAATTACAACAGCTACGTGCCGTGATCAAACTTCCGGTTGCCGCCGGCTTTGGTATCTCGACACCGGAGCAGGCCGGACAGGTCGCACAGGATGCCGACGGCGTGGTGGTCGGCAGCGCCATAGTCAAACTCTTTGAAACACACTGTGGTACAGCGCTTGAGGCAGAGGTAAGCGGGCTGGTCCGCTCACTCAAGGCTGCGCTGACCACGGCATAGCTACACGACTCCTATCTCCTGAGAGGTTATACTGTATGGGCTGGTTCAACCGCGACAAGGCCGGAATTGAAAAGAACAACGTCACCAAGCATGTCAAGGTCCCCGAAGGGCTCTGGACCAAGTGTCAAGGTTGTCATGAGTCGATGCTCTCCAGGGAGATCGAGGAGAACCTGCAGGTCTGCCCCAAATGTGGCCACCACTATCGTATCGCTCCCCGCAAGCGGCTGCAGGCGCTATTGGATAACGGCACCTGGCAGGAATACGATGCCGAGATGACCTCCACCGACTTCCTGGAATTCAAAGACACCAAGAGCTACCAGGAACGGATCAACGCCACCGTTGCCAAAGGCGGTTCCCGCGACGCCGTTATCTGCGTTGAAGGGAGTATTGAGGGGATTGCCACCCAGATTGCCATCTTTGATTTTGCCTTCATGGGCGGCAGCATGGGCAGCGTGGTGGGTGAGAAGATCACCCGCGCCATTGAACGCGGCCTGGAGAAAAAGCAACCGGTACTGATCATCTCGGCCTCCGGCGGCGCCAGGATGCAGGAGTCGATCCTGTCGCTGATGCAGATGGCCAAGACCTCGGCTGCCCTGGCAAAGCTGAAGGCTGCCGGGCTGCCGTTCATCTCGATCCTGACCGACCCCACCACCGGCGGGGTCACCGCCAGCTTTGCCATGCTGGGGGATCTCAACATTGCCGAGCCCAAGGCCCTGATCGGCTTTGCCGGTCCACGGGTGATCGAACAGACCATCCGCCAGAAGCTGCCGCCCGGTTTCCAGCGTTCGGAATACCTGCTCGAACACGGCATGGTGGATATGATCATCTCACGCCTTGAAATGCGCACGGTGCTGGGCCAGCTGTTGGCCATGCTGACCAGCCAGCAGTAACGGTGTCCGCAACAGGGCGGCTGACCGAGCTGTTCGGACGGCGGCGTTTTTCCATCAAACCGGGACTTGACCGTATCAATGCCTTGCTGGAGCGGCACCGGCACCCGGAGCGGTCATTCGCGGCACTGCATGTGGTCGGCACTAACGGCAAAGGCTCCACAGCCAGCATGCTGGCATCCCTGCTCAACCAGGCCGGCTATGTCACCGGCCTGTTCACCTCACCGCACCTGGTCAACTACCACGAACGTTTCCAGCTTGGCGGCATCACCATACCGGAGCGGGAGCTGGAGCGTTTAATCGCCCAACTGCTCGACACCGCTGCTGAAGACGAAACCTTCTTTGAGCTGACAACCGCCCTGGCCTGCTGCTGGTTTGCGGAGCGCCGGGCCCAGCTGGCCGTGCTGGAGGCCGGCATGGGGGGACGCAGTGACGCCACGGCCGCCATACCGGCCCTCCTGACCATCATCACGCCGGTGTCGCTTGATCACTGCCAATGGCTGGGCAACGATCTGGCAGCCATTGCCGCCGAAAAGATCGGGATCGCCACAGCGGGTACGCCGGTTGTCTGCTCCCGCCAACAGCCGGAGGCTCTGGAGGTGATCGAGGCGCACTGCCGCGCCAACGGCAACCGGCTGGTGCTTGAAGGCCGGGATTTCCAGGCCACCTTTGCTGATGACGGCACCCTGCAGTACCACGGAAGCAGAACCGTCTACGACGCACTGAGCCTGGCGCTGGCAGGGCCGCACCAGGGCAGTAATGCCGCTGTCGCACTGGCAGCTGCAGAAGAACTGGCAGCCTGCGGTTTTCCGCTCACCCCCGCAGCGGTTCGGACCGGCCTGGCAACGACCTGCTGGCCGGGACGGATGGAGCGGGTCCGCCTGTCGGAAGGTCTTGAACTGCTGTTGGATGGGGCCCACAATCCGGCCGGGGCCGAGGCGTTGTCCGTGGCCCTGGCGCAGTTGCCCTGCCGCCGCAGGCTGCTGCTGCTGGGCATGATGGAGGACAAGGATCTGACCGGCACCTTGCGGCACCTATTGGCTAACGCCACACAGGTAATAACGGTCACCCCCCGCCAGGAACGGGCCCTTGACGACCGCAGGCTGGCTGCCCGTTGTGCCGAGCTGGGGGTATCGAGCCATGCCGCCGGCTCCGTGGCCGAGGGGTTGGCCTGCCTCCGACAGCTGGCCGAACCGGGCGACCTGCTGGTTGCAGCGGGATCACTGTTTCTGGTCGGCGAGATCAAGGCCCTGCTGGCTAACCTTCCCTGCAACGCGGTACGGGGATAACCACCACACAACACGACGGGACACCATGTTCAGAACTCTGTGTATCATACTGCTACTCTGCCTGATGCTCCCCGCCCTGCTGCGGGCTGCCGAGCAGCAAGAGGGTGCGCCCGGCATGATCATCCGGGCCGACCGGTTGTCCCATGACGCTGCCAGCGACCAGATCAGGGCCGAAGGGACGGTGGAGGTCGTCTGGCAGGATATGACCATGACCGCCGATCAGGCCACCTACGACCGCAGCAGACAGAGCCTGACCGCCAGCGGTTCGATCAAGCTGGTTAAAGGCAGCGACATCATGTGGGGCGACCAGCTGCTGATGGATACGACCACGGGCCGCTCCGAACTGAGTAACGCTCGCTTTTTCATGCAGCAGGACCACACCGGGTTCAGGGCTGAAGGCAAACAGATCGCCAGACTTGGTGAGAACGATTACGCCCTGCGCAACGGCAACCTGACCACCTGCGACGCCAGTGTCCCCAGTTGGAAGTTCGGTGCCGAAGAGCTGGATGTGACACTTGAGGAGTACGCCACCGGCAAAAATGTGGTCTTTTACGTCAAGGACGTACCGGTCTTCTACTTTCCCTACCTGATCGTGCCGGTCAAGCGGGAGCGCCAGTCCGGCCTGCTCTTCCCCCGTTTCGGCACCTCGTCAAAGCGGGGTGTCTTTGCCGACATCCCCTTTTACTGGGCTATCTCCCCCTCCCAGGAGGCCACCATCAACCTGGACGCCCAGACCAAACGCGGCGTCGGCCTGGGGCTCGATTACCGCTACCTGCGCAGTCGCACCAGCGAGGGAAACCTGGGCGGCTACCTGATCTATGACAACAACGTGAATCGCGAGCGGGGGGAACTGATCCAGTTCCACAAGGAGCAGTTCTCCGACAGCCTCTCGTTGGTTTCCAGCCTCAACATCACCAGCGACCGTACCTATCTGTCTGATTATGGCCAGAAGAGCGGTGAGTACAACCGCCAGTACGACGCCTCCTACCTGGTCCTGACCAAGTTCTGGAACCAATGGCTGGCCAGCGCCCAGGGGGTCTACACCCAGAACTATTACAGCGGCAGCAACACCGCCACCCTGCAGCGGGCACCGGAGCTGTCGCTCTACGGGGTGCGGGAACAGCTGCCGTACATCCCCGGCCTCTACCTTGATATGGACCTGCTGCTGACCAACTACTACCGCGAAAAGGGGATGGATGGTCAACGGATGGTGCTGGCCCCCCGCGTCAGCAACCAGCAGTCCCTGCTCGGCGGCCGGCTGAACCTCTCGTTGTACGGCGGCGCCCAGCTGCGCGGCTACAATGCAGAAAACAGCCCCGCCGGCGTTGACGGCAACCAGTTCGTCGCCATTCCGGAGGCAGGCGCGCAACTCAGCAGTTCCCTCAGCCGCACCTATGATGTGACCTTTCTGGATATCCAACGCCTGCGTCATGAACTGGTTCCCACCGTGTCCTACCAGTATGTAGGCCAACAGGATCAGAGCAGCACGCCGTTCTTTGACCAGCTGGACCGCCGGTTGGCCCAGCAAACCGTCAGCCTGGCGCTGGCCAGTCATCTGGGTGGGCGGATCGCCAAGCAGGGTACGGCGGAATACCGCGACCTGATGACCATCCGGCTGTTGCAGTCCTACAGCATGAGCGGCAGCCGCCAGGATCTCTTGACGACCACGGACGACTCCCGGCACTGGAGCGACCTGATCCTTGAAAGCGAGACCTGGGTTACCCGCTCCTTGAAACTGTTGGCCGACCTGCGCTACAACCATTATGAGCACCGCCTGGCAAGTACCGCCAGCGGCGCCGAATTCAACGACCTGCGCGGCAACAGCGCCCGCCTGAGCTATCGCAGGGTGGAACGGCAACTGGACTATCTTGAGGCCGGGGCAACCCTGGCGCTGACCAGCCCGCTTTTTCTGACCTACACCACCCGCTACTCGTTCGATAAAAAAGACTTCCTCGAATCCTATTACGCCGCTGAATACCGTCACCAGTGCTGGAGCATCATCGCCGGTTACCGCGAACGCCCCGGCGACCGTTCCTGGACCATCAACGTCAACCTGGCCGGCCTGTTCGGTTTCGGCAACGGCCCGGCCGCAGCCGGTTATCGCGCTCCCAACCAATGAAACGTTCCTTACCCAAACTGGTCTACGCCGATGCCCGCGGTCAGATCTACGACCATCCCTACCTGACCATGGCCGGCATGAGCGGTCCTGAAGCGGTGTTGCCGGAGCAGATTGAACTGATTCCGCTACCGGAAGGCAGCCGCCTGTTCACCATCCCGGACACCCCACCGGTTGCCTGGGACGGACGCAAAAAGCAGTTTGTCACCGTTGAGCAGGCCCCCGGCATCAGGGGCAAACTGCAGGCAGTCTCGGCCTTTATGGCCCCCGGCTATGCCCGGACATTGCTGCCGGCCTGTCACTACGCAACAAAACGGGTACACCTGCCGCTCTGGTCCTACACCGCCGTGGGCTGGGATGAGGAGCGGGACTGCTTCGTGGTGGCCGCCACCAAGGTAGACAGCAACCAGAACTGGAACCCGGAAAACTATGATGACCGGTTGCTTGACCCGCTGGTACGCCAGCGCCTGGCCGAAAATCCCCACAACCGCCTGCTGGAGCAGTTGGCCCGCTGCGCCATCGACTACCACTGCTTTGCCGCCAAAAACCTCTTTTTCAGACGCTGGGAGGCACCGCTGCCCACCTCGCCGGTCTGTAACTCCGCCTGCCTGGGCTGCATCTCGCTGCAGGCCTCGGAATGCTGTCCCTCCAACCACGACCGGATCGGCTTTGTCCCCACCCCGGACGAGATCGTGGAGCTGGCCCTGCCCCATCTGGAACAGGCCGAGCAGGCCATCGTCTCCTACGGTCAGGGCTGCGAGGGGGACCCGATCATGCAGGCCCCCACCATTGCCGAGGCGACCCGGCGTCTGAAGGCAGCCACCTCACGGGGGACCATCAACTTCAACTCCAACGGCTCATTACCGGAACGGATTCAGGAACTGTGCGATGCCGGCATGGATTCCTTCCGCTTCTCGCTCAACTCGGTGCTGGAAGAGCGCTACAACGCCTACTACCGCCCCAAGGGGTATGCCTTCAGCGCCGTGCTGCGCTCACTCCGGATCGCCAAAGAGGCGGGACGTTTCATCATGATCAACTACCTGATCTCGCCCGGCGTCAGTGACGCCCCGGACGAGGTAACGGCGCTGAAACAGTTTGTGGCTGATACCGGGGTCGATATGATCCAGATGCGCAACCTGTCCATTGACCCTGATTTCTATAACCAGGCCATGGGGGTCACGACGCGGGGGATCGGCATGTATCGTTTGCTGCAGGAACTGAAACGCGAATTTCCCAGACTGCAGTTCGGCTACTACAACCGCACCAGGGAAAACTTCTTCCCCCCCGGCTTTGAGACCGGCTGGCCCATCAGGAGGTAACCATGTCCGCTGCCCTCGTTCGACACCTTGCCCTCATCAGCCTGCTGTCTGCCGCCACCGTCACGGCCAGTCTGGCCGACGAGCCGGTCAGCGTCCGGGTCAGCATGCCAACCCTGGTGTGCAACAAAGGGGTGCTGGAACCGAATGAATGTATCCTCTCCGGCACCATGCGGGTACGCGGCCCCGAGACGTTCAGCGGGCCGGTCCGCTACTACTGCGACCTGCGTTACGGCTACATCGCGGCCGGCAACGAAAATCAGGCCATCCGCTTCACCGGACGGACGATCTTTCATGACGAGGTGAAACTTGACAAGGGGCGGGCACGCCTGGAACTGGCCCGGCAGCTCACGCTGCAACTGTCCGAACAGGCCAGGCAGGTTGAGGTCACCGACCTGAGTTGTGAAAAGGAATAACGACGTGCTTCTGGAAAAACCAAGCAGGCAGACAGGATGCAAGGCGTAGATCCCGCAGCGACTGAGACAAAATCCCCAAGCCAGACAAAGGAGTGAGTACCGCACACCGCGGCAGACTGACTCCGCAGCAGTCCTGCAAAAGGGCCCTACTTCAGTGTTTTTAAATAGTTCAGCAATTCCTGCATCTCATCGGCAGGCAGGGTGGCAAAGGAGGGCATGCTGCTGCCCGGGGTAACCTTCTTGGGGTAGGCGATCTTGGCTTGCAACTGCGTCAACGACAAGCGGCTCCCCACCTTCGTCAGATCGGGACCAATGTCACCGCCTCTTCCGCGCACCTTGTGGCACATGGCGCATTTACGGTTAAACAGTCTCTCCCCGGGCTGGTCGGCACAGGCAGTGCCAACAAGGAACAGTATCATCAGCACGCAACTTGCACTCTTCATTACGGTTCATCCTTTCTTCGCAAGCTGCCGGAACTTTACAGCTCGCGGCCGTTGGTTGCAACCGTTTAATCCATAACCCATGTTCTCACGACTCTACCTGCATATCCCCTGGTGCCTGCGCAAATGCGGCTACTGCGCCTTTTATTCCCAACCGCTGCTGCCCGGAGCGTTGCAACAAACCTGCAGACTGCTGCAACGCGAAATGGAGCTGTTTGCCCAAAGCGGCATCAGCAACCAGCCGCTCCGTTCGATTTATCTGGGGGGCGGCACCCCTTCGCTGCTTTCACCAATGCAGCTTGCGGAACTGCTGGCATGCGCCCAAGACTGTTTCGGGCTCGCCGATGCGGTGGAGATCACCCTGGAGGCAAATCCCTGCACCCTCAATCAGGACACGCTGGCCGGGTATTACCGGGCCGGGGTAACCCGCCTCTCCCTGGGGGCCCAATCATTCCGGGACGACCTGTTGCAGACCCTGGGCAGGCGGCATACGTCAGCGCAGCTGCGGGATGCCGTTACACAGGCGCGCCGGGCGGGCTTTGCCAACCTCGGCCTTGACCTGATCTGCGGGCTGCCGGGGCAGACTGCGGCGGACTGGCAGCAAGAGCTGACTACGGCCCTTGGGCTGCAGCCGGAACACCTCTCCATCTACGGCCTGACCATTGAAGAGGGCACCCCCTTTGCCAGGCGCTACCCTGCCGATAGCGAGGCGCTGCCGGGCGACGACCAGACGGCAAGCATGCTGGAGCAGGCCGACCTGTTCCTGACCGACCACGGCTACGAGCACTACGAGATCGCCAACTTTGCCCGTCCCGGCCGCCGCTCGGACCACAACTGCGGCTACTGGCAGCGGGACGGCTACCTGGGGCTCGGCCCCGCTGCCCACTCCTTCCTGCTCCGGGGCTGGGGAGAGCGCTTCAGCAACCCGCCGGACTTTACGCGCTGGAGCCGGGCCCTGGAGGCCGGTCGGCTTTGTCACGAAGAGCAGCACCTGCTTGAACGGGAAGAGGCCTTGCAGGAGACGATCTTCCTGGGACTACGTATGGCTGACGGCATCGGGCTCAACCGGTTCGCCGAGCTGTTCGGTGAGCGGCTGGAGCAACGCTTTGCTTCTCAGATCAGTCAGTTGCAGCAGGCCGGGCTGCTTACCTGCACCCCGGAACAGATCGCCCTGACCCCACAGGGTATGCTGCTCTCCAACCAGGTCTTTGTCCGCTTCATCTGAGCAGGCCTGAAACGCGAGAAGCCCACCGGTAAGGGTGGGCTTCTCGCGACATCGGCATGTTCCGTTTTCAGTTCAAAAAAGGTGGCAGCGGCTACTTAGGCCAGCTTGAACTGCCCCATCAGTCGCCGCAACTCCTCCCCAATGGCTGACAGTGCATTGGCGGCGTCAGAGGTATCCTGCGCCCCCTTGGCCGTACCGTCGATTACCTCGGATATCTTTTGGATATTATTGGTGATCTCGCTGGTAGTGGCGGTCTGTTCCTCCGCAGCCGTGGCGATCTGACTGACCTGCATGGTCACGGCATTGACCTGTTCCAGGATCTCTGC
>Ga0302238_1003185_pt1 | contig 10693 bp, 7 predicted proteins | sample AAG_UR_Asn_MG_FD_193527 | JGI IMG/M metagenome (GOLD analysis project Ga0302238, IMG submission 193527) | Enriched activated sludge microbial communities from anaerobic digester in WTTP, New Holstein, Wisconsin, United States - AAG_UR_Asn | ecosystem: Engineered > Bioreactor > Anaerobic >...
GCGATACCACATGCCGCACAGCCAATGCAGAGATCGTATACATAAGCAGGTTTTCCACGAAAATTTTCTGCAACTTTGTAAGGCTCAAACGGGTACTTATGCGTAATTTCCCCGTATTTTTTACTGATATCAAGAAGTTTCATCATTTGAGATCCTTCATCGGGCTATTTTTAAGTGTTCTAGAAAATTCTTTAAGATCTTTATTGGTTAAAATCTTACTCTTTTTGCTCTTGATGTCAACAACGGTGACACGCTCTGTACATGAGTAACATGGATCTAAGCTACAAACGATGAGGGCGGCATCGGCAATCGTGTTACCACGGAATTGGAAACGAAGACTTGGCCAGTTATTATAGGTCGCAGCACGGCATCTCCAACGATAGACTTTTTGCGCACTACCTTGCATAATCCAGTGAACATTCTCCCCTCGTGGAGCTTCAACATAGGCTAAAGCGTAGTTTTCAGGCTTAACATGGAAGGTTGGATCGACAATAATTGGTGTTTGAGGCATAAGCTCAAAACATTGGCGAATGATAGAAACAGAGCTTTTAAGTTCCATATAGCGTACCATTTCTCTTGCAAAAACGTCGCCACCTTCAACAACAGCAACATTAAACTCGATCTGTTTGAAGAAATCATACGGGTGATCATAACGTGTATCACGTTTGATGCCACTACCTCTGATGTTTGGTCCAACAGGCGAGAAATCACGTGCCACTTGTTTATCAAGGATACCAACACCTTTCCAACGTTTCATCTGGCGTTGGTCGTCCATAACGGCATCCCATACTTCATCGACTTGAGTTTCAATGATTTTCAAGATACGTAAACTCTCTTTGATTTCGATACCTGTCATATCACGTCTAAGACCACCCATAACAACGTTTCCGTAGGTTTTTCGTCCTCCCGTAACCAGTTCAGCGAGTTTCATAGAGTATTCGCGAATTCTAAAGATATGCATGAAGGCGTTGTAGTTACCGGTGACTTCACATGCAAGACCGATGTTGAGCAAATGGCTGTGAAGACGCTCGATCTCTGAACAGATGACACGAATGGCTTGTGCACGAGCAGGAATTTCTAAATTGATTGCTTTTTCCGCTGCCTCGATACATGCAATGGCGTGAGCATACCCACAAATACCACATACACGTTCGGCCAAATAACCCATTTGATCATAGTTCATGCGGTTTTCAGCCAGTTTTTCCATACCTCTGTGTTGGTAAAAGAGTCTGTAGTCTGCATCGATGATGGTATCACCATCACAAAAGAGTCTAAAGTGACCTGGCTCATCGGCTGTGATGTGCAAAGGTCCTAGAGGAACATCGATAATACCTGAGCCCTCAGGACGTAAAAAGTCATACTCAGGCTCCATATAATGCTCTTTCATGTCAGGGCGATAGCGATAGTCCATCGCATCTTTTCTGAGTGGGAAAAGATTGTCTGGCCAGTCATCACTTAGGACTAAACGTCTTTTATCAGGCAAGCCCTCAGCGATAAGTCCAAACATATCGTATGCTTCTCTCTCATACCACACACACGCAGGAACGAGTGGTGTTACAGATGGGAAGATCAAACTATCCGGAGAAATAAGTACTTTAACGGTAACAAAGCACTTTTCATCTTGCGCGATCTCATCACCTTCAAACATTTTGCCACCTTCCATAGAAAGCGCGTAGTAGAGGGCATAATGTTTGTTGATGCTTCTCTCATCATTGGGGATCATGGTTGAGAGGTAGCCACCCATATCGTAATACAAGAAGCGAACTGCTTCTGGAAGATCGTTTAATTCAACCAAAGCGGTGACTTGGTCTTCATACTGTCGTGTAACTTCTAAAATTTTTACTCTAGTTCCTAGAGCTTCTATAAATTTATCGCATTTCATTGGAATTCCTAATTATTGTTTTACTATGTTTTTAACGCTCTCATCTAACAGGAACGTAAAGGAATCAAATTGCCAAATACCAAACGAAACAATCAAAATAGCTAAAGCAATCAATGGTAAGTTTTCACTGAGTTTCATTTCACCGTTATGTTCGACCTTTCCTTCAACTTTACCAAACGAAGCTAAAAAGAAGTGTGAAAAGTCAGCAATAAAAATAATTGCTAAGGCTAGTGCAAAAATACCCATTAAGATATATTTTCCATCCACAGCAGCAGCTTTAAAGATGAGAAATTCACTCACAAAAATGGCAAATCCAGGAACACCAACCAATGAACAGATGGCAATTCCAAAAAGGACAGCTGTGAGTGGAGCTATACGGATCATACTACCCATTTTTGTCATATCTTTTGTTCCATAGATTTTAGCGATATTGCCTGTGGAACAAAATGCAAGTGCTTTGGTGAATGAGTGTGCCGCACAGTGAAAGAGTGCCGCAAAAAGTCCAATCGCACCGCCTACACCCAAACCAAACGCAATAACACCCATATGTGCGATGGAGTGATACGCAAACATACGTTTGACGTTGTGCTGACGAATCAAGAAAAATGCTGAAATGAAAAGGGTCAATGTTCCACTGACGATCATAATCGACTGAACAAAGTCAAAACCAACACCATTTGCAACAACAGCATAGTAACGAATAAGTCCTAGCATTGCACACTTAAGAAGTACACCTGAAAGAAGAGCCGATGTAGGTGCTGGACCTTCAGCATGAACGTCTGGAAGCCATGTGTGTGTTGGAGCAAGTCCTGCTTTGGTTCCAAACCCGATAAGTGCAAAGATGAAAACCAGTTTTAACGCCATGCTATCTAAATTAGCCGCATTGGCAAGAAGGTTGGTGTAAAGCATCGCTTCACCATCGATTTTACCATTGGCAGCAGAGTAAAGAAGAATGGTTGCGTAAAGAGCAAATGCAAGACCGATGCTGCATAAAACGATGTATTTGTAACCACTTTCTGTAGATTTTTTATCATTTTTAACAGCAACAAGGAAAACAGAAGCAAGGGTTGTTGCCTCAATAGCTGCCCACATAAAGGCAATGTTATTACACAGTACACTAAGACTCATGGTCCATGTAAAGATGAAGCTAAGCGCAAAGTAGTTTTTGACCTCTTTGATGTTGATATGACCATCTTCAAGTTCCCACTTCATATAGGTTGTTGCATAGATATTGACCAACAAACCAGTAATAGCAATCAACGACAAGAAGATAGCACCTAGAGAGTCTAGGAAAATAAAGTTATGAAAAATAGAGAGTTGGACTCCATTGACTACTTTACTGACGGCAGAAAGTAAGAGTGCTGAAACACAGATACTCAATACAACATGTACTTTTTGAAGAATCTGGAACTTCTGTGGCATCAAAAACATGACTACGCCACAAACAAAAGGTATGATGAGAATTAATAATAAAATATCCATTTTATCCCCTTAAATTAACCGCTTTAGATGTATCAAGACTTCCATAAGAGGCATAAAATCGTTTCGCCAAAATACTCATAATGATGACCGCAAAAACTGCATCTGTTAAGATGCCCACTTCAACAAGTTCATGTGAAGTATAGGCCATGAGCGCAAGGCTTAGATGAATGCCATTTTCAAACAGACAGTATGAGAGAATCTGTTTGATAAACGACGTTCTTAAAATAAAGCCAAAAATACCCATCATAAAGATGAAAGAGGCTGCGAAAAGCGGCAGTACATCTTTAAAAATTGAGAAGTGAATAAAGACTTTATAGAACATCATCGCAACCGCAAGTGAAAAGCTAAGTGCAACAACAGGAGAGATAAAAAATCCTCCAACAGGCTCATCTTCTACGACAAGATTCAGCTTTTTAATCAATCTCATCAAGTAAAGTGGTACACAAACAACTTTAATGATAAAAGCAGTCACTGACCAGGCAAGAAGCTCGTGCGTGCCGTATTTTGTATACAAGGCTAAAAAGATAGCGACCAATAGGAGCGTCTGCAGGGCATACGCTAGAACACTATGACGGTACTGACGCAAGCCAAATACCGCAAAACTCGTTCCCATCATCAAAACAGCGATAATATCGATTATGTTTATATTTGCCATCGTTAAATTCCCATAATATAGAGTGCTAATGAGGTACATGAAATCGCAAGCGCAAAGAGCATCGTTCGTTTCATACCTTTATTGATCGTAAATCTTGGTCCAAAGTTATCGATAAAAACACCCATGACATAAAGGAAACCTATCTCTGCCAAGAAAATGATAAGCGATAAAATCGGATTATCAACAAGACCTGCCCATGGCATAAAAATAACAAGGAAAAATCCTAATACGGTCATCTGTTTTAGTAAGATTGCTATATCAATGATGGCAAAGTCTTTACCACAAAACTCTCCCAAAACACCCTCTTGTAACTCTTGTTCTGCTTCTGCCAAGTCATAAGGTTTTCTGCCTGTTTCTACATACATGACCCATAAAAAGGCTGTAGAAGCAATGGAGAATGATGGAACGGCATAACCATAACTGCCTTCTTGTACTAAAGAAGAGATATACGATAAACTCGTGCTACCTGTACCCATCATAACAACGATGAGACAAATCACTGCAACCTCTTCGGTATAAAAGCCTATTGTTCCTTCTCTGCTCGCACTTACTCCAGCAAAAGGGTTTGCCGTATCGATACCTGCAACGATAAAGATAAAGCGAAAGAGTGCCCCTAAATAGAGTAACACAAAGATGTCTGAAAACTGCGATAAAGGCGCTGACTGTGCACCATAAGTGATTGGCAACGCACAAAACATCGCTGCAGCACATATAAAGAGCAAGTATGGAGATACTTGATAGATGTAGCTTGTACTGCTTGATTTGGTTCTACCTCTTTTGAGCAATTTGTAAATGTCATAATAGGTTTGAAAAATACTTGGTCCAATACGAGATTGGAACTTGGCTCTTAATTTCCTTGAAATACCATCAAAGAGAGGAGCAACGACTATTGCTGAAACAAGCTGTAATAATAAGTAAACAAAATCCATTGTGTCCTCTCCTTATAGATAGTAGTACCCAAAAATGAGTACTAAACAAAGATAGATTAAGATATAGCCCGCATAAAGATTGGTTCTACCATTTTGAAAAATGCCTATCTTGTCAGCGATGAGCATCACCATATCAATCACAGGAGCATAAAGTTTTTCCCAAAAGAGGTCATGTGTTTTTTTCGTATAGACTACTTTTGAAAAATAACCATCAAGCTTGATCTCTTGTTCATGTTTAAGAAGGAAGCTCAGTGCTTTTCTGATGTCACCTGTAAAAGAGTTTGAACCGATTTGCATATTTTTGTTATAAATAAAACCACACGCCCAAGGATCTGTCACTCTTACTTCTTTATTGTTTGCTTTGAGCAGATAAAGGAAGATGAAAGGCAGAATGGAGCAGAGCACCATGACCATAACGATGATAGGCATAGAGATAAAGCCATAAGTACTGACGCTCGTTTGTGGGATGATGGTTAAAACGATTTTTGAGAGAATACTCACAACATCGTTCATAAAAAGACCAAAGCCCACACAAAGGCTTGCTAAGAGTCCTAGTGGTAAGAGTCTGCTAAAGGAGACTTCTTTTGCTTCTTCAACACATTTTGTATCGCGAGCGACACCTAAGAAGATAGCACCGTACACTTTTGAAAAAGCCATGATTGCCATCGCTCCAGTAATGGAGAGCGCAATGATCGCGAGCGAGAAGAAAAAGCGTGATGACGCACCTTCTTCAATGCCGCCGATAACCATAGTTTTATAAACAATCCATTCACTTGCAAAACCATTCAGTGGTGGCAATGCACAGATAGAAAGTGCCGTAACAAAAAAGATGATAGATGTGATTGGCATTTTTTTGTGTAAACCACCGAGTGCGTCCATATCACGTGTATTGGTTGCGGTGAAGACATTGCCGCTTAACATAAACAGAAGAGATTTGAAAACCGCATGGTTTAAAATATGGAAAAAAGCTGCAATAAAACCTATCAAAGCGATAATTGGTGAATTGGTGCCAAGACCATAAAATGCTCCTCCAAGACCTAAAAAGATGATACCGACATTTTCACATGAACTGTACGCAATAGAAGCTTTATAGTCGTTAGAGACAAGCGCGTAAATAATGCCAAAGATACAGCTCAGTGCACCCATAGTAAGCAAGATGTATCCAAAGTAAGCAAACTGTGGTAAAAGCAGTGAAAATTTGATAAACGCAAACAGAGCAACTTTAATCATGACACCACTCATGAGTGCTGAAGCGTTTGAAGGACATTGACAGTACGCGATTGGCAACCAGACATGAAAAGGAAACATACCTGCTTTTGAGCCAAGACCGATAAGTAAGAGTGAAAAGAGCGTGATGCTCATGCCCATACCCATTTCAAGATGATCGAATTTGCTAAACTCAAATGTACCCGCGATGCTTGCCATAATGATAAGCGCAACCATAAGACACGATGCTCCAATTTGAGCAATACCTAGATAAATCATGACATTTTTAGATGCGCCTTCACCATCATTGATTAAGATAAGAAGTGCAGATATAAGTGTCATAATCTCCCATAGAAGCATAAATGAGAAGACGTTATCACTAGCGATAACTAAAAGCATGGAGAGAATGAAAGCATTGAAAAGTGAAGCAAAGACTGCTAAATTGGCTTTTTTCTCATAAAATTTCGCATAATCAAAGCTAAAGAGTGAAACCGCAAAAGCGATAAAACTCACTAAAAAACTAAAGAACATGCCCACAGAGTCAAGTCTAAATTGAGGTAAACTGATGAAATTACCAGGTAATTTCCAAATCAGCGTCTCATCAAAATTTGAAAAGAAAAAAACCGCCGCATAAAGTGAAATGACACTTGCTAAACCAAATCCAACTTTTTGAGCAAGAAGAGGTTTCTTATAAAGAGCAAGAGACAGAAGTGAGGCTAACAAAAATAGGGTGTATATCGTTTGCATTATGCTTCCTCTTTGTTGGTTTCTGGTGTTTCAGTAGGAGCAGGTTTTGGTTCTTTTGGTTTTTTAACTTCAGGTGCTGGGATATTTTCAAAAGTGACATTAGGTACGACCGCTTTTAAAAATGGTGCCATATCGCCTTTGATTTTCTTACCAAATTTGCATTCACCTAGAACAGGATCAATCATAACAAGTGCTCCTGTTGGACAAACACCTACACATGCAGGGCCCGTTTCTATACCTGCACACATATCGCATTTGATGGCAATACTTTTAAGCCCGCTGATACAGCCAGCTTCTAGATTTCGTTCCACTTCTTCTATAACAGAAGGAGGAAATTCTGCATCAATGTAAATGGCACCATACGGACACGCGATGGTACAGAGTTTACAGCCGATACAGATTTCTTCACACAGCTCAACACACGCATTGTCAATACGAAGCGCACCCGTTGGGCAGACATTGGCACAAGGAGCATCATCACATTGACGGCATTGGTTAGGCATTTTCCCGCTCTCCAAAGTGAGTACATCAAGTCTTTTTTTGGAGAGTTTTCCACGTATATAGGCATGTTTTACGCATGTTTTTACACAGGCGTTACATGCAATGCAGAGGTCTGGATTCGTAATAACGAATTTATGAACTTTTGACATAGACTATCCTCTATGGTTTGTTTGGCTTAATTAATAAATCTAGTACAATAATTTAAAAATCATATCATTGTTAAATGACTTAACTATGATAATTAACCGTTTCACACAAAAAATTATATATTAACTGTGTAGCATGAAAATAGCTTAATATAAAAATTTATAGTTTATTTAAAATTAATTCGTCATCTTAAGACAATGATGCGCTTGTTTTTCTAAAAGTTTTCTTTTTATTTACAAGCAGTAGAAGAATTAAGATTTATTTGGGAATGTTTGCTCTTTTAAAAAGTGTAGAAGTTCCTCTTTAGGGAGAGGTTTTGAAAAGTAATACCCTTGAAAACGATCGCAGCCAAAGGTTGTCAAAATCTCTTTTTGCTCTTTGGTTTCGACACCTTCTGCCAAAATATGCATATCAAAATTTTTACCAATAGCAATGATGTTTTGTACCATTTTGGCTGAAGCTTCATCGCTACAAATTTCATCAACAAAGCTTTTATCGATTTTGAGCTCATCAATCGGAAGTTTACGTAACATACTTAAAGAGGAGTAGCCTGTTCCAAAATCATCCATAGAGATTTGGATACCTAACTCTCTAATCTGTTTTAAGAGTGGCAAAATATAATGCATATCTTCAATAAAGAGATTTTCAGTCACCTCTAAGGTGATAGAGAGACGATGCATCTGTGTTTTTTCAACACTAGAAAGCAAATGTTCTAAAAAGCCAGGGTCCATAAATTGACGTACAGATATATTGATAGAGATTTGAAACGAGTGTGCGAGTTTAAGATGAAGCGCTTTAATTTCGCTGCACGCAGTTTCAATAATAAAACGTCCAATTTTAGGCATCAATCCTGAAGCTTCAGCTAAAGGAATGAAATGGTTAGGTGGAACATTGCCAAGTGTTGGGCTGTTCCATCGAAGAAGTGCTTCAACCCCATACACACAACCTTCTGTATCGATTTGAGGCTGATACACCATAAAGAGTTCGTGCTGATTGATGGCTTTGCGAAGTTCTTGTTCTATCCTCACATTTTTTAAAAACCCTTCTTGCATTTCACTGGCAAAAATATGTGCGCTATTTTTAATTTTTTTGGATTCATACAGTGCGATATCCGAAGCACGAAGCAACATATCTAGACTTTCTCCATGCTCAGGATAAAGTGCAATACCAATGCTCGCTCCAATGTTAAAATGCAGCTCGTTAACATTATAAGGGCGAGAAAGAGCATCGATGAGGCGTGTTGCAAAAGAGAGTAACTCTTTGCGTTCATGCAGATGGGTTACAAGAACAAATTCATCGCCTCCATAACGGATAATCAATGAGCGAGGTGGTGTTAATGCACGCAACCTTCGTGTGATTTCCACTAAAACATAGTCTCCAAATTGATGTCCAAAGCTGTCGTTAATATTTTTAAAATGGTCCATATCCACATAGAAAATGCTAAACGATGGTGCCCCTTTGTACGCCCAATTATGAATATTTTGATGCAGATAACTACGGTTTGGAAGTGCTGTTAACTGGTCATGAGTTGCTTGTTCGATTAAATCACGTCTGCGCTTCTCTTCTGCTTTTGCTATTAGACGAAAGAGAAAGAAAAAAACGCCACCTGAAATTAGGAACGTTGCTAAGTACAATAGAAATGTTGTGAGAAAGTCTTTGATAACGGTGTCAAGATAGGTGTGAACAATAATCCAGAGTTTATAAGTTTTATTGTATTTCAATGAAGCTAGATAACGTACGTTATTGTCATGAGTATAACCAAAAGAGACAATAGGCTCATCGCGTTTAAGTTCTTGTGGCGCAAGCCCATAGGTATCAAAAATGATGGTGTAAACACGTTCCATAATCTCTTTTGAGAATGGTTGCCCATAAGTTTTGTTGTAGTCATTTTTGCCTTCAGAATTGTACTGTTAGTATAAATCTGTATCGCGAATGACTGAAACTACGAGATTTTGGCGATGATGAATGGTGCTCATCAGAGTGTCAAATGTACTGGTAAGTCGTAACAATGTCGTCATGACAAAAAGTGGATTTCCTTCTTCATCACGAACAGCTTTACGTATAGGCATTCCCCATTTTTGTAAAGGAGGTGAAAAATAGGTACGACCAAAAACCATTCCTTGTGATGAGATTGCCTCTAAAAAAGAGTCATGACTCTCGGGTTGTTTCATAAGATTTGGAACTTGTTTTGGATCTTTGTGTGAGCTTGCGTAAATAAAATCTCCCTCAGGCGTCGTGACACCAAAAGCAACAACATCAGGATTTTTTAAAAGGGATTGAGAATGTTTTTCAATACTTGGCGTGTTATAGAGATGATGCCTGTCTTCAAGAATAGATACACCCAAAATATCCATAAGGCGTTCTTGTGTATCAAATAAAGAGTGTGTAGCATTTGCCATCAACTCGACAATAGCTTCTTGTGATGCTTGATATTTGTAGTAGGTGTTTTCCCATTTGAAGTAAGAAGCCGTGAGAAATAGCACAGTGGCAGTAAACGTTAAAATATAAAAAAGAAACCAGATGTTTTTCTTGAGGATTGCCACGTAAGATCCTTTGCTTCGGGTCGAACTTTTTTTATTGTAACATTTTTTGAACTAAAAATAGCAAGATTTTTTCTCATACGAAAGAGCGTTAGATTGAGGGTAAATATTGAAACAAGCAACATAGTGCTATAATCCGCGTAAAACTAATAGAGAGAAGAGAAGAATATGGTAGAAGTTAACAACCTAACGATGCGCTTTTCGCATCAGCTTTTATTTGAAAATATCAACCTGAAATTGGACAAAGGTAAACGTTACGGACTTATCGGTGCCAATGGTGCAGGTAAAACGACATTTTTGAAAATTTTATCCCGTCAAATTGAGCCAACCAGTGGTAATATCTCCATTGAAAATGGTTTACGCGTTGGTGTTTTAGGACAAAATCAATACGCTTTTGAGGATTTTACTCTTAAAGATGCTGTAATGTACGGCAATAAAAGACTCTATGATGCGATTAAAGAAAAAGAAGAACTCTATGTAACAGGTGATTTTTCGGATGATAAAGTCAATGATCGTTTAGCAGAGCTTGAGATTATTTGTGCGGAAGAAGATCCAACGTATGAAGTTGAAGTCAATATTGAAAAAATCCTAGCCTCACTTGGTT
>Ga0302238_1003193_pt1 | contig 10677 bp, 6 predicted proteins | sample AAG_UR_Asn_MG_FD_193527 | JGI IMG/M metagenome (GOLD analysis project Ga0302238, IMG submission 193527) | Enriched activated sludge microbial communities from anaerobic digester in WTTP, New Holstein, Wisconsin, United States - AAG_UR_Asn | ecosystem: Engineered > Bioreactor > Anaerobic >...
CTATATCAAGAAATATGCGCCTGACGCCGAGGTGATCATCCACCAGACATGGGCATACCGTGCTGATGACAAGCAGCTTTTCAAGGATGGTTTCACTTCAGTGAAGATGTACCAGCAGCTTACCGATGCATATACCACGATTGCCAAGGAACTCGGTTGCCGGATCATTCCCGTGGGAGCTGCGTTCCAGCTGGCTTACGAGTCGCCTGAATGGCAGTTCAAGCATGACGATAGCTTTGATTACAAGAACGCAAAACCTCCGGAACTTCCAAAGGAAGTCCATTCCCTGAATGCCGGATATTCATGGAAGGATAAGAAGTTGAACTTTGACAGCCACCATGCGAATTCCGCAGGAGAGTACCTTGGAGGATGCGTTTGGTTTGAATTCTTCTTCAAGGAGGATGTCCGCAAGATCAAGTTCAAGCCGCAGAAGATGTCCGATGAGGACGCCACATTCCTCAGGGACATAGCCCATAGGGTAGTCACTGATAATACAAGGCCTGGGTGCGTCTCCAAGGCTTCCGAATGAATTCCCCGAGGATGGTCTCGCATGGGACGGGATTCCTGATCCGAAGAACTTGAAATTCCAAAATGGATTTCCGAGGGACAGGGAATTCCAGTCCTGTCAGCCTGAAAATGCATTCTGAAGGACTCGAAACTGGGATTGGAAGGATAACGGCTGGTTGATTTACATAAGATTCGGTGCTATTCATAGGTCTTGTTATCATTGGAACTGATATTGGAGAAACATGCATATGCCGGGAAAATCCAAGATCAAGGGACGCAAGGTCAGCCCTTTCTCCTTGTTCTGTCCGCAGTGCGGGACAGAAATCAATGCTTTTGATTCAAAACCGCACAAGCCCTGCAGGAGAGGGCCTACGGATGAGAGGTTCCAGGAGATAGCATCACTTCTGAAAAACTTCATATATGATGGCAAGTGGAAACCCGGGGAGCGCATACCTACTCGGCGCCAGCTGTGCCAGGAATATGGTGCAAGTCCGATCACCATCCAGAATATAATTGACCAGTTCGAGGCCGATGGTTTTCTTCGTACGGAAAGGCCGGCAGGGACGTATGTGGTTAAAAATCCTCCTAATACGGTCAATGTCGCAATGGTCTTTCCTCAGAGCAAGGAGAGCAGTCTATTGTGGAAGGCGTTGTCGGTAGCCGCAGAGAAGAAACGTGATGACGGCCTGAAAATATTCCAGTTCAGCAATATAAAAATCAATGGCTGGACGGACAGTCCGGAACAGGTGTCTCTGGTCGACAATGTAAAAAGGAAGAAGATCATGGGGATCTTTTTCACTTCACCTCCCTTTCTGGTTGACAGGACTCCAATACTGAAGGAGACTGGCATTCCGCGGTGTGCCTTGATGGACCGCCCCGACCTTTATCCGGAGATATCGAAGTTCAGTATTGATGGGATGAGTTTCCAGGACAGGTCGCTTGAATATCTGAAGGGAAAAGGGAAAAAAAAGATTGCAGTCATCGGTCATCCATGGATATTCCATCCGAGCAGAAAATGGATTGAGAAAATAAGGGAATATGGGATGACATCTGGTCCACAGTGGCTTCAGGGTATGAGCATCTATGAGACTTCTCCAGGGGAGAATCTTGCAAGGATAATGTTCTATGGAGCCGGAAATGAAATTCCCGACGGTTTGATAATAACGGATGATAATCTTGTGGAATCCGTAACAATGGGAATTGCGAAGTCAGGTGTCAAGGTTCCCTCAGATCTTGAGGTAGTGGCCCATTGCAATTTTCCATGTCCTCCGAGTTCTTCAGTTCCAGTTGTCCGTCTAGGATTTGATGCCAGCAAGATTCTTGAAACCGCACTAAGCATGCTTCGTTCCTGGAGAAGCACCGGGCCTGCTTACCATAAAGCCATCATCGGTACGATTTTCGAAAATGAGCTGAAAGCAGGCTGACGTGGCGTTCTCCTCCGATTCCAGCAGGCATCCGCAGGTCCTCTCCTTTAAAAAAATCGACAATAATTTGATCTTGGGCTTGACTAATCCAAAGCAGATGTTATCATATAATATAATAATACGATAACATGATGTCTTGCAGATGACAGTAGCAGATGGATAGGTAGCCAATACTTGGAAAAAACTTCTGATAAGTTGAAGGGGAGAAGAAAATGAATGTTTCTAAAAGATTTACCCTCATCGAACTTCTCGTGGTAATTGCGATCATCGCAATTCTTATTGGGCTTTTGCTTCCGGCATTGCAAAATGCCAAGGAGAAGGCCAGAGTGCTTAACTGTATGAGTAACCAGCGGCAGCTTGGCCTAGCACTTACAGCATATGCCCTTGACTTCACCGAATATCCTACCAACTACGATAACGACACGAACGACTGGGCCCAGAACTGGGGCGATGAATCCTGCGGAAAATGGTATGGCTCTCCTCCAACTGTCGCCTGGAACGGGTATGTACCCAACCAGACCGATGAAGATCCATCTTCTTCAGGAAATCAGAAAGGCGCCTGGCACCGACTTGCAGGAAGAGGATATGTAACTCATAAGAAATGGGTTCCGGATGGGATCAGCGTCTGTACGGGAAATCTCCCCAATGGATTTTCCTACTATGGAGGATATTATAACTCAACTTTTGGAATTTATGTATATAACGGACCTCATGCCAGGGCAGCATGTGTCGGCAACAACGGTGCCCTTACGGGAATGTGGAGGATGGGGCGTCATAACGGATCTGCGGCCACCCAGGCAAAGTGGGGTGTCAGGATCTCCGGCTATACACCTGTTGAATTCACATTATCGCAGATAGCCTTTCTGGGATGTCCTTCCGTATATAGTAAGACCGCAGATGTGATGCTTGAACCGCATGGTTTCCAGTCATTGTGCGGTCCTGCGGACCAATACGATGCAGGTTTCTATTCTGCATATGCGCTGGAAAACTATCACTTCGACCGCAATTTCCTCTATGCGGATCTCCATGGTGAATATATACATTCGATAACCCGTGTGGGAATTCCATGATCTGTCCATATAGAAGGTGAAGTATGGAAAGAGGATACAATAACATGAAAAATAAATCAATTCTACTTTTGATTGTTGCTATGGGCATGCATGTGGTAGCAGCAGCTGACGTTGAAGCACCACGGACTTCTTCGGAAAGCCCAGAACCGACCACGTTCTGCCGATACGTGCCTGAGCGGTCAGACGATTTTGCCTGGGAAAATGATCTGGTTGCGTTCCGCGCATATGGCCCGGCACTGAGCAAGGGCGCCGAGAACAGCGGCATTGACTGCTGGGCCAAACGGGTCTCATATCCAATAATTGACAAGTGGTACCGTCTGGACCGTGAGCAGAAGATAAGTTACCACAAGGACAATGGTGAAGGATGTGATTTCTATCATGTCGGCAAATCCCGTGGATGCGGTGGGACTGCCATTTGGCACAACGGAAAAATGGTTTTGTCCAATGTCTACAAGGAATGGAAAATAATAGAGTCCACACAGAAAAAATCCGTATTTGAGCTGACATACGAGTATCCTCTGGAGGGCCGTAAGATCCGGGAAGTCAAGACAATTACCATCGAACTGGGGAAAAGACTGTTCAAGTCGGAATCTGTTTTCACAGAGAACGGCAAACCTGCCGATCTGGAGATTGCGGTGGGAATAACTACACACAATCAGCGCGGGGCGGTGACGCTGAAAAAGGATGAAGGATGGATGTCGGTCTGGGAGACATTTGAGAAATCAGGATTCGGCACGGGAGTGGTAATAGATCCTCTGCGTATTACTGGGATACAGGAGATCAAATCTAAAGCCGGCGATGAGAGCCATGCGGTCCTTACTACGCGTACGGATAAAGAAGGACGCACGGTCCACTATGCGGGGTTTGCGTGGGGTAAATTCGGGGATATCTCAACCCCTGAGCAATGGGGTGAATATCTTAAAGGCGTGGCCGAAGAAACTTTTAAAAAAGAGAAGCAAGATGAATAAGACATTCATAATTTTCAGTTCCTTTGTTTTCGCGCATCTGCTTATGGTCGGCTCAGGATATTCCCAGGAGGCCGTAATGACTAAAGAGCAGGTTATCGCGGAAGGAGAGAAGATGGCGGACGCGCAGCTTGCCAAGTTTACAAAAGGCTATCCGAAGCCTGATTGGGAAATGGGGGTCTTCTGGGCTGGCGTCGCTGACTTTTCCAAGGTCTCCACAAAACCAGGACATTTCGAAGCTCTGATCAAGAGCGGTGAGTCGGACAAGTGGACTCCTATCATTTCCTATGAAGAGGTTGCGAAGAGGCTGACCCGTTACGCGCACAATGCCGACGACCTCTGCATCGGACAGGCCTGGCTAATCGCCTACGACAAGACCAAGGATCAGAAAATACTCGATCCTGTGCGGCAGCGCATTGAAAAAGCCTCGGATTTCATCATGGAGGATAAAGCGAACCTGAAGAAAGATGACCAGCTTAAGGGGGACATGCGTGTGTGGAGCTGGTGTGACGCCCTGTTCATGGCTCCCGCCATTCATCCTCATCTGACCGCCATCACCGGGGATCCAAAATACCTGCAGGCGATGCACACCGAGTGGTGGCGCGCCTCGGCAGTGATGTATGATGAAAGCGAACATCTCTATTTTCGCGATGATGGCAAAATTTTTCCCAAAAAAAAGACTCTGAGCGGGAAAAAGGTCTTCTGGGCGAGGGGAAATGGCTGGGTGATGGGAGGGCTTGCCCGTTTGCTTGAATACGTCCCGAAGGACGATCCGCAGCGCCAGCGCTATGAGAAGCAGTTGCAGGAAATGTCCGCAAGACTCGCCAGCCTGCAAAGACCGGACGGAACCTGGAGTCCCAGCCTTCTTGATTTCGAAGAGTTTCCTCATTCCGACAGCAGTGGAACTGCATTGAACTGTTTTGCCATGGCATGGGGCATCAACAATGGAGTTCTCGATGAGAAAACCTATAGGCCAGTAGTGGAAAAAGCCTGGGTGGCCCTTTTGGCCGCCCGTAGGGAAGATGGCTTGCTGGGTTATGTGCAAGGGGTGGCCCATGGTCCGGCTCCGGTTTATGCTGACGGTAGTCGCACATATGGTACCGGTGCCTTCCTGATGGCAGCTGCACAGATGGCGAAACTGGCACCGATCAACATGACAACGCCTCCTAAATTGTCTGCAGCTCAGCCCGAAAAAAAGAAATAGGTATATTCATATAAAATGAAAATTCGGAATAAAGTAAGGAATACGATTATGATAATGTCAGGGAAAAAGAGATATGGAACCTTCTGGAATTATCTTTCCACCTCAAAACACTTATTTGGCAGCAGTCTTATTTTACTTATGTCGCTGATCTGTCTGGATGCTATTTCTGAAGATGGACCTTTTCAGCCTTCTTTGGCTGTTTCACAACTGGATCCGGCCGCCTATGCACAGTTCGTGGATGGAAAAGAGGCCGCTTTAACTGGTACTGGCGACAAGGTACCGCTTCCGCAGGATGTCATCGCAACCAAGACGACATGGAAAACCAGTTCCCAGAAATTTGGAAAATCAAAGACACTCGGTCCGAGGCATCTGCGCATTGGATTCACGGAACCTGTGGAAGCAGGTACGATCCTGGCGGTTGGTGACATTTCGGTAAGTGTTTTAAAGCCTGACGCACAATATCCCGGCAATATGGGAGATGATGCACAATGGATTCCTGCGCAAAGGATCGAGAAAGGCATGATAACTTCCAACCAGACCGTCGAGTATCAATGTGCTGCATGGCTTTTGCCACCCGAAACCAAGACCAGGGCATTGCGATTCACCCATACCGCGCAAAACTTGGAGAATGACTATTCCGGTGTTCTGCAGGGTGTGAGGATGCTGTCCGGGAGATTTGCGAATCTCGCACCGCAGGCGATGGTGGTCGGACGCGTTTCCAAGTCGATAACGAAAATAAACAATGAAGGCCGTTACGATGGCTGGTCCGCATGGGAGAATTTTGATCCGAAGAATGACAGCAGGGCCCGTACCATTGCAGAAGAACCCGAGTGGCTCATGCTTGCCTGGACTGAACCGGTCACGTTGAAAGGAGTGGCGTTCTGGTGGCCTGGTTTCAGCGCTGCAGATATTCAGACCTATGCCGGTCCGGAAGGAGTTCCTCCAAAGGATGCTTCCGAAAATGATTGGAAAGAAATCACATCCATAAAAGGTGTCGGAAAAATCAACTGGGGCAGCCCATTCATCTTTGACTGGGTGGATTTCGGAAAGGATATCACGACCCGTGCCCTTCGTTTGCGCATTACAGCCGTGACGACAGATTCCAGGGCCAAGCAGGGAGCTGCAGAAGGCAAGCGTGTATGGCTGGGAGAGTGGTTTGCCTTTTCATCCCTTGGAAATAATCCGCTTGAAAAAGCAGTGCTAGCCTCAGCAATCAAAAAGGATAGTCAAAAAGAGGAAGGCGCGATCCCCATTCGTTTTACTATGCCTGAAAAAGGATTTGCAACCTTGGTCATCGATGATGCAAAAGGCATGCGTATTAGGAATCTGATTTCAGAAACTCCTTTTGAGGCCGGTGAACAAACTGTCTGGTGGGACGGTTCCGACGACCTTGGCCGCGATGTCAAAGCGGCTGATAATGGTGTTTATAAAATACCTTTCCAACTTGTTGCACCTGGAGAATATCATGTCCACGGACTCTGGAGGAAGGAGATTGTGGCGAGTTATGAGTTTTCCGTCTATGCTCCCGGAAATCCGCCTTGGGACATAGCGGATCATACTGGAGCCTGGCTCGCAAACCACAGTCCTCCGCAGGCTGCAGTCTTCATGCCGGACGGCAAACGTTCGCCGACCGGAGAGCCAGTCGTCTATCTCGGCTGCATCGTGACGGAAGGGCCTGATGCGGTGGCTTGGGTTGATCTTGACGGACGCAAGCGCGGCGGAAAGAAATGGATCGGTGGCATTTGGACAGGAGCCCCGTTCATGGCATATGATGGAGGTTCGCAGGCTGATCCGGACGTGTCGGTGTATATCGGGACAGGCTGGAAGGATGACAAGAAGGACGAAAGTGCAAAGGATTCATCAATCCTCCGTCTCAATACCATTACGCCTTCCGGCGACAGCAAGTCGGTTATGAACGTGGATCTGGGCACATTGCCCAAGGACACCAGGATGTCCGAGTCGATGAGGGGTTTTTCCGTTCGCGATGGAATACTCGTCTGCAGCCTGTTTCATCTGAACCAGCTGCTCCTGGTCGATGCCAAGCAGGAGATGAAGTCCAAGACGAAGACGAAATCGGAGGAGCTTGTGCGCATACCGCTGGAATCACCGCGCGGTAGCGCCTTTGATGCACAGGGCCGTTTCCTGGTGCTTTCCGGAACGAAGCTCCTGAGATATCCGAAGATTCCCGATGGCAAGTCGGGCGCGGAGACGCTTGTTGAGAAGGGATTGGAAAATCCTCAGGGCATAACTTTGGACTCCAGCGGCAAAATCTACGTGAGCGACTGGGGCGCAAGCCACCAGGTAAAAGTGTTTTCAGCCGAAGGGAAATTCCTCTCTGCAATAGGAAAATCCGGGGAACCTAAGGCAGGCCCCTACGATCCGAACCACATGAACCGCCCGTGGGGCATTGCGGTAGATTCAAAGAATCAGCTGTGGGTTGCGGAAAACGACCAGTTGCCGCGCCGCGTAAGCGTATGGTCACTCGATGGTAAATTGATCAAGGCGTTCTATGGTCCCGGAAAATATGGCGGAGGCGGTACCATCGATCCAGTGGACAAGAACAAGTATTACTACGCCCATGAAGGAAGCGGTGCCATGGAGTTCCGCCTGGATTGGGAGAAGGGGACGTCCGAACTTGTTTCAGTCATTTGCAGGCGCAAGGAGGGAGATTCTAAGTCCGCGAAATGGGATGCACCAGAGACGCCTCTTTATTATGAAGGACGTCGCTATTTCACGAACTGCTACAATTCCGATCCGACGAACGGCACAAGCAGTGCAGTCCTCTTTCAGGACCGCGATGGAATTGCCCAGCCTGTGGCAGCGATGGGGCGTGTGAGGGGATGGGAGATTTTCGAGGAGGAACGTTTCGCTTCTCGACTGCCGGAAGGTGTCTCCGTCTCAGAAAAGTCTAAAAATTTTCCGGAAGACACTTTTTTCCTCTGGTGCGATGCCAACGGCGATGCTCAGATCCAGCCCGATGAGGTAGAAATACGGAAAACAGATTGCCGCGGCGTGACAGTCATGGCGGATCTTTCGTTCTGCGCTGCAAACATGGGTGGTGCATTCCCGGCGACACTTGGAAAAGCCATGCGGTTCGCCCCGGTGAAATTCGACGAACGCGGAATTCCCCGTTATGATTTTTCCAAGGGTCAGGAACTGGCGGAAAATGTGAAGTTTTCAGCATCCTCAGGTGGAAGCCAGATGCTGGCGGACGGTTCCGGCTGGGTTGTTCTTTCACTTGGTTCCGGTCCTTTCGATGCCCGTTCCATGAGCGGAGGGAAGGGAAGCGAATCGCGATGGAGTTATCCAAGCCTCTGGCCCGGACTGCATGCGGGACATCATGCGCCAAGACTGAGTTTCCCTGGCGAGCTGATTGCAACTACGCGTATGCTTGGCGGACTTTTTACGGTGGGGAAGGAAACATTCTGGGCGATCAACAGCGATAAGGGATGCCCTTTTGCTTTCACCAGGGACGGTCTTTTCGTCGCCACCCTTTTCAAGGATGTCGGGCAAGGGAATTCATGGCAGATGCCTGTGTATGAGCGTGGAATGAAATTGACGGGCCTGACTTTGGGGCAGGAAAATTTCTGGCCCACGATCACCCGGACAGCAGATGACAAAGTTTATATGGTTAGTGGAGCGCGCAGCGCCATTGTCAGATTGGATGGTTTCGACAGCGTCCGCCGTCTCGATGCAGGAAAGTTGACCGTGAAGACGGAGGATCTGGTCCGGGCGCAGGAACTTATTTACAAACGCGAGGCCGAACGCCAGCAGCAGCAGGGCAGCGGTATACTTAAGGTAGCCTTACTCGACGCTGAACCTGTGGTCGACGGCAGGCTGGAAGAATGGGACAAGGCTGAATGGGTGGAGATTGACAGGAAAGGGAACAGCAATATTCGAGGTTCGGTCGCCGTTGCCGGGGACCGCCTGTTTGCCGCGTGGAAGACGGGCGAGTCGAGACTGCTGACAAATACTGGTGAAAATCCTGTAGCATTGTTTAAGACCGGAGGGGCCCTCGACCTGATGATCGGAACGGATTCGAATGCAAATCCAAAGCGGACACAACCCGTTGCCGGTGACATACGCCTTCTCATTACACAGGTGCCGGTTGCCAGCACAGGAAAATCCAAAGGCACCAAAATCCAGACCAGGGCGCTGCTCTACCGGGCTGTCGTCCCCGGAACAAAGGATGCGGACAAGGTGCCGTTCAGCAGTCCGTGGCGCACCATATATTTCGACAAGGTTGAGGATGTCAGCGGACAGGTGAAGCTGGCAGCTGACAAGGAAGGTAATTTTGAGATTTCAGTCCCTCTTGAGACCATCGGACTCAAACCGGCGGCTGGAATGAAGCTTCAAGGTGACATAGGTATTTTGCGCGGCAGCGGAGGCGAGACGACTGCACGCCTCTATTGGAGCAACAAATCGAGCGGCATAGTTGCAGATGTCCCATCTGAAGCCCAGCTTACTCCTGTGCTCTGGGGCACTTGGAAAATAGAGAAGGCAAAATGATTTGATAATGACATGATAGGTATTGGATTATGTGAAGAGGTGTGAAATGAAAGCAGAGAGATTTTTAAAAAAGTTCATTCTGATAGAGCTGTTGGTGGCCTGCCAGCCAAAGTTGAAAAGCACCTTATGCTTTAAACGAAGGCCAATTCGATCAAAGTGCTTTACTTTGATTGAATTGCTTGTGGTGATAGCCATAATAGCCATACTCCTGGCAATTCTCCTGCCTGCGCTGCAGAATGCAAAGGAGACTGCGCGCAAGATCTCGTGCACATCAAACCTGAGGCAGTGCGGTACATACAACCAGTTATATCTGGCTGATTACGACGACAGGCCGATGGTCTATTACAGTTCCGGCGCATATAATTGGGATTTCGCCAGGGTTGTGGATTTCATGATGGAGCCACCTCCAAAATATGGCTGGTATTCGGCAGCCTTCAAAGATACGGGAGATGTCCGCCAATGCCCGACCGTGAGAATCAAGCTTAAAAGACTCCAATTTACCGGGGATTATGCTTCAAACTGGCAGATCCGTCTTGAATTCACAAACAGCTCTGGCTCAGTGTTCAGCTCGCCGGGAAGTATCAGCGATGGCAATATGCCTTTCTCCCGCATGGATCGTTCACTCTCGGAATTCCCGTTGCTTTGCGACTCTGCATTTCATGTTAGGCATGATCCTATACCCGCCTGGGAGGGGCACGGGTGGCTGAGCAGCGGAGATACGAGATCGGCCATCAACTTGGTCGTCGGTCCGATACATGGCAAAAGCAGTCTTCTGATTGACTACGGCGAGCAAGGAGGGATATACTACGGCAACGTGGGCAATATTCTTTTCGGTGATGGACATGTCGGGGACTCGCTTCTCGCCCATCAGCCTGCCATATATGCCAAAAGGTCCAATCTGTGCAGCACACATGGAAATGCGGCATGGCCTAAATGATTTGGATTTATTTTTGAAAGTATTAGAAAAAGGACTATAAAATGAAAAAAATTGTCAACGA
>Ga0302238_1003197_pt1 | contig 10656 bp, 5 predicted proteins | sample AAG_UR_Asn_MG_FD_193527 | JGI IMG/M metagenome (GOLD analysis project Ga0302238, IMG submission 193527) | Enriched activated sludge microbial communities from anaerobic digester in WTTP, New Holstein, Wisconsin, United States - AAG_UR_Asn | ecosystem: Engineered > Bioreactor > Anaerobic >...
TTCTGAGCCAGGATCAAACTCTCCAGTTTGATGCTCCTGTATCAAATCTTTACTAGCTTTTTGAATTGCTTGGCCCGCAATTCACTTGCTTCTGCTATCCGGTTTTCAAAGACCAAACTGTGCCGCTTTCGTTTTCTTCCGTCGCAGCGGAATTGGCAAGTTACTAAATTTTCCTTCGCTTGTCAATCTCTTTTTTAACTTTTTTTCGCGACGCGTTGGCGGCGCAAAGGTTTCGTTTCAAAAGAGACGCACTTTATAACTAACCCCGACTCTTCTGTCAATGGCTTTTTTAAAAAATTTCAAAAAATCTTCCAGCCCCTAGTTTGTGTACCTTCATAAGGTTCGTCGAGCCACGGGCCTCAATAGGCGTCCCCATGATGATAATGATGATATCGCCCTTACGTAAACCAGCGCCAAGCAGACACTGCTCTGCGAGTGCTACCTGTTGTTCCATACTTTCCAGGATCTGAATCGACTTGGTTCTAACGCCCCAGTAAAGTGACAGCTTTCTCTGAATGGCCTCTGAATTGGTGAAGGCCATGATGGGGATTGGCGGCCGAAAGCGTGATATAAGCGCAGCCGTGCTGCCTGATTGCGTAAATACTGCAATGGCCTTTGCCTTGAGGCTTGATCCGGCCCGACAAGCCGCCTCACCCACCGCCTGGGCAATACTGGGTGTTGGCACAACGGGCGCATTAAGGTTGCTGCCAAATCCTGCCATTTCAACATCAAGTGCTATCCTGGCCATAGTTTCGACGGCAGCGACGGGATGTGCGCCAGAGGCCGTCTCACCCGACAGCATAACCGCGTCTGTGCCATCAATGATGGCATTGGCAACATCGGAAGTCTCAGCACGAGTCGGCCGCGGATTGGCAATCATGGACTCAAGCATCTGGGTTGCCGTAATGACCGGCTTGCCGGCCTGATTACAGGCCTGGATAATCTTCTTCTGAAACAGCGGCACCTTTTCGGGTTGAATTTCCACACCTAAGTCGCCGCGAGCCACCATGACTGCGTCAGCAACCTTAAGAATCTTATTGAAATTACGTAATGCCTCAGGTTTTTCAATCTTGGCGACTACCGGTATGTCCTTGCCGGCACCGTAGATAAGACGCTTAATCTGTTCGACATCCTCATGGCTACGTACGAAAGAAAGCGCGACATAATCGATATCGGACTTCAAAATGAAGTCAAGGTCACACAAATCCTTTTCCGTCAACGATGGTGCCGAAACCCGTACCCCTGGCAGGTTAATACCTTTGTTGTTTTTCAACAGGCCGCCGTTAATAACCTGGCAGCGCACCCTTTCTCCCTCAATGGCCGTAACCTTAAGTTCAAGCAGACCATCATCCAGCAGGATACGGGCACCCGGCGTGACATCATGGGGCAGTTCCCGATAGATAGTCGGTATCATGCCATCCTTACCCAGGATCTCGGCGGTGGTAATGACAACATCCTGCCCCTTTTTTATCAGCATCCCATCCCCAGCCATTTTGCCGGTACGAATCTTGGGCCCTTGCAGATCCGCCAGGATACCGACCTCTCTGCACAATCTCGACGAGATCGAGCGGATCGTCGTGATGAGCAACGCCTTATCATCCTGTGTTCCATGGGAAAAGTTAAGTCGAAACAGATCAACACCAGCCAGCATCAGTCGTTCTATCATCTCAGGAGCACTACTGGCAGGCCCCAGGGTAGCAACAATCTTCGTTCTTCTCCGTTGTTTATGCATGATTATCTATGCCTCGCCTTCCTTCACGGCATTCAGGGTGCCCCCTGCCAGCAACTCATGACGCTGGCGTTCTGAGACATCAAGCAAGACCGGTACCTGACGTGATCCGATCTGAACGCTAAACTCGGTGACACCGGCTTGGAGCACTTGCCTTAAACCACTGCAGACGACCAGATCACCCTGTTGAATAGCGTCATAATCGGCAGGATTCTTAAAAACGAGTGGCAAAATTCCAAAGTTGACCAGGTTGGCCTTATGAATACGAGCAAAGCTCTTGGCTAATTTCACACGGACGCCGAGATAACGTGGCGCCAAGGCGGCATGCTCACGGGATGAGCCTTGACCATAGTTTTCACCGCCAACCACCGCGACATCGCCCAACGCCTCAGCCCGCTCGGCAAAGGTTGGATCGAGCTGTTCAAAAACATACCTGCTAATAGCCGGAATATTGCTACGCAGTGGCAAAATTTTATTCCCGGCCGGCATGATATGATCAGTGGTGACATTATCACCGACCTTGAATACCACCGTTGCACGCAGCGTATCCGGCAACGCCGGGAAGGTTGGAAACGGCACGATATTGGGGCCGGTAACCAAGGCCACCTGTGCGGCCTCCTCCAGGGGGAGCGGGTGAATAATGCTTGAGTCATCCACCAAGTAGCGCGAGGGGTTTTGGACTGCTGGCCACGTCATCAGCTTACCCAAGTCACGCGGGTCCGTTATGGCCCCATGCAACCCAGAGGCAGCGGCAGTCTCCGGTGAACAGAGATAGATCCTGTCATCCTTGGTGCCGCTTCTGCCGGGGAAATTGCGAGGGAAGGTGCGTAACGACACCTGACCACTACCGGGTGCCTGTCCCATACCGATACATCCCAGACAACCGGACTGGTGAATATTAACACCAGCCATCAACAGCATCAGCACACCACCTTGCTGGGCAACGTTTTCCAGTACCTGGCGGCTGCCGGGGTTCGCATGAAAGGAAACACCTTGCGCCACACGTCGACCTTCCAGAATTTTGCAAACCGTCATCAGATCTCTGTAGGAGGAGTTGACCGAACTACCCACGATGACTTGATCCACCTTTGTGCCAGCCACCTCTCGTACCGGCACGACATTGCCCGGGGAGGAAGGGCAGGCAATCAGCGGTTCCAGCGCAGAGAGATCGATTTCGTCATATTCATCATAGCTGGCTCCCTCATCAGCGCACAAGGGTTGCCACACCTCTCCTCTCCCCTGTGACACCAGAAATTCGCGGGTACGCTCATCAGAGGGGAAAAGCGAGGTTGTTGCCCCTAATTCAGCCCCCATGTTTCCGATGGTTGCTCGGTCAGTGGCAGACAGGGTTGCCACCCCAGGGCCATAATATTCGATCACCTTGCCGACTCCACCTTTTACGGTATGCCGCCGCAACATCTCGAGAATCACATCCTTACCGGAAACCCATGGTGGCAGTTGTCCCACCAACCTCACCCCCATCACTCTGGGGCAGGGAAAACTAAAGGGGTGCCCTGCCATTGCCAAGGCCACGTCCAGACCGCCCGCTCCGATAGCCAGCATGGACAAGCCTGCCGCTGTAGTGGAATGCGAATCCGCTCCCAACAAGGTCACTCCCGGCACTCCGAAGCGCTCAAGATGGACTTGGTGCGAAACACCGTTTCCCGGCTTTGAAAGGTACACACCGAATCGTTGGGCAGCACTGGTCAAGAAGGCATGATCATCCGCATTCTTGTAATCGGTCTGCAGCAGATTATGGTCGATATATTGGGCGGCCAGCCCAACCTTGACGCGCGGAAGCTCCATGGCGATAAACTCAAGCATGGCCATGGTGCCGGTGGCATCCTGCAGCAAGGTATGGTCGATCCTGATACTGATTTCCTTACCGGGGATCAACTCGCCACTAACCAGATGCGCCTCAAGAATTTTGGTAGTGAGATTCTTAGCCATGGATCGCCTCCTTATGAAGATCGAGTGCCGCCTCCTTCAGGGCCTCAGACAGGGTGGGATGGGCGTGGAACAGCAGACCGATGTCCCGGGCTGTCCCCATGAAGCTCAGGGCTGTCACTGCCTCAGCAATCATATCCGAGGCACGCGGTCCGACAATATGGACACCCAAAAGCCGGTCGGTTTCCGCATGAGCAAGCACCTTCACAAAGCCATCGCTCTCATCCATCGCCTTGGCACGTCCATTTCCCAGGAAATTAAATTTGCCGGATTTGTATGGAATCGCCGCGTCCTTCAACTGTTCCTCGGTCTTTCCGACCGAGGCCCCTTCCGGCCAGGTATAGACGACACCGGGCAGATACTCATACTCCACTACAGCTGATTTACCAGCCATCCGCTCGACACATACCACCCCTTCCTCAGAAGCCTTGTGCGCCAACATCGGTCCGGGAACCAAGTCGCCAATGGCGTAAATACCTGTAAGTGAAGTTTGATAGTTTTCATCAACAATCACGCGACCGCTTGTATCGAGACTAACCCCCAATTCAATGGCACCTAGCCCCTGCAGGAGTGGTCGGCGGCCGACCGCCACCAGCAACCGGTCACAATCAACCTCACCGCTATCCTGGCCGGAGCCGAACTGGATCATGGCCTTGTTGCCCAGACGACGCAAACTGGTCACCTTGGTGTTCAAACGGAACTCTATCCCCTGTTTCTTGAGAGATCGCTGTAAGTAGTCGGCCACCTGTCGATCGCTGGAGGGGACAATACCCGGCAGCGCCTCCATCACGGTCACCCTCGCCCCCAACCGCCGCCAGACTGACCCCAGCTCCAGGCCGATATACCCACCACCGGCAACCACCAGATGTTCTGGCACCTCCTGAAAGCCAAGCGCTTCTCGGGCGGAAACCACCAACTCACCATCAAACGGAATGGTTGGCAGCGGGATCGGCTCACTACCGGTGGCCAGCAGAACTTTAGCCCCTTTAAGCAGTTGCGGTGCCTCCACCGCCTGCTGGTCACCATTGGCAAAGCTGAGTTGAAACGCCTGTTCCACTGCGACCTGCTGCAAACCCGACTCATCGGCCCCTTTCAGGCTGGCGCTACCGGTAAACAGACTGATCTTGTTCTTTTTGAACAGATAAGCCACACCTTCGGTCAATTTTTTCACCACCTCATCCTTGCGGGCCAGCATGGCAGCCAGATTCAGACGCGGTGGTTCGATCTCAATCCCATGGCGCGAAAATTTATCGCGGGCCATGGCAAACAGCTCGCTGGAATCCAGCAGGGCCTTGCTGGGGATGCACCCTTCATTCAGGCAAACGCCACCCAATGCGGTGCGTTTTTCCACCACAGCCACCTTCATACCAAGCTGACTTGCCCGGATGGCAGCCACATAGCCGCCGGGGCCGGCACCGATGACGATCAGATCATACTGTTCAGACATAGCAACTCCCCCTTCTCTGTTTCACTTCAGACCGGCAAGCCAGGAGCTATCTTCAAGCCGTTCCTTGATCGCCTTGACAAACCCCACCGCTTCACGCCCGTCAATGAGCCTATGATCATAGGACAGGGCCAGATACATAACCGGCCGGATCACAATCTGTCCATCCCGCACCACGGGGCGTTCCTGGATGGCATGCATCCCCAACACACCACTTTGGGGTGGATTGATAATCGGCGTCGAAAGCATGGAACCGTAGGTACCGCCATTGCTGATGGTAAAGGTTCCCCCTTCAAGGTCTGCAATAGCCAACTGGTTGGCCTTGATCTTTGCCACAAAACCGGCAATGGCAGCATCGATCTCCTGCAGACCAAGTCGTTCGGCATTACGCAGAACCGGCACAACCAGGCCTTTGTCGGTAGAAACCGCCACCCCCAGATGATAAAAACGATGATAAACAATATCATCGCCATCGATCCGCGCATTGACAGCCGGGAAAAGGCGCAAGGCCTCCACGGCGGCCTGCACAAAAAACGGCAGCAAGCCGACACCACTACCTGTCTGTTTACGTTGTTGCCTGTACGCCTGTAACGCCGCGAGATCCACTTCATTGAAGGTGGTCAACATGGCGGTCTGCTGGCGGGCCCGCAAGAGGCGCTCGGCAATCCGTTTGCGCAGCGGCGTCATACGGATCCGTTCTTCACCAGGCGCCGACTCCGCTGGTTGTGACGGCACAGAGGCCTGATAGGTTGGCGGTTCTTCCGACCTGACTACGCCAGGAGCCGCGGCAGAAGGCGGCTTGACTGCCAAATGCCCGGCAGGAGGCGTGTCAGGCACATCTGCCAGCAGTATCCGACCAGCCGGGCCGCTTCCCTGCACCTGTCCGGACCTCACGCCGATTTCGCGCATGGCTTGTCGTACCGCTGGCGAGGTGGCGGCCTCTGGCCGGTCAACCGCATTGGCTGACGATGTTGGTGCTGGTGGTTGCTCTGCTGCAGAGTTCAACTGCCCGATCACGCTTCCCACCGCCAGGATTGTGCCGGCGGGGGCCAGGACAGACAATTGCCCAGATGTCTCGGCAAAGATATCCATGGTAATCTTGTCGGTCTCAATTTCACAAACCGCTTCATCCTTTTGCACAAACGCCCCATCAGGCTTATGCCATTTGGCCAGCAGAGCCTCAACAACCGATTCACCTACTGTGGGAATACGAATATCCATTAATTTGCTCCTACCTGGGCCGGGTCTGAATAAACAGGCTGTCTTCAAACAGAGGTATTCCCTGCCGGGCTGCTGCTCCCTTGAAATAATCCACCAGATCGAAACCGTTGATGGTCTGTTGTTCTGCCAGTTGCTGTTGCACCAGCTCTCGCCTCACTAGACTGCGGGTACCATCGCTGAAGCTTTTTGCTTTAGTTGCGGAAGAAATACGCGGTACCGGCAGGGGCCGTTCTGCTGCAAACAGTTTTACCACATCCGTACCAAAGGGAGGTTCAACCGTAATCTCCCAATTATCACCTTCGGAAGGAACGGTGTGCAGGTAGCCGGCCGGTAAGGGCATTTGCTGCTGACCAGGGCCGGGATACAGCTGACTCACCTCATTCTTGCTATTGATCCCAAACAAATAGACGTAGAGCGGCTTGGCCACCTGGATCAGAAACTGCACCTTTTCGCCGGCACGGTAGACCTGAAAACGGTCCCCCTTGGTGCTGTTCAATTTTACCACCTGTTGCTGGGTTTGTCCGGCAATGTCGGCCAACACGGCCAAATTTCCCGCAGCAGCATTGGCGGTACTGTAGGGAATCATGCTTCGCTCAATGTTCTCCTCAGCGCTGCCCAAGACCACCCCCTTCAGGTTTTTCAGGGTCATCGCCACCGTAACCCGTCCGGTCCCTTCCAGATAATACCCCTCACAGACCGCATCGGCGCCGCTGAACACAGCGGCACTGGTATCAAGGTTCTGGATGGACTTGGCCTTGGCAGCCAACCCGCGTGTATTGGAAAGTGAGCGAGTTACCGGTTGTTCCTCCAATACCTCGAACTGCTGGCTATTGACCAAAATACTGCGGGTTTTGGCGGTGACGTATTCGGAAAACTCGCTGGCATAGCGGCCCCGCTTTTCTATAACCGGGCTGACGAATATCTTGAGGCCACTCCGATTGGCGCTGACCTGTTGCACCAACCGCTTGATCTTGGCGTCCAGTGAGGCGCTGAAACTTTCCTTGGGCAAACGGCTTGCCAACAGCGATGCCGACAGAGACTTGCAGCCAGCCGCATCCCTGGCAGGACAGTACTTGATAAAGATCCGTAGTCGCTCACCATCGCGCTGATAATTGGCCCCCAGCGACAGGTCAGCCTGTTCCATGAAATCACTGAAGCTGAAGCCGGCAGCCGACAGCGCGCTCTCCAGCTCATTCACGAGAAAGGCCGAGAGATTGGAGGCCTCACCACTCACGGCATCCCGCACATTGGCCTTGTCCAGGTAGAGCCGCTTCCCTGCGCCGGATTTTTCCTGCAGCTCCGTTGCCACGCCCTGGGCCAACTCTTTTAACGATGCCGGTTCGGACGCCCAGAAGGCACTGCTGGACCGCGGGATGGACAACAGTAAAGCTGCAAACAGCATAATCAGCCTCAGCATACAGTTTCACCTCTTCTCTCTAGTGGGTGTAACTACGTTCAATTAGCGCCAATCTGAAAATCCAAACCAATCAGTGCCTTGTGCGGTATCTGTTCATACCCCCACTTCTTCATGGTCAACTCCGGCAGGGTTTCCTCCACAAACAACGCTAAATTGGTGATGGTTATCAGCCCTTTCCGGTTGGCTGCAGCTCCTCCCAATCCCTGCAGCAACGTGTAACTGAAAACCCCATGTCCCTGGTAACCTTCCAGGGCAACCTGATCACGAGAGCTAGCAGCCAGGGTAGCCCTACCCACACTACGGGCCAACTTGCCCAAGGCAACCTGCTCCGTAGCAGGCTGGCCTGCCATCCCCTCACTAAACGCCCCACTGCTGCAGGTATCGACCAGAAACAGACTTTTAAGCGCCTTAACTGAACTAACATACTGCTTGAAGTCCTGCATCGATATTCCCTGTTGAACAGCGGCAGCCTGCCCGCTGTTACGAAAGTCAGCAGGCAGGAAATAGTACATGCCGTCAAGCTCGTCGGTCAGGCCATGTCCTGCCAAAAAAAGCACAAATACATCGCCTCTCTCCGCCTTGGCACTGATTCGGGCAAAGGTATGTTCCAGGCCGTTGCGCGTGACCTGCTCGTTGTACAGCCGATAGGTATCAATCCCAGCAAAAAGCTTCTGGGCCTTTTCAGTAACCAGCTTTATTAAGGCTTCAGCATCGTTTACCGAGTATTTAAGGCCCAAGGCCCTTTCTTGATAACGATCAATCGCTACGGTCAGCAGATGGAGACGTGGTTTGGTTGGTTCAGCTGTTTCATAACGCAGGGTAATCAGGCTACGTTCTGATTCGATGCTGTTGGTCCGATTAAATGCCATCAAACCAATCCGGTTTTCACCGGCTGCAAGGGTGACAACCCGCTCAAACCGGATGCAGTCTCCGGTTTGTCCTTTCGGGTGAGCAACCAGTCCCCGGCTGGATTGATCAAAGGCAATCGGCGTATTGTTGAGATAGAGCGTCACATTACCAATACCCCCGCCAACATCACATAGATCTGCCTGTAAGCGCACATCAGGCTGGGTAGTTGAACCGGAAGCCGTAATGAAACGTACTTTGGGAGGCAAGGTTGCTGAAGTGACTAGATCAGCTAAGGCTGTTTTTGACTCCGGCTGAGGTAACGCAGCTTCTGCGTCTTCCTGCTCTGCCTCATCAGTTGACTCTGTCTGCTGACGGCTAGCCTGTTCCTGTTTCAACCGACGTGCCTGCTCTGCCTGTCTCTGTGCCAAATACGCAGCTTCTGCCTCGGTCTGTCTGCGCTTCAACGCTTCAGCGGCCTGCTTTTCCTTGCTCAGACGTTCTTGTTCCAGACGCCTTTGCAGGGCCTGCTGACGTGTCCGCTCTGCCTGTCCCTCCGGTTCTGCCAGGGCCGCCTTGCCGGAGGCTCTAATCTGGAGCCGTTGTAGATAAGGCCCTAACTCTTTACCGTCAATAATCTTGTTCAACAGATCAGGCCGGTACAGTAAATCAAACATCCGTTCTGCGCCGACCATAACAGACGATTGTTCTGCACCACGGTTTACCTGGAAGCCGATCAGGTTTGCGGATCCAGCTCCATGGTCAAAATACCCGTCCGGCGACCAGAGGAGCCAGCGCTTTTTATCTGGATGCAGATACAGGGCATACAGCTCACGGCCATCTATCATGCGATACCAACGAATCGTACCGTCATCAAGAGCTGCCACCAAGACTTTATCATCACATGAAAGTGCAACATCCCAGGCCACCTGAGGTATCCTCTGTTTCCAGAGCAAGTCACCATTGCGCGAAAAATGCCTTAAATAATGATTACTTCCCAGCACAAAACCTTTTTCATCGTGCCGAACGGCCAAACTTCTACTCAGGTCTCGACTACCGAATCCCTTTAGTTTGCGCTTATTCAGGCGCGGCTGATCAGAATCAACCCAGTTCTGTATATCGACACCATCCGCTGTAAAACGATGGGGAAGCAGATCGCTATCAGACGGATTATCAACAACCAACTTACGATTTTTCAGATCAAAGCGTGCTGGAGACTGGCCATACCGTTCATAACTAAACAGCACAGAAAGCCCATCAGGAGAGACTTTGAACAGATCGTGATTCTTTTGAAAGTCTGCTGCGGATAGTTCGTGATAAAATAGTAAATCAGCTTCAGCCGCCGCCTTTGGCCCCTGTTGATGACGTCTGCCATTTCCCTTGCTTGCAACACCAAAACCTGAGGTGCTTTCGTGGTTAAGCACCCCAAAACCGGTCAAGCGTGCAACAAAGGCCAGTTTATCTTCTTTTAAGGTAAGTAGACGAGAAATGCCGCTTTTGGAAGGAAGCACCAACAGATCATTGAGCGTTCTGGTTCTAACAGACCATTTTATCAGCAACTTTCGGCTGTCCTGCGCCTTGTTACCACCAGCAGCCAGCAGATAACGGCCATCCGCAGACCAAGCAACGCTGAAAAACCTCCCTTTCGGTTGTTGCAATACAAAGTCAAGTGCACCATCTTGGGCAGTACGCACCTCAACACCATAATAATCATCATAGACAATCGCAATCTGCTTGCCATCAGGAGAAAAACAGGTATCCAAAATCTGTTTACCGTTTTCAGTTTTCACCGTATAGACGGTTGATCCATCAACGCGATACAGCCTAATGACTCCCGCATCGCTTGAGGCGACCAAATTACCCTGTTGATCAAACTGAAGCCCAAAACAGTTACCTTCAAAGCTACGGTCCTCAAGAACACGCCGATTATCATCAAGATTAATAACACGCACACCACCTGAATTATTCAACCCAACAGCCAGGCGTTTACCATTAGGAGAGAATGCGAGACGCTGTATTGCTTGGTTGAACCCGGTTAGCCGTTTTATGATC
>Ga0302238_1003206_pt1 | contig 10629 bp, 9 predicted proteins | sample AAG_UR_Asn_MG_FD_193527 | JGI IMG/M metagenome (GOLD analysis project Ga0302238, IMG submission 193527) | Enriched activated sludge microbial communities from anaerobic digester in WTTP, New Holstein, Wisconsin, United States - AAG_UR_Asn | ecosystem: Engineered > Bioreactor > Anaerobic >...
GCAGAAATGGGCAATAATGTGATTTGTGTGGATATTGATGCGGCTAAGATTGCGATGTTGAACGCTGGAGAGGTGCCCATCTATGAGCCCGGCTTGAAGGAGATGATCACTACAAATTCAGCAGCGGGACGCATCTCCTTCACCACAGAGCTAAAGGATGCGGTGGAGCGATCTAAGATCATCTTTATCGCTGTGGGAACTCCTGCAGATGAGGATGGCTCGGCAGACCTCAGCCACGTGATCAGCGTGAGCAAGTCAATCGCCCAATATATCAATGAGCCGAAGATCATTGTGACCAAGTCTACCGTTCCCGTGGGCACTGCGGATTTGGTGAAGAAGACCATCAAAGCCAGGATGCATGAGCTGGATAATGTCCATGAATTTACCATCGTTTCCAATCCGGAGTTCCTCAAAGAAGGCGCTGCGATAGAAGATTTTATGAATCCGGATCGGGTGATTTTGGGAGTTGAAGATGACGAGGCTGCCAAGATTATGAAAGAGCTCTATGAGCCCTTTAGCCAGAGTTCTGAGAATATACTGTTGATGAGCATCCGCTCAGCAGAGATGACCAAATATGCCTCCAATGCGTTCCTGGCCACCAAGATTTCCTTTATGAATGAGCTTTCACACCTGTGCGAAGTCTTGGAAGCGGACATCTCGGAAGTGAGGCAAGGCATGGGTTCCGACACACGCATCGGTCACAAATTCATTTATCCCGGTGTGGGCTATGGTGGATCGTGCTTCCCCAAAGACGTGCGTGCTCTGATCAGTATGCACTCGGACGCCGGCACTTCGGCCAGAATCATCCAGGCGGTGGAAGAAACCAATCAAAATCAGAAGACGGTTTTGGTGGATAAGTTGGTGAGGTTGTGGGGAGACGATCTCAGCGGCAAGAAGATAGCGATCTGGGGCTTGGCATTCAAGCCTCAAACCGATGATATGAGAGAAGCTCCCGCAACCGTGATCATCAATGCTTTATTGGCTATGGGAGCCCAGATTCAGGCCTATGATCCGATCGCTATTCCCACGGCTAAGAAGGTCTTTGCAGACACGGGCAAGATCTCCTTTATGGAAAGCGAATATGCCGCTTTGGAAGGGGCAGACGCCCTGTTGCTGGTCACCGAATGGCACATCTTCAGGCATCCGGATTGGCAAAAGGTGAAAGAACTGATGAAGTGTCCCTTGATCCTGGATGGACGCAACCAGTATGAGCCAAAAGCTATGCGAGAGCTGGGCTTTGAATACTATTCCATAGGCAGAGCCAAAGTATAGACGATTCATTCTTAGCACAAGAAAGAGGTCACCATCAGGCGACCTCTCTTTTGTGTTTCAACAGGTTATTCACCGATTATCTTGATGAGTATTCGTTTGGGTCTATCTCCGTCGTATTCTCCATAGAAAATCTGTTCCCATGGGCCAAAATCGAGCCTGCCATTAGTGACGGCTACCACCACCTCTCTGCCCATGATCTGTCTTTTGAGATGGGCATCGGCGTTGTCCTCGTAGCCATTGTGGTGATATTGGCTGTGGGGATGTTCTGGAGCCAGCTTTTCCAGCCAGGTCTCAAAATCCCTATGGAGACCGCTTTCATCATCGTTGATAAACACGGAAGCCGTGATGTGCATGGCATTTACCAAGCACAATCCTTCAGAGATTCCACTCTTGTCGATTGCAGCTTGAACCTGAGGCGTGATGTTGATATAAGCGCGCCTTTGGGGTACTGCGAGCGTGAGTTCTTGGCGGTAAGACTTCATCAGATCAAGGGGAACTGATCCAGATAGGTCGCAAGCTCAACGGGGCTATCAAAGATAGCATCGGGATTTGCCTTTTCCAGTATTTCCCTGCCCGAGAAACCCCAAGCAGCGCCGATGGCGATCATGCCAGCGTTTTTGGCTGTTTCCATATCAACTGGGCTGTCTCCTACGAAAGCGACGTTTCCTGGGTCTACTTTTAGCCTTTCAGCCAGCTCTAAAGCGGCGGATGGGTCTGGTTTGAGGGGTTTGTCTTCCTGTGCTCCGCTGTAGATGCCAAAGGGGTTTTTGCCTTGGTTGATCATGGCGCCTCTAAAATAGTGGCGGATCATCCTCTTGGTGAAGGCATGCGCCTTATTTGAGAGAGTGGCGAGCTTGACCTTGCGGGCAACGCAGGTCTGGATCAGGTGCAGGATGCCGACAAAGGGCTTGGTCTCGATAAACCAGTTCTTTTCATACTTCTCGGCAAACTTCTTGACCATCTTTTTGATCTCTTTCTCATCTCTCTTATCGGCCGGTAAAGCCTTTTGGACTAGGACGCTAAATCCATTGCCGACAAAGTCTCTATACGCCTCGATAGGGTGGGTGGGGTACCCGGACTCCTCAAGGGCAAGGTTCATGCTGTTAGCAATGTCCTGTAAACTGTCCACCAAGGTTCCGTCCAGATCGAAGATAATGGCTTTGATTTTGGGTAGTGACGTCATCGTAATCCTCCTTCTTATTCATTTTGGAGAGATATCGTAGTAAACGGTATCTCGATGTTGTTTTTTGTAAAGCTTTCTTTTAACAGTATAATCAATTCGTCTCTTAAAGCAAAGTAATTATCACTTTTACACCACACTCCAAAGAGAATGCTGTATCCAGAGTCTCCAAAGCCAGTAACAGAAATGAAAGGCTCCTTTTCTTTGAGGGAAAGTGTGGCTTGATTTGCAACTTCCTTGAGCAAAGCTATGAAGGGCTCCAGCTCGGTTTCAAAGGATACTGGAAACTCCAGGTTAACTCTGCGAGTGGGGTAGCGGTTGTAGTTGATCACTTCAGATTTGATCATTGTTTCATTGGGGACGCGGATAAAGCGGTTGTCTCTGGTGTTTAGCTTGATGGAGAGCAGGTCTATGGAATGGATGGTTCCCTCGCAATTGCCCACTTTGATGTAGTCTCCGATCTCAAATGGCTTTTCGCTGATCAGGAATATGCCGCTGATGATGTTGGAAACACTGGTTTGCGAGGCAAAGCCGATGGCGATACCAAACACACCAGCCGCTCCCAGCAAAGCAGAGAGCTTGAAGCCAAACTCGTTCAGGACTGAGACGACCAAGATCAGGCTTGACACATAATACACCAGCCTCACGATCAGCGCCTCACTCTGAGCAGAGAGCTTGTTCTCCACCAGTTTTCTGGTAAGCTTGCGAATGAGCTTTATCAAAGGGATACCAATTATCAAGATCAAAGCCACCCGGATGATTAGGCTAATCCGATCCGGAGTAACGAACTGATTTATCAACTGGCTAAAATCCAATTTCTGTAACATAATTCCTCACAGTGTTCCAAGTTTCGCCTCCGAAAGTCAAAAAAACAGAGGGGCATATTCTGTCCACTCTTATTTTACCTTTGTATCACATTGTCTGAATTATAAGAGCCATAGTTGTATAGACATCAAAGAGATAGGCATTGTGCAATTTGTTGCAGAAAAGCGCATGGAATACAAAAACCGACGCCTAAAAGACATCGGTTCAACGGTTGTAAAAGAGAGGCCAAGGTCTTATTTGACCGAGACCACTTCCTTGACTTCGGGGATCTCCTCTTTGACGATTCTTTCTATTCCAGCTTTGAGGGTGAGAGTGGCCATGGGGCATCCTTTACAGGCTCCTGTGAGGCGAACTTCCACCACATTGTCTTCACGGATGTTGACGAGTTCCACATCACCTCCATCGGATTGGATGGCAGGACGGATCTTGTCCAACACGGCTTCGAGTCTTTCTTTATTTATCATTGTTACCTCTTCATCAGAATAAAGCGGCGAGGCATGAAGCCCCGCCACAATAAAAGTGTTTTAGTAGCTCACGTCAACTGAAAGGATGTTACCGCTGGGGTAGATCAAATCAAGCTTGTCACCGTGCATGGTGGCGACTTTGACGGGGCCATTTTGTTGTTGCAGATACCAGCTTTGGCTTGCGGCATCATAGTTCAATTCGACGGTCTCACCTTTGTTTGGGCCAGACATTGCTTCAATGCTCAGTGTGTCGTTGGACATGAGGAATTTAAACTCTGCTCCATCGATGGTGACATACTGGATCGTTTCAACTCCATCTTCCATAGCCATGGGGTTGCTGCCTGTCCAAAACTCAATAAAGTTGAGGAAGACAATGTCCGCAAATGTGGCCAAGTAATAGACAGGAACGATGTTCAGCAGCCAGAAGACGAGGCTTGTGACAAACTTGTCGCCTGACACTGAGCCGTTGAAGTCATAGACCTTTTTGGTGAAGGCAAAGCTGCCATAGCAGCCAAACATGCTCATCATCAGGAATGAAGCAAGTGTGGCCATTAGGATGAGTTTTTTGAATCTCTTCATTTTCATTCTCCTAAGTAGGTTTATTATTCTGACAATTTAGTCGCATCCTGCTTGGTTGTCAAGTAGTAAAATGCAGGAATGACGATGAGAGTCAAAAAAGCTGACACGATCAAGCCGCCGATTGAGACCACACCCATGGATTGACGAAACTCTTTCATGCTTTCGCCGATGCCCAAAGCCATGGGCAGCATTCCGATCACGATGGACAGGGTGGACATGATGATGGGCTTGAGCTTCAGCTCGCCAGCTTCCAACAGAGCATCACGGCTGTTTAAGCCTTCTTTGCGTCGCATATTCACGTGATCGAGGATCAAAATGGCGTTATTGACCACGATACCGACCAGCATGATGGATGCCATCATTGAGAAGATATTAAGCGCTTGGCCTGTGACCAACAGGGACAGGATCACACCAATCAATCCCAAAGGCACAGTTGCCATGATCAGAAGAGGCTGGGTGAAGCTTTCCAATATGGCAGCCAGCAACATATAGGTGAGCAGGACAGCCAGCATGAAGGTCTTGAGCATGTCTTGAACGGTGTCGGCCAACATCTCAGCGGTTCCACCCCAAGCCATATGATAGCCTGTAGGCAGCTCGATTTTTGCCAAGCGAGCTTCGACTTCGGAAACCACATCTCCCAGCTTCGTATCGCCGCTCAGATCCGCAGTGAAGACGATTGTTCTAAAGCGATCCATATGCGTGACTCTGTTTGCGCCCGTGCCAAAAGAGATGTCTGCCAGTTGTGAAAGCAGGTAGTTTTGGCCATGGATGGGCAGAGTGAGCTGCATCAGCTTGTCAGGCGAATTGACATATTCTTCATCCAAGGTGATCTTGATGTCATACTGGTTTCCATGTTCGGTATAGTGTGTGGTCACAAATCCTTCCACTGCCGCTCTGAGAGCGATTGCCAGGTCATAAACCATAGCACCGGTAAGAGCCATCTGATCACGTTTGGGAGTGATGGTAATCTCAGGACGCCCGAGCCTGCTGCTGGTATCAAGGTTCATCATCCCAGCTGTGCCTTCCAAGGCATTGAGGTAGCGCACCTTGATCTCTTCCAGCTTTTCGTTGTCTTGTCCTTTTAGATAAAACTCAACGGGCGCATTTCCCGCACCACCCATAAACTGCTGCATACCTACCTGGATTTTGGCGTTGGGGATGTCTGCCAAGTCCTTGGTGAGCAAGGCAGCTATTTGGGCGCTGGAACGCTTTCGATCTTTTTGTTCTACCAGCTTAACCTCTGCAGAAGCCAGGTTTACACCGGTGTCTATCATTCCAGATTGCCCCAGGTTGGTGATCACATGTTCCACTTCTTTATACTTGCCGATGTGTTTATGGATTTGATCCAAGACCTTGGCTGTTTCATCGAGGTTATAGCCTTGTGGCAGTTCCACCTTGATGTTGACGCTGCCCTGATCCACAGCCGGGAACAGCTCCATGCCGATGACGGGGAAGAGGGCAAAGCTGCCGATCAGTAGAACCACCGAAATCACCATGACAGTGGTACTGCGGGCTTTATTCCTGATGAGGGAGCCGAGGAACCTCTTGTAGAGACCTGAGAATTTGTCGAAAGCTCGGTCAAATCTTCTGCCCCATCTGCCGGCTGTGTATTCTTCAGGGATGATCATGGAAGCCAGCATGGGTGTGATGGTAAAGCTGGTCACCAAAGAAATGATGGTAGCAAAGGTGACGGTGAGGGCAAATTCTTTGAAGAACTGACCCACCAGAGAGCTCATGGAAGCGATGGGCAAAAATACCACGATATTGGTGAGCGTGGAGGCAAGCACAGCGACCGCAATCTCGGATGTGCCCTTATCGGCCGCCTCTTTCCTCTTTTTACCCATATTCTTGTGGCGGAAGATATTTTCGATCACCACCACGGAGTTTGTCACCAAGATACCCACCGAGGTGGAAAGTCCCATCAACGTGAGGATATTCATGGTGTAACCCATGATCTGTAAGAATACGAAGGTGGAGATGATGGAAATGGGCATGGAAAGTGCCACGATTAGCGTTGAGCGCAGATCATGCAAGAAGAGGAATAGGATCAAGCCCGTGAGCAACACACCCATCCAGATATTGCTGAGCGTATCATCCACAGTGGCTTTGGTCAGATCAGATTCATCTCTGATGATGCTCAAAGTAGTGCCTTCAGGCAGGTCTTTTTGGATGTTGGGCAGCTCTTTACGCAACTGCTTGGCGATTTCCACGATGTTACCATCCGAGCTCTTGATCAGGGAAAGGCGGACGACGTTGTCTTGGATAGTCTTCTTGGGAACGTTGTAGTAAATGGCTTTGGTGCGCACTTCTTCGCTGCTGTCCTCGATGGTGGCGATGTCTGAGAGCTTCTTCATCAGGTATCCGGATGGGACTCTGGCTTCGCCGATCTCATCCACGCTGGAGAATTGCCCTTTTAGGCGCACGGAATACTCCTGCGAGCCGCGGCTGAAGTTACCAGCCGGCATGTCCATATTTTGTGCAGGCAGAATCTGCATCAACTGCGCAAGCGAGAGATTGTTTTCAAATATGGCAGCATCGCTGAGTTTCACGTCGATCTGACGCTTGGTTCCACCCACGATATTCACCTGCGCCACGCCTTCTATCTGAGAAAAGCGTTCCTTCACCCTGGTGTCTGCCAGTTCATAAAGCTCGCGGCTGTCGATATTCCCGCTCAGGATCACGTCCATAAAGGGGAGGGCCGAGAAGTTGAACTTTTGCACCTGAGGCTTTTCTGCACCACTGGGGAGGTCTCTGAGGATGTTATCTACTTTATCCTTTACTTCTTGGTTGGCGATATCAACGTCCTTGTTCAGTTTAAAGGCGATCAGGGTGACGCTCACGCTTTCCAGACTGTAGGATTGGACCTGGTCGATGTTACTCACAGTGGCGATTGCTTCTTCGATGCGGTTTGTCACCTGAGTTTCCACCTCCTCCGGTCCTGCTCCCGGGTATACGACCTGAATGGACACATAAGGTAGCTGTATGTCTGGCATCAAGTCCAAAGGCATGCCAAAATAGGCCAAAAGCCCAAAGACCACGAACACCAAGATGGCCATTGTGACCAAGACAGGACGTTCAATGGAGAGTTTTGACAAAAACATAGCTTATTCCTCTTCCGCCATGATGCGGATCAAGCCGTTTTCACTCACTAAGTTTTTACCTGCCACGATGAGCTGATCACCTGCACTCAAGCCGGTAAGGACTTCATAGTGAAGCTGATCGGAAAGCCCAAGAGTTACTTCTTTGCGCACTGCACGGTTGTTTTCGGCTACCCACACGTAGGCGTTTCCATTTTCAAAATTCAGATGTTCTCGATTTACGACGATGCAATTTGGCTTGCTGAAAATATCTATATTGACTGTGGCTGTGGAACCAAAGCTGATCTTCCGGTTCATGCCGTTGAAAGTGGCTACCACTCTGACGGCACGCAGCATGGGATCCGGTGCCATGCCCACTTCGGTGATTCTGCCTTTGAGGATTTCGCCATTCACTTCTGCGGTGGCTGCTGATCCTTTCTTGATCTGGGGAGCATCCTGGGTGGGAACCATCATCACGGCCTTGTAACCATCCGTTGCAGAGACGGTAAAGAGGTCTTTGCCGGGATACACTTTATCGCTCTGGCTCACGTGGAGCGCAGAGAGGATGCCACTGATGGGAGCACGCACCTTGATCATGGATTCGCTGGATTCCAGATTGGCTTTACTCACCTTATACATGGTTTCGATGTTGTCCAGCTCCTGCTTGGAGATGGCTCCGCTTTCATATAGACGTTGCATGCGCTGGTATGCGGTTTGTTGAGCTGCAAATGCTGTGGATGCCTGTTCGTATTGAGCAGCAGGTGCAGTTGTGGGAAAGCTGATGATGAGCTGACCCTTAGAAACTCTATCGCCCACCTTGGCGTGGATTTGGCTCACTACCTCGCTGAGGTCAGATTGTGCGGTGGATTCTTGTTTCCCACTCAAAGACGCATTGTAGCGCAATTGTTGGACGAAGGTCTCCGTGCTTATGGTTTGGATGCGCACGGGAACGCCTTCTTTCTCTTGGATTTGTTGCATTGTCTTGCTCTCTTCTTTGCTTTTGCCGCAAGCACCCAAGCTAAAGAGCAAGGCAATCAGGCTGATGATAATGATGTATTTTCTCATGGAGACTCCCTTAAATTTTGATTCCCATTGACTTTGTGAGTTTGAGTTGATCTATAATGACGTTATAAATGGACTGCAGGTATTGCAGACGGATTCCGGAGAGTGTGATGCGGGCATCAAAGACCTCCAGTTGGATTCCCACCTGGTTGTCATAGCGGGCTTGAGCAATTTCCAAGCTGCGTTCTGCCATCCGGATGTTTTGGCTTTGTACTTCATAGTTGTGGAATGTGTGTTGCAGATTTTGCCAATTTTGGGTGATTTCCAGGCGGATCATATTTTCAAGATCACGTTGCTGGTATTGAGCTTGGAGATATACGCTTTTGGCGTGGTTGCGCTTGGAGGTGTTGGATAGACCCGTAAAGATGGGTATCTGGATTCCAATGCCAATGCTGTAGCGGCTGCCAAAATCGTCCTTTTCGATGCTAAAATCATCTGCAGCGGTAAACAAAGAATAGTCTGCACTGAGAGCGATGTTGGGCAGGTAGTTGCCTTTTTCCGCATTGTATTTGATCTGAGCCACCTCAGTGGCGATGTCTATCAGCTCCAGCTCCACCCTCTTCTCTTTTCCAGAGCTAAGAGCTTCTTCCAGCGTCACTTCCATCTTTTCTGGCAGCGCAAATTCGCCTTCAGGCCTCAAGCTCTCATCCTCAGAGCCCAAGTGCATCCTAAAAGCACTCAAGGCAATCTCATAGGTGTTTTTAGCTTGCAATACCTGTGGCTCCAACTTGGCTACCTCCAAGCGGGCACGGAGCAGATCAAACTCGCTTACCATGCCTTCTTCAAAGAAAGCTTCCACTCTCGCCAAGTGCTGATTGGCCATATTCAAGCCATCTTGCTGCACCTGGGCCAGCTTTTCTGCCAGCAGGCATTGATAGAAGATTTCATGGGTCTTGAGGATCAGGTTTTGCTCCTCTACCCAATAGTTCAATCTCTGAATGCTGCGATACCTATCCACCGCCTTGATGCCGTTGATCAGCTTGCCGCCCAGGAAGAGCACCTGCGTCATCTTGAGCTGCATGGCCACGGATGCCTGATCCTGAGGTGTGCTGGGGATCATGGAGTTCACCACACCAGCCAAGGCTCCAGCCAAGTAATAGTCATCCATACTGGCGGTCTGTGACAAGCCGGGCATAAAGTCCATCTGTGGGGGTATGGCATTCGGTGGCAAATTCGTCCTAGATAACTCGTAACCTCCCTGTAGCGTGACCTGAGGAAGCAGCATGCCGCGGACGTCGTTGTAAGTCATCTTGGCTTTTTCCACCTCTTCTTTGGCAATCAGGAGGTTGCGGTTGTTTTTGAGTGCCAGATTTACGCTTTCATCCAAGCTTATCGCGCTTATGCTGATCACAAGCAGTGCTAAGCTGATTAGGGTAAAAAGTCTTTTCATATTTGATTAACCTCTTTTTAAGATACCATACAGGACCAGTTCGATGAGCAAGTCCTGTTCTTTTTCCAGTTTTTGCATGATGATCTGTTTTTCTTGCACGCCCAAGTTCAGCTCTGCCATCATCATCCAATCATGAACCACATTGCTGAGGGCTTCAAAACCAAAACGATCATCAATCTTGTTCTCTGCCATTCCCTCTAAGAATAGGCGATGTAGATTGTCTCTCATTCTTTGGCGACCTTTCTCTTGAAGTGCTTCCAACTCAGCCACGTAGGCCGCAGGGAAGCTGTTTCGAGCTTCAAACAAGATGGGCAGGTGATCGTAGATGTAGCGGATGGGTATGCGCACCAAGGCCCTGAAGCGGTCTTCAAAGCCCTCCAATGACGCTACCTGGTTTTCGATAACTTCAAAAAACCGCCGATATGCCAGCTTGACGGCTTCCATAAACACGGCTTCTTTACTATCAAAATAGTAATACATCGTAGCCTTGCCGATTTCTGCCTTCGCCGCGATGTCTCCGATGGAGCCTTTGGCATAGCCGTTTTTGGCAAACACCTCCATCGCTGCCTGAATGATCGTGGCTTTTTTTAGTTCCAATGTGTCTTGTGTACTGAGTTCTTCCATTGTTTCCTCGGTTGTTATGACTGTAAGTTAAGTTCAATAAGCTCCTAATACTTTCTAATAACGTTAGTTAGTGATCTATGTCTTATATTCGAACCAAATATAGGAAGCGTTCGGTAATGTCAAGACCTTTTGTTGGAGGATATATAATTAAAACTT
>Ga0302238_1003207_pt1 | contig 10624 bp, 7 predicted proteins | sample AAG_UR_Asn_MG_FD_193527 | JGI IMG/M metagenome (GOLD analysis project Ga0302238, IMG submission 193527) | Enriched activated sludge microbial communities from anaerobic digester in WTTP, New Holstein, Wisconsin, United States - AAG_UR_Asn | ecosystem: Engineered > Bioreactor > Anaerobic >...
GTTATCAGAATGTACGCCGAGAAGGTGATCCGGCGCAGCATGCTGTAGTTTATCCTGAATTTCATAAGGGTACCTCTGAAAATTGACAAATGGCGCGCAAAAGTAAATTATGGAGAGATGGTGAGGAAAAATTCCGAGAGCATACCCAAGGCGGTATGCGCGAGTGGATGTTGACGAAAGCAGAATCCATAAGTATCTTTTGCCCTTCGGGTTGCGGGTCTCTTTGGTTTTAAAAAGAATGTTCTTTCTTCGGCGTATCGCATAGGATACGCCTCCAGTCAGAAATTCTTTTTAAGCTTTCAAAAATCTTCCGCAACGCGCCAATTGTGAATTTTTAGAGGTACCCATAATCCTCCTGAGGGATCATTTCCCGATATCGGGAATCCTGATGAACTTCGAAAACACGAGTGATTTCCTGGAAGGCGGACCGAGCGAGAAGAAAATGTATTTGGTCTTGCCGTCCTTCAGTGAGATGTCATCCTTGTGACCTGTATCCAGTTTTCTCGAGAATTCGATGGCCCATACGCCAGCCTCCCATCTGCCGTTCGCAGCCACGTCAGCCGAACTGCCTTCAGGAGTCCTCTGGTAGAAGCGGGGTATCTCTTCACCGGCGAATGATGAGAAATATCTGCTGAACCAGCATGATACTCCCTCATCCTGTGAGATCTCGACAGATTCGGATTCACCGGATGACGAGGAAAGCGACTTTGCATTTGCATAGGCATCGTCGGCAAATCCCGACGGATCCGTGCGTGCTGCTCTCCATATCCATATGTCCATGTTCGAAGGGGCTGAATCCTGTCCTGCATCAGCTGCGAATTCCGCAATCACGACATAAAGCTCAGCTTCCCTGTCCCCGCCTTCGACGTATATCTGTTTGACGGCGTCCCATTTCCATGGCTTGTGCTTCCTCTTTTCAGTTTCGGCGGGAAAGTTGACGAGGAGGAGGATGTTGTTACCGCATGCAATCTTGTATTTCAGGTCTACGGAATCAGATTTGAAGTTTTGGAACGGGATCCTCTTCCAGAGTTCGGATTCCTTTTTCTTTGTTCCAGAAGGAGGTTGCCCCTCCTTGGATTTCAGGGGAGAAACACTTTCCTTTTCAATGATCCCTGCTGAAAGGAAGTGAGATATCAAGGGAATTGAAAGAAGGAGAAATACGGACGGCCACTTGGTTTTGGCGGACAGGCGCATTTTTCATCTAAGTTTTAAGTCGGTGCATTTTTCGACGGCTGCGACTATGGAACCAAGCCTGACTGGCTTCTCCAGGACAACGTCTACGTCAAGGCTTGAGATTTCAGCTTTTGCTTCCGGGGAGAGGTATGCGCTGGCGATGATGACCTTCACATCCTCAGTGCCTTCGTTCTTCCTCAGGAGCTTGCAGAATTCGATGCCGTTCATGTTGGGCATCCGCAGGTCCAGGATGACCAGGTCGGGCTGCCACGTTCCTATGAGGAGGGCGCCCTGCATGCCGTCTGTCGCCTCCTTCAGCTCGAATCCGGAGAAGACGTCGAGAGCATCCTTGATGAATTCACGGAAGGCGTTGTCATCATCAATGACGAGTATCTTGATCTTGCCCGAGTCATTGAGGGTCTTGGGGATGTTAAGTCCACGCTTTTCAGCGAACTTATCGAGTTCATCGACGGTAAACCGATAGTGCCCGCCGGGCGTGACACCGCTTCCCAATAGCCCCTGCTTGACCCAGTTGGTCAGGCTGGAGCGTGAAACCCCCAGGTATTTCGCGGCATCGTTTGTCTTTAAGAGCTTGCTCACAGCCACCCCAGTTCAACTATGGATTATTGGAGAAAAGGGCTTGGGATTGAGATTCCTTTGCCCGATCATCCAGTCATCCAATCATTATTTATGTTCAAACATTTCCCTGATCTGTCTGCCGACGACTTCGACAGGATGCTCGCCGAGGGCCTTGCGCTTTGCCATGAGGTTCGGTGCGCCCTTCTTGCTTTCCTTGAGCCATTTCCTGGCGAACTTGCCATTCTCGACGTTCTGGAGGGCCTTCTTCATCCTGGCCTTCGTACCGGCATTGATGATCTTGGGACCTACCTCGTATTCACCCCATTCGGCGGTGTTGGATATGATGGAGTTCATCTTCTGGATTCCACCTTCATATATGAGATCGACAATAAGCTTCATTTCATGTACGCACTCGAAATATGCCATCTCCGGAGGATATCCGGCTTCAGTTAGGACTTCGAATCCGGTCTTCATGAGTTCAACGAGTCCACCGCAGAGCACTGTCTGTTCGCCGAAGAGATCCTCATATGTCTCCTGCTCGAAAGTACATTCAAGGACGCCGGCACGGGTGAAACCCATCGCCTTAGCCATTGCAAGGGCGATATTCCTGGCCTTGCCGCTGGGGTTTTGCCTGACTGCCACGAGTCCGGGTACTCCGAATCCGGCGAGGAATGCCTTGCGTTCCTCGGTTGCCGGGCTCTTGGGGGCGACCATGATCACGTCAACGTCGGTGGGAGGAACTATCCCTTTAAACACGATATTGAATCCATGAGAGCATGAAAGGACTTTTCCAGCCTTCAAATGTTTCTTGATTTCTTTCTTGTAGACCGGGCCGTGGAACTCGTCGGGGAGGAGCATGTGGATGATGTCGGCGAGTTTGGCTGCCTCGGATATCGGCATGGTCTTGAATCCGTCGCTTACGGCCCTCTGCCATGAACGGTTCGGATTTCCGTTGAGTGTCTCGGTTTCACCGATTATGACGTTGATGCCGGAATCACGCATGCACATTGCCTGGGCCGAACCCTGGTTGCCATAGCCGATCACTGCGATAGTCTTGCCGTTCAATGCACTTACGTCAGCGTCGCCGTCATGAAGGATCTTTACCATTTTCTATTCTCCTGAAAATTAATTTTGACATTAAAAGTGAATAAACCGAATTTGCGTTTTTAAGGCAATCGGACGAATAAGATAGGTGCAAACTGCTCTTTTTCAACAAAAATCATGATTTTATTGGTTAAAGCTATCCGTTCCCAATGTTGCTTTTGAAAACACTTAAATATTAATGTAATATATTGAAACAGGGGGAAGATAGTTGATTAAGCATGCAAAGGTTGTCATTAAAATGGGGGAGCTATGAAAAGGAAACAATTTTTCTATTGGTGTTTTAGCATATTAGCTCTTGCTTTTACGTTGATTTCACTGGCACAGACTGGTGCAGTGCCATCGGCAGAGCAGATCATTCAGAACAACATCCGTACCCTTGCGGCGATCCGTGCAAATCCGCAGGTCAAATCCCAATCGCTTTCCCGCCTCAAGGATAAACTCACGAATCAAGGAGTCGACAATGTGGATGCCAGGATTACCGAGGTTGGCAAAATAATTGACCAGGCCATCGCAATGTCACAGGAAGAATTCGAGAAGAACCAGCAGCAGCTTGCGCAGAAGGTACTGTCACAAATGAAAGGAGGGCAGGCATCAGGAACCGCGAACTCGATGCCCAGTCTTTTCCCCGCAGAAGGAAAACAGGCCGGTAAAAAAGAGGAAAAATCCCAGACAACCAAATCCCAGGAAAACATCCCATGGATCGATGTTCACAACCATCTGGTCCAGGAACGTGGTGAGAAGGGGGTTGAATACGAGGGGGCTGTGAGTTCGGCGCTTGCTGCATTTGAAGGAACAGGTCTCAGCAGGATGATTGTCATGCCCACCCCCGGCGTGAGCAGCATGATAAAGGGGAATGCCGGGAGACAGGTGATGCCAACCGAATGCGAATACTTTGCTCCGTATCTGAAGAACAGGCCGCAGTTCGTCTTTCTTGGCGGAGGAGGAAGTCTTAACATCATGCTGCATGATGCGAAGGATCCGAAATCTGTTACTTCGGGCATGAAGAAGGATTTTGAACAGAAGGCTAATGAGATCCTGAAGCAGGGAGCGGTAGGTTTCGGGGAAATGGCGATACAACATCTTTCCCTTCATGGAACCGAGCATCCGTATGAGAGCGTTTCAGCCGACCATCCGCTACTGTTCCTGCTGGCGGACATCGCAGCGAAACATGATGTGCCGATAGACATCCATTTAGACGTGGTTGCAGAAGATATCAAGAAACCGGAATGGCTTGAGAGTCCAAACAATCCAAATATCCTCAAGGCGAATCTTGCAGGTTTCGAAAAGCTCCTTAACCATAATCCCAGGGCGAAGATATGCTGGGCGCATGCGGGGTCGGACAATATCGGGCAGTGGACTGTCGAATTGAGCCGGAAAATGCTGAAAATGCATCCTAACCTATACATGAGCCTTAGAGTTGGCACCATGAATTGTTTTGAGAATTTCCCGCTGGACAATGATGGCAAGCTCAGGCCGGAATGGCTCAGTCTCTTTCAGGATTACCCGACACGTTTCGTGATCGGCAGTGACCGATTCTTTTCTGCAGTTAATACGCAAGGAACTGGGACAGGCGCCATGCTTGGTTCGAAGTCGGTTGGACCAGTTTACACAAAGATACAGTTGCTACTGAAACAACTGCCTCCGGACCTTGCAAAGAAGATAGCAACGGAAAACGCGATGGCGCTATATAAGATAAAATAATAGAGTGATTTTCGTTGGGAGTAATTATGAAACAAAGAATGAAGATATGGTTTAATCCTATGCTAATATCTGAAAATCAAAATTTGGGTTCTAAAAATGAAGAAGTTAAAGTTGAAGCAATATTAGAGACAAATCGGATATGGGATGGCAGAACCCATCAGGCATGTGATATAATCGAAAAGAGAATATATGTTGGAGATGCACAATCCAACGAATGCGTTTTTGTTTCCTACTTTTCATCATACGACCTATGGAATTTCATTAGTGTTGCTGAGGATGTTTGGCTTGGAGATGCCTTTGCTTCTGGGTATGCTAATTCTAAGCGCGCGATAAATACAACACTTATATCTGGCTTGTATTTATGGGCTGATTCAGATTCAAAGCGCACTTTTAAGTTAATAAAGGAGAATTGTCCTGAATATCATACGATAATCTGTTCTGAGAAAATGCTTTCCGGATCTGTTGATCTTATTGGACAGGGATATAAGCCTTATCCGAGCGGGCATATCGATGCTGACACTTTTGTTATAAAAGTAAGCCTTGATCAAGGCTTAGAATCATCGGGAGGGCTTCTGATACCTCCTGGCGAAGCTCTTTGGTTTAGAATATGCTTTGAAAAAATGGGATGGCTTAATAATTATGCCTTAAGAGAAAAAACAGGCGATAATGAATGTCCATGGGAGCTTTTTTCAGTTCCATTACCAATCATATTTAAGCCTACCAATAAAAAATGGAATATGTCATGACATAGCTAGATTCTCATGCGATTGTCATAGGCCCGAATGGCTAGAGACTGATTTCTTCACCCGTTTTTTTTTAGCTTGCTCAGCATAAGGGTGGCGAATTCGCGGATCCTGCCGGTGGGGCTTGATATCTTCATCTGTGAGATTGTCGTATCGGTTGACTTGAGTTCCGAAGTGGCTTCCATTCCTCCGTTCAGCTTTTTCAGTTCGGAGATGAGATCCTTCCATGATGCATGACGTCTGTTCTTCTTCTTCTCGAGCATTTTGTTAATTGTGCTGATGCATCCTTCCGAGAGCCATGGCGCTTTATGCTTCAGGTCGGGATGCTGTCCTCTTTCCTGCATCTCCATCAGCTTTGCAAATGTGTCGGCTTTGAAGACGGGATGTCCGGCAAGCATTTCGTAAAAGATAAGCCCGAGGCAGTACATGTCGGACTGGAAATCCATCTCCTTGTCGGCCTTCACCTGTTCCGGGCTCATATACTGTGGATTTCCCATTATGACCCCCTTCACGGTGTCGGTTGCCGTATAGGATTTTGTCTTGGCGATCCCGAAATCTGTCAGGAGTGGACGTTCGTCCTTTGTGATAAATATGGTTTCCGGAGAAATATTCCTGTGTATGACTTTTTTTGTTTCCCATGCATAGTTCAGGGCGTCGGCGATCGGGATGATGAGGTTCAACGCCTCCTTTTCTGTGATTTTTCCATATTTGACAAGGTAGTCGTTAAGGAAGAGTCCATCCTCGAACCGTGTGACAAGGAAGATATTCCCATCTTCACACTGGCCGGCCTTGTATGCTATCTGGATGTTCGGATGCTGGAGGGATGCGTTCAATTTTGCGCCCTGCATGAAGCGTTGGTAGGTTCCGGAATCAGAAATCATCGATGCTGGAAGCATCCTTATCATGACCTGCTGGTTCAGGTTCGGATCGAACCCGATGTAAATTTCCTCGCCAAGCTTGCCGGTCCCGAGCTTGTCGAGGATTTCATATTCGTATTGGCTTAATTCACTTTTCATTGAAAATAATATAGCAGTAACTATACGGAAAGTTAATGCCAAATCCGTTTTTTCCGGAGAAGTTGGGTCCGTTTGCTTGAGTCAAATCACTTTCCAGTCAAATACGGCTCCATGGCTGCCTCGAGGGAAATCAGCGAATAGGAAGTGACAAGCTCGGGAATGGATTCCATGAACCTGCCATGTTTGTCGTTATACCATTCACCGTTATCCTTCTGCATGGAAAGAAGCTTCTTGATCACGTCTTCTCTCCAGAGATGCTTCTGCTTGTCCGGGGTCTCTACGACCTCATCCCCAAGAACTGCATGTGCCTTGGCGAATGTGGTGATATAGTAATAGTGTCCAGCAGGTCCCACTCCCGGATTCTCGTCCAGGGTGTAGTGATTTGCAGCCCATTCTGCCGCAGCACGCACTCGCGGATCATCCTTTTTCAGCTTTGCGTAGATCATACTTTTCAGTCCGGCATATGTCATGCTGCCATATGCGCGTAGCCCCTGTTCCTTGAACTTCTCGTCCATCTTGCTGTCCTCAGGCTTGTAGATGAATCCTCCATAGTTTGGATCATTCTTGTCCTTTACCACCCATACCTGGTCGTTTGATTCCGGGAGGTGCTGGAGACGGCTCATGAACTGGACTGCATTCTTCCATGCCAGATCGCTTTTCTTCGTGTCGTCGGGGCTCTTAGCCTTGGGTTCCTTGTCGAGATAGTCCGTCAGATACAGGGCTTCGAGCGCCCATTGGGTGTTGGACAGGTCAGCGTGAGCCTTTCCATCCTTTGCATATCCGATACCTCCGTATGCCGGATCGTCCGGCTTCACGGGATTTGCAGGATTGTTTTCATCGAGCTGGCACGAAAGAAGGTATTTTCTTGCTCCTCTCATCACATCTTCATCCTCAGGATTCTTGTTGATCGCAAGGAAGGTAAGGACAATAGCAGTGGTGTATGTCGGGAATTCCCTCGGTTGGCCGGCGACCCAGATCGAGCCGTCCTTCTGCACAAACTTCAGGATGAACTTCCTGCCTTTTTCGACAGCTTCCTTCCGGAATTCCGGATTCAATGTAGAATGACTGTTAAGGAGTGCAGTGCATGCCAGCGCGGTTATCGCCGGATGATTGCACCATGAACCATCCTCGGCCTGTTTGTCGGTAAGATAGTTCACACCTTTCTGAATCGAGTCCTTCGCGGACTTGACGAGTTTCTCGTCCAGCTTCGATACTTCGTCTTTCTTCACGGCGTCGTCGGCATTCATCCCGTAGCCTGAAAGCACAAGGGTGGTTATTACTGATGCACCGATGCATTTCCTGATGATACTCATTTTTTTCTCCCTATTTATACCTTGTTAATTTAATCTGTCACATGCTGGCCCGTCCATCCTGGAGGAGCTTCAATGTCTCCCTTCTGCCTGTTGATATGGCCGGCCATAATGCGGCGACAAGGCAGAGCAGGAGAGTTCCACCACCTGCAAGTCCGATCTTTGCCCAGGGGACCACGAGTGGTGTGTCAAGACCCCCGAAGAAACTGACATATTGTGAGATGCCTGTCCCGCACCATCCGGCCATCACACCGAATCCGATGCTCACCAGGCATGCGACTATCCCGATCAGGATCGACTCAGCAAGTATCATGCGCACGAGGCCGAAGCGTGTTATGCCAATCGCCCTCAGAACTCCCATCTCCCAGCGGCGCACCCTCACTGAAGCCATGACCGTGTTCACCACTGCGAGTGTAGCGATAAGCAGGGTGATGAGAGGCAGCTGGCACATGCCCCAGATCATTCCGTCGGCCCTGGAGCCGATGCGAGTGCGTACGTCGTCCCTGGTTGAGACGCGCAGGGATTGGCCGAAATTGCTAGCTCCGAAAGACCACATCCCCTGTGCATTCACAGGACGGCGTTCTCCGAGGTTCCTGTCGGCGATCTCGCGCATTGCATTGCCGACATCGTCTATTTTCGCGTCTTTCTCGAGATTTGTCCAGACGAAGTTGATCTTGTTGACCTTGAAATCCTGTCTGACATTTGCGAAATCCGCAAAGACCATGGCAGCCGATCTCCCGCTGCGCATCCTCAGGCCTGAAAACTTTGTCATCCAGTGCCAGCCGGGCATCGCGATTGCTGCTGCGATCCTGTATTCCACCGGAGAATCCGGGGCTTCCGGGGGGATCATTTTGAAACTGTCACCGATCTTGAGGCCCGTGGACTTGAGGAAATGATCTGGGACTATGCAGTATTTTCCCTCTTTGAGCTTCTTGATCGCCTCTTCAGGTGAACCATACGCGAATCTAGTTTTCAAGAGCGGATCCTTACCGCCGAAAGCGGACTGTGGATCAATCCCTATCATGATGACATTGCCCTGTTTTGTGACCGACTGGCGTTCCTCGCTGCCGGTGATGTCATCTGCGAGATTAGGCTGTTCGACGGCAAGCTTGAGGTACTGGTCTTGCCGAATTCCCTTTATCTGGAGGATATTGGCCATCTCTGAATCGGGGAGTCCACCGCTCTGGAACGCAAAAAGGGCATCAGGCACCCAGTCGCCGGGAACAAAAGGTTGGAGCATCGAATATCCCCAGGTAACTGTCGCCATGAAGAGGCCCAGTCCAATTGAAAGCGAGATTGTCGTCCCGAGTGTCCTCCACATGTTTCCGGTGAGTTGAGATTTCAAAAGTCTGGAATCGATAAACAGGCATTTCGAAATAAGTGGTCCGAATATTTTCTCGACGAGGAGCATTGCTATCGGAGTCAGCAGCAGAAACCCGATCGCCAGACTCGTACAGCCTATCGCCGCATGCATGAAATATCTCGACGAATCAGGCATGGGAACGACGAATACGAGCAATGGGTTTACGCATATCAGAACTATTCCGATGATGACCGAAATTGTCGGAAGATGAAATTTGTGGAATGATGTCGGAGGCGAAAAAGCATCCATCGGACTTATCTTCGTGGCCTTCCATGCAGGGATGAGCGAGGCAAGCAGGGCACCGCCGAAGGCGCTCGCGCCAGTAAGGGCGATACACCATATTCCCAGAGAGGCACCGTTCTGGAAAAGGCCAGGATGCGTACGGCTGATGATCTTAAGGAGTCCCCAGCCTGCGGTAAGTCCGCCGACCCATCCTATAAGTGCAAGCACAAGGCTTTCTAGAGTTATCATAAGAGCTATCTGGGCACGTGTAAGCGCGACTGCCCTCATTATGGCAAACTGACGTATACGTTCATGAACCCCCATGCTCAGAGTTGTGAAGATGATGAACAAAGCCGCCATCAGGGAAATTCCTGTTGCTGAATATGCCTGCATCCTGGCGCTTGAAGCCATACGGTTCTGTTCAAGTGCGGTTTCAAGATCCTTTATGCTCAGGACTTCGGCCTTAGGTTCTTTCTCAGAAAGCGTCTTCGCCCATTTGTCCCGGAATTCTACAGGATTGGCGTCCTTCCTGAGAGAGATGTTTAGTAGGGATATCTTTGATTGTTCCCCACTTATCTTTCTGGCGAGTTCCAGTGGAACATAGACCGGCATTGGAGTTGGGCCGCGGGGCATACTTCCCGGAGCAGGCATGCGGTTCGGATCAAGGTTTACGCTCATTTTAACCTGGGCAGTAATTCCGGCCACCTTGAGCTTGTATTCTCCTGTCTGGGATTTGACGAGGAGTTCACCACCGACATCTACCTTGAGACGCTCCGCAACTCCTGAACTTATCACGGCTGAAGAATCATCTTCCAGGAGCCATTTGCCAGAAGTGATCTCAGAAGGGGGCTGTCTTGCGTCGGTGCCGACAAGTATTGGGCTTCCCATTATCATCATCGGGTTCGGTCTCGGAGGAGTTTGTGTTTGAGAAGGCGTACTGCTGGTATTCTGTCTTTCTGAGCCTTGATATTCCGGATAGGATTCATCTCCGGGTGCGGCAGAATTGTTTACAGTTCTCTGTCCAGGAATTCCAGTTCCAGGAACGTTGCCTTGAGCTTCAGAAGAAGGACGAGTTGGTCGATTTCCATCAGCCGATGGAGGACCTCCTCTCGGTCCACCACCCGAGCCCATTCCGGGACTACGTCCACCTCCCATTCCTGGACCACCTCTTCTTCCTCCTCCTGGAGGCCCAAACCTCATCTCTCCGGCAAAACCGTCACCACGGGTGATAATGACCTTGCATTGCATGACAGGATCAGCTTCAGAGACGGCAGCGTCTTTCCTGATTTCATCCAGAATTGAAGGAGACAATACCGGTTCCTTCCAGGACTCAGGGACGATCACAATGTCGTATCTGCCCATTGTTTTTTCTGCCGAATCATGGAACTGTGAGACAAGTGCATCATAACCGCT
>Ga0302238_1003217_pt1 | contig 10592 bp, 7 predicted proteins | sample AAG_UR_Asn_MG_FD_193527 | JGI IMG/M metagenome (GOLD analysis project Ga0302238, IMG submission 193527) | Enriched activated sludge microbial communities from anaerobic digester in WTTP, New Holstein, Wisconsin, United States - AAG_UR_Asn | ecosystem: Engineered > Bioreactor > Anaerobic >...
ATACACCAGTTGAGCGGCGCGGCGCCCCGGTAACGGGGCAACAGGGAGGCATGCACATTAATACAGCCCTGGGGGGGGATATCCAGCAGCGCCTGCGGCAGGATCTGGCCAAAGGCCACCACCACGATCAGGTCGGGTTGCAATGCCCTGATCTGGTCAAGCACCTCAGGGGCGCGGACCTTGGGAGGCTGGAAGACCGGGATCTGATGCACCTGGGCCAGCTCCTTGACCGGTGGCGGCTGTAGTTTCTGGCCGCGTCCCTTGGGGCGATCCGGCTGGGTGAAGACTGCTATAACGTTTTCTTTACGGTCCAACAGGGTCTGCAGGGTGGGGCAGGCAAAATCCGGTGTCCCCATGAAGATAATCCGCCAGGGGGTCATGGTGTCCCTCGCTTTTTCAGCCTTTTCAGAAACAGTTCACGTTTGAGCGGCGACAGCCGATCTACAAAGAGAATGCCGTCAAGATGGTCGATTTCATGCTGGAAGGCGATTGCCAGTAGGTCGTCGGCGTGCCAGATCCGCTCCTGCCCGTCAAGGTTCAACCCCTTGACCACCACCCGTTTGTGGCGCTTGACGTTGGCGGAAAAGTCGGGGACCGAGAGGCAGCCCTCCTCTTCAAAGACTTCGTCCTCACCCTGAATAATCACTGGGTTGATGGCGGTAATCAGCTGACGCGGCTCGTCCTTGGCGGCGACGTCGATCACGATAACGCGTTGCAACACGCCGACCTGGGGCGCTGCCAGTCCGACACCGGGGGCGTCGTACATGGTTTCGGCCATATCCTTGGCAAGCTGGATTATCTCGTCGGTGATGATCGTCACCGGAGCGGACTTCTGTTTGAGCAGCGGGTCGGGCACGGTAAGAATAGGGCGAATCATAAGCTGTGTTCTCGTGGTCTGTTGGAATTCGTATAAAGAATACTTATACCAATTACCGAGTCGTGAAATCAACTATCCTATGCAGCACGGGGGTGATGTATGACGGAACCGGTCAAGGAGGTCGGCAGATCAGGTGGTATTGATCGTGATGGCAAGGCTCGTCAGCGGCTTTATCATCTCCCCGCCGACAATGCGGCAGGTGATGCTGATGCAGCCGATGATAGCGTGGATATCTCAGACGAGGCACGCAAGCGGGCAGACGGCTCCTGGAAAAAGAACATTCTTGAGTATCTCGGGGATGACTCGTGAACCAGGCCTCAGGAAAAGAAGGCCTGATCCTTGGTGTAGGCCTCGATAAATTGTTCCAGCAGCCGTTCCGTCTGTTCCGGCGTCAGTTCCAGAGTAATGGCAGGCAGGCTGGCCGCCACATCGAGATCTTCGACTGCGTTGAGGGTACCGACGCCATAACGGTGACAGAACAGATTTGCAAGGCTGACGATGTTGGTCAGGATGACCAGATAGGGATCCTCGCCTTCGTCAAGCTCAAGGGTATGGTGTGCCAGGACCGCCTTCATCAGCTGTTCCGGGAAGTTCCACTTGCGAATGACCAGTGCCCCGGCCTCTTCGTGGGTGTACGGGAACAGCATTCGTTCAGCCTGCTCAAATGAGATGCCCTCGTTGTAACAAAGTTGCATGACCTCCTGAAATTTATCCTTATCAAGAAAGTTCATGATCTGTTTGCCGATATCGTGAAACAGGCCGCCCAGAAAGGCTTCGTCAGGGTTGACCCGGCGCAGTTCCTTGGCGATCAGTCGTGCAGCCAGACCTGCGCCGAAGGAGTGTTCCCAGAGCAGTTTTTCCGTCAGGCCGTAGGGTTGGTAGACCTGTTTGACCGAGGCGGCCACCACCACGCTTTTGAGGGTGACGAAGCCGAGCATCATGATGGCGTGGGGCAACGTCTGGATCTGTCGTTGCGCACCGTAAAAAGAAGAGTTGGATATCTTCAGCACCCGTGCCGCAACGGCCGGGTCCGATGCCACGACCCTGGCAAGATCATCGGCGGTGGAGCTTTCATCTTCCATCAATTGCAGCACTTTTGTGGCGACCACCGGTATGGTGGGGAGATCGCCGGCTGCCATGATGATCTGCTCAAGGTCTTTACTCATGGTTGGTGGTGTCCCTTTTCAGGTTGTCCGTCATGTATGACTCAGGTGCCTGCGAAATTTATTCATACTATTCCATAAAATCGACAAGAATCAAGCAGTTCGGCAGATTTGTTTGAATTTGTCCGGTTTTGGCTGTATACTTTGCTGCATTTTTTCAGACAAATAAAAGGAAAATTAATTATGTACAGAAAAATGACAACAGCTCTGCCGCTGATTACCGGCGCCTGTTTGCTGCTGACCGGCTTCAGCTGGAATTTCGGCGGCGACAGTTGCAAGGATGCGCTTGAGCTGGCAAACAGGCTGCCGGTGATCAGTGATCAGGCCGCCCGTGCCAAGGATGAAGAAAAGATCCTTACGTCATGTCCGGAGGGAGCCGCAGCGCATTTCGTGCAGGGGCTGCAGGCCGAACGTGCCGGTAATGTGGACGGTGCCATCGTTGCCTACCGGCGTGCCCTGCAGCAGGAACCGGTCCTGGCGGTGGCCAACGGCAATCTGGGCCTGCTGTATGTCCAGAAAGGGCTGGTGGACGACGCAACGGTGGCCCTGACCAAGGGACTGGCCGGCCAACCGCTGCCGGCCTACCACAAGGCCCTTGGCAGGATCATGGCCGATAAAAAATTGTATGCCCTGGCGCTCTACCACTATGCCGAGGCAGGCCGGATGGTGCCGGCTGATGCCGGTATACTGGCCGGCCAGGCGGAAGTCTATGCAGCGCAGGGACAAACCGATCGTGCCATTGACGAGTTCCGGCGAGCACTCCTGCTCGAACCGGCCAATGAGCAGGCCTCTGCCGCCCTGGCCACGGTGTACCTGCAGCAAAATAAGCAGGATGCCGCCCTGGACGTGCTGAAGAGCGGTTCAACGGCAAACCCTCGCAGTAGCCGCCTGCATCTGATGCTGGCAGAGATCTACGATAAAAAAGGCGACACGAAGCAGGCGGAGTACGAGCGCCTGCTGGGCGGTAAAAAGAGCGCCACGGTTGAGTCGCAACCCGCCAAACTGGAAGGGGTGGCCTTGGGGGACCAGTATGCCGCCAAGGGTGAACAGGACAAGGCTATTGAGGCCTACCAGACCGCGGTGAAGCAGCAGCCCGACTCCCCTGAACCGTACGAGCGGCTCGGGGCGCTGTATTTCAAGGCCGGTCGTGAAGCCGATGCCATCCTGGCCTATCGTGAAGCGGTGCATCTGGGGAGCACGCAGCAAGAGGTCTACTACAACCTGGGATTGTTGTATGAGAAGCGGGATCAGCTTGATGAGGCGGTTGTGTCGTATAAGCGGGCCATCGAGCGCAATCCCGCCTTTGCCGAGGCGCGCCTGAAGCTGGCCGATATTCGTTTGGCCCGGGGCAATGTGCAGGAGGCAATCGAGCAGTACGTCGAATTTCTCAAGCTGAAACCGGAAAGTGCCGACATCCACCTGAAGCTGGCCCGCATTTATGTCAAAAACAAACAACCCGATCTGGCCCTTGACTCCTATAAGGCGGTCTTGCAGCTGGCTCCGGCAAATCCGGAGGGTAATCGTGAGATAGCCGCGGTCTACCGTACCAAGGGGCAGAGTGATAAGGCGATCGAGTATTACAACAAGACTTTGGAGTTGCAGCCGGCTGACAGCGACACCCGCAACGCCCTGGTGGCCCTGTATGTCAAGGAAAAGAAATATGATGAGTTGACGGAGCTGCTGAAAAAGGCCGTTGCCCAGACCCCGTCTGATCCGAATAATTATTACAAGCTGGGCCTGATTTACGACTTCAAGAAGGACTACGACAACGCGATTGCCAGCTACAAAAAGGCGATTGAGTTGAAGGCGGATCATGCCCGCGCCCTGCATGCGCTGGGGCGGGTCTATATGAAAACCGGGCGTCTGTCAGAAGCGCGCGAGGCATTGGAGGCGGCCAAGAAGGCCGACCCCAACATGGAGGAAACTGCGGTTCTGTTGAGCAATATCCGTGATGACTTTAAGCCGGTCCCCCATAAGCTTGGCAAATACAAGAAGGGCAAGAAATCGAAAAAAGCTAAAGGTAAGGCCAAAAACAGCAAGACCAAGGCGAAAAGCAAGAAAAAGAAACGCTGACACCTACTCGCTGGCGGCACGGGTGACCGTGCCGTCTTTTTTCCCCACCCGCAGTACATAAAGCTGAAAAGCACGGAAATGTGATTATGTCCCCAGCTCTGCCGGAATATTTCCCCTACGTTATTCAGCTTGCCGCGCATGCCCAGAATCTGCTGGATGTACCGACGATCCTGTCCCATGGCCGCGGCCCCCTTCCTTCTGTTGTGATCTACCGGCGTCTGGCCGCGGCGCTGCTCAAGTCCGGGCTTGCCCCAGTCTCTGCCACCGCGGGCCAGCTGACGCTTTACGCCACCCTGCTGCGTATCTACCGTTACCTGATCGATACCGTTGCGGAACAGAACCGGATGCAGCTGCTGGCCGACGCCGTTGTCCAAAGTGGTCTCAGCCTGACGGGTGAAACAGTAACGGCCGGCTTTACTGCCTTCGAGGAGGTATTCCCGGCCGGTTGCGATCTGTCTGCCGTAACGCAGCAGCAGCGCCATCACCTCCTTTTGCGTGAGATGCTGCTCGTGCGCCTGGCAGGCAAAAATCCGGCAATGCAACCGCTCCGCGTGTTGTTCGATGAGTGGAAGCTGGAGGCAGCGCCACCCTTTCGGGCGGTGCTGGGCGGTCTGGAACTGGCTCTGGCCAAAGGGCCGGTAGTGCCTGACTTTGGGGTACCCCTGCTGGATGTCTTGTATGCCCCACTGGCTGCCGCCCCGGACTCACTGGCCGGCCAACTGGCCTATATCCGCGAGCAATGGGCCGAGGCCCTGCCGCCTGTGCTGCTGGAGGAGCTGGTTGGGGCCTTCGATATCCTTGAGGAGGAACAGCGCCAGTGGAGTGACGGTGGGGCTGGTCCCAGCGAAGTCCTGCGGTTTAAGGGGGATGACGTCCCTCCGGCCGGACCGGGCCCGGGTTGGAGCCTGCACGGCTCCGGGCATTATGCCGGCTATGACCAGCCCGAGTACGAGGCGTTCTCCGCCGACGCCGACTGGATGTCCCATGTGGTTATGATGGCCAAGATGAGTCATGTTTGGCTGGACCAGCTTTCCAAATGGTACGGCTATCCGATCACCCGCCTTGACCAGGTCCCGGATGCTGAGTTGGATCGCCTGGCTGAGCGGGGCTTCAGCGCACTCTGGCTGATCGGGTTGTGGGAACGTTCCTCGGCTTCACAGCGCATCAAACAGTTGTGCGGTAATCCGGAGGCGCATGCCTCGGCCTACTCGCTCTATGATTACAGTGTCGCCGCAGATCTGGGAGGCGAAGCCGCCTTCCTCAGCCTGAAACAACGGGCCTGGCAACGCGGCATCCGTCTGGCCAGCGATATGGTGCCCAACCATTGCGGGATCTATTCCCGTTGGGTGCTGGAACACCCGGACTGGTTCATTCAAACGGAGTATGCCCCGTTTCCCACCTATCAGTTCAACGGTGAGGACCTTTCTCAGGACCCCAACGTGACCTTGCAGATCGAGGACGGCTACTGGAGCAGGCAGGACGCAGCCGTAGTCTTCCGCATGATTGACCGCCGCGACGGTCGTACCCGCTATATCTATCACGGCAACGACGGCACCAGCATCCCCTGGAACGATACGGCGCAACTGAACTACCTTCTGCCACAGGTACGGGAGGCCGTGATGCAGACCATCCTGCATGTTGCCCGCCTGACGCCGATCATCCGCTTTGATGCCGCCATGACCCTGGCGAAGAAACATTACCAGCGCTTGTGGTTCCCGCAGCGCGGACTGGGCGGCGGCATTCCCTCCCGGGCCGAGCATGCCCTCTCGCGTGAGGAGTTCGATCACGCCTTTCCCCAGGAGTTCTGGCGAGAGGTGGTGGACCGGATGGCGGTCGAGGCGCCGGGAACCCTGTTGCTGGCCGAGGCGTTCTGGATGATGGAGGGCTACTTTGTCCGTACTCTCGGGATGCACCGCGTCTACAACTCCGCCTTTATGAACATGATCAAGCAGGAAGAGAACGCCAAATACCGCCAGACCATCAAGAATGTGCTGGAGTTCAACCCTGAGATTCTCAAGCGCTTTGTCAACTTCATGAACAACCCCGACGAAAAAACCGCAGTCGAGCAGTTCGGCTCTCAGGGCAAGTATTTTGGCGCCTGTGTCCTGTTGGCCACCATGCCGGGGCTGCCGATGTTCGGTCATGGTCAGATCGAGGGATTTCACGAAAAATACGGTATGGAGTACCGGCGGGCGTACTGGGATGAGCCGGTTGACCAGGGACTGGTGCGGGGACATGAGCTGTGGATCTTCCCGCTGTTGAAGCGACGTTGGCTCTTTTCCGGGGCAGAACAGTTCGCGTTGTATGACTTTGTCTGCCATGACGGCAGCATTGACGAAAACGTCTTTGCCTACAGCAATCGTCGAGGTGAGCAGCGGGCGCTGGTGTTGTACAACAACCGCTTCGGTACGACTGCGGGTTGGATTCGCACGGCTGCGCCGACGGCAGCCAAGGCGGACGATGGCATGCTGTCGCTACATGTCGCCAGCCTGGGCCAGGCCTTGCAATTGCCGGATGATCCGCGCAGTTTTGTTGCTTGTCGTGAAGTGGCGACAGGTTTTGAATACCTGAGGAATGCTGCGGAACTGCACCGTCAGGGGCTGTTTGCCGAACTGGGCGAATATGCGTTTCAGGTCTTTGTCGACTTCAGGGTCCTGCCCGAAGGTGAGGATGGCAGTTGGGATACGCTGTACCGCCTGCTTGCCGGCCGGGGGGTGGCCAGCCTGCAGGATGAGCTGGTGCAGTTGACCTATCAGCCGTTGATTGCCGCATTTGACGCGTGCCTGCAGCACTTGGCCGAGCCGTCAGCTTTTGCTGCGACAGAAACGCGCTTCCTGGTGGAACTGGAGCAGGTTGTCGGCGGGAAGCCGGCCGGGTCGCCGCCATCGGCACAAGCGCGTGTGGCTGCGGCGCACCGTCGTGAGTTGGTTCGGCAGGTGGTGCGGCGGGTACGAAGGGCGGGCGTCCGGCGGACAGAACCGGCCCTTGATGCAGAAGGACGGCGCTTTGCCCTGGCGTTGCTGCTGACACGGGCACTGGTGGTGCCAGTGGCGGAAAATGCCTTGGAACGCTATGGCCTGCTACGTCCAATGACTGCATTTGTTACCGGAACACAGCAGATTGATCGCCAGTCCGCCCTGGATATGGCGCAACGGTGTGCTGCCGTGGCCGTGGCAGGCAGCCTCTGGAGCGGGACACCGGCAGAGGCCTTGCCACTGCTGCTGGAACATCCGCTGATTCAAGCCTATTTGCTGGTTCACGATGACCGTGGCATCACTTGGTTTAACAAGGAACGCTTTGAAACCTTCTGCAATTGGCTGGCCCTGCTGGTGGCCTTTGATCAGGCCTGCGGCAGCAGCCTGTCGGGCGTGCCGGTTGCCGCCCTGAAGGCACTGGCCGAGGCGGCCGGCTACCGTCTCCGGGCGCTTGTGCAACTGCTGCCTATATTGCCGGAAGGAGAGCGCTGATGCACGCCCGGCTCCTGTTGCTGCTGGCCCTGCTGGTCTGTCTGTTCCCGGCGGTTGTGCGTGCCGCTGAACCGACACCGTCCCCAGCGGCGGACAAAAGCCTCAAGGAGTGCCTGTTTGGCACCTGCCCGCTGGGCTGGGCCGACCTTGACTGGGAAACCGACCTGTATTACTCGAACCTCTCGCTTAATGTGCCGCTGACCGACGAGCCGATTCCTCACCTGAGTGAGACCGGGGAGCTGGCGATCTACAGCCGGCTGTTCTTTAATTCACTGGTGCCCCGTTTTATGTTGCTGGAGGCGGCTGTGATGCCGATGCCGCTGCTCGGGGTGGCGCTGAAACGCTATACCCCCGACTTCTACGGCACGGCCGATATTGGTCGAAATCAGAATGTGATCCAATGGATCACGGCCGGTTTTGAAGAGCCGTATGCCTTTTCCCTTTTTCTGGGGGATATGGTGAAGTTTGATCGGCCTGGTGAGCAGCATCTTTCCTCCAACAAGGGGTACATGGGCTACCTGTTGAGTTACTCGAATCAACATATCAAGAATAACGTGCTGATACCGGATCATTCGCTTGAAGCAGAATGGAAGCTGAAGGGGGAACGTAGCTTTCGGGAGGAGAAACTGTCCTGGAGTTTTCGTCTCGGCGCCAAGGTTCACGAAAACCCCAATATCGCCAACACCTTTTATGTGGGCTTCCGTCGGAGCGACCTGGATTTCACGGTGAATCCGATCGAATTTTTACGCAACAGCACCTTTGATATGCGTTGGGATGTCGGTGCAAAAAACGGGGAGCTCCTGCGGCAGGAATATGTGCTGGGGAAAAAAATTCCGATCAGGTCGTGGGGGGTCGCGCTCAAGCTGGATGTTGGTCTGATTTGGGAAGACCCGGCCCGTTATACCGGGGCGCTGCGGGATACCTCTCTCTCCAATTTTACGGTGGTATTGCGTCCCAACCTGGTGTTCTGACCAGTAATCTGCACAACAGGCGAGCTGTCCGCGTAAACAAGGGGGATGGCCTAGCCTCGGTGGGGGGGCTGCAACTGCTGACGTTTACGTTCGGTCTTGTCCTGATACATGAGCCGATCGGCAGCCTTGAAGGTTTCGACGAGCGTATCCGGTCTTGTGGCGGTGGCGGCTCCCAATGACAATGAACGGGCAAACTCCTGCAGGCGCCAGTCGCTTTCACAGGCCCTGACCCGCTGAATGGCGGTCGTAACGGCATCGTGGTCGGTACGCGGCAGCAACACGGCAAACTCGTCTCCGCCAATGCGGGCTATGACGTCGCTGGAACGGAAGGCGGCCAGCAATACCTCGGCCGCCCCCTTGATCAAGCGGTCACCTTCGTCATGTCCCCGTGTGTCGTTGACCGCCTTCAAACCATCGATATCAGCCATGACAATGCTGACCGGAAACTCTCTGCCGGATTCGAGCCGCTGTAGTTCCGCATCGAAATAGGCCCGGTTGAAGAGCCCGGTCAGGGGGTCGTGGGTTCCCAGGTACTGCAGATTCTCCTCATATTGTTTCCGTTCCGTGATGTCCTGGGATACCTTCAGAAAGCCGGAGATGCTGTTGTCGCTGTCGCGCAGTGGGCATATCTTTGCCATTTCCCAGTAGATTGAGCCGTTTTTGCGCTTGTTGGCCAGCTCACCCTTCCATTCGTTGCCGGAGGTAATGGTCTGCCAGAGGTCGGCATACAACTCGGGCGGGTTGAGGTCCGATTTCAACAGACGGGGGTTGCGCCCCAGTACCTCGGCGACCTGATAGCCGGTCAACCGGCAGAACATGGCGTTGACATACTCGATGGAACCGTTGAGCGACGTAATCAGGACCGGGGCCGGGGCCTGTTCCACTGCCTTTGAGAGCATCTGGATGCGGGCTTCCTGCTGGACCAGCCTGCGCTTGAGCAGGACGTAGTTGCTGCAGGTTTCAATGGCCATGGCCAGGCGTGAGAAGTCGACCGGTTTCTGCACGTACTGGTTGATGCCGAGGCTGATGCATTCAAGTAGATAGTCGGTGTCGCTGTAGGCGGTCAACATGATGATCTGGCTGTCACGGTCGATCGTACGGATCTCGCGCGCCATGTCAAGGCCGTTCATGACCGGCATCATGATATCTGAGAGAATGATGTCAGGAAGTTTTTCGCGGTACAGCTCAAGACCTGCCTGACCGTTTTCAACCACGTAGAGACTGGTAACGATCCGCTGGAGAATACGTGATATCTGCTCGCGCGTGACGCGTTCGTCTTCAACATAGAGCAGTGATATATCGTAATGGTCCATGGCGGCTGCTTTCCTGACGCTTCCGTAGTGCGGTTTTCCGCAATTCCAAAGGTAGTGTAGCTGAACTTCATTAAAACGCAAGAGGTCTGACGTGGAAATCATCAGCCTGCAGGACGGTATTGATTATAATGAGACGGTGTTGAGGCGACAGGTGACCACCCTGCTTGAACCGCTGGGGGGGATGGGCCGTTTTGTCAAGCCGGGCCAAACCGTCTTGCTAAAACCGAACATGCTGGCAGGCAAACCTCCCGAGGCGGCGGTCACCACGCATCCGGCCATTGTCAAGGTTGTGGCGGAACTGGTACATGCCGCCGGTGGTACCGTATTGGTGGGTGACAGTCCGGGACTGGGCAGTTTTGAAAAGGTCGCCCAAAAGACCGGCATTGCCCGGGCGGTGGCGGAGGCCGGGGGAAGCCTGCTCCCCTTTAACGAGACCCGACAGGCCGGCGGTGAGGGAACCTTTCGACGGCTTGAGCTGGCCAGCGCCTATCTTGACGCTGATGTGGTCATCAACCTGCCGAAGCTCAAGACGCACGAGATGATGACCCTGACCTGCGGGGTGAAGAACCTCTATGGCGCGGTGGTCGGCGCGGCCAAGGCCGGTCTGCACCTGACGGCCGGCCATGCCAAGGAACTGTTTGCCGAACTATTGCTGGAGATCGCCTTTGCCAGACCTGTGGCATTGACCATCGTGGATGGGATCGTTGCCATGGAGGGAAACGGGCCCA
>Ga0302238_1003222_pt1 | contig 10587 bp, 10 predicted proteins | sample AAG_UR_Asn_MG_FD_193527 | JGI IMG/M metagenome (GOLD analysis project Ga0302238, IMG submission 193527) | Enriched activated sludge microbial communities from anaerobic digester in WTTP, New Holstein, Wisconsin, United States - AAG_UR_Asn | ecosystem: Engineered > Bioreactor > Anaerobic >...
CCAGCTGGCGTATCATATCTCGACAGGCAGCGACTCGGGCGCGATCCACATGACCTGTATAAACCGTAACGGCAATGGAAGCAAGAATACCCATGATCATAACGACAACAAGGAGTTCCAGAAGCGTTACGGCGGAATTTTTTGGCTTTGTGATCATGGCAAGTCCTTATTTTTACTAACTGCGGACGGGAACTCTTTCATGGGTTAATATACGGTTTCAGGTCTGATAGCGCCGCCAAAATAGACCCAGATGTCGTCGGTGCCGCTTGGGTTGTTAAAGGAGATGTTGCTTCCTGAAATGGTGGTCGTTCCGTCGGGTCCCAAGCTAAGTATCGCCATTCTATCAAAGGAATGCTCCAGTGTCACATCAGGTGAAGGGATTTGTCCGATTAATGTGACAAGACCTCTTTCTGTTGCCATCAGATAAGGGTTGCCCCAAGGGTCAAGCGGATAGTCCTGAGCGATTCGGTCGTTTGTGGGCGTTGCCGGTTCGGTATAGATCCCCTGCCCCATATAATATCTTTTGAAGTTAATGAAAGGTCCCTGCCATCCGAAGTAAAGTTTGCCGACGGATGGTGTGTCGTTTCTATTAGAACCCAACTGCTTCTGATTGCCGCGTTGCTCGAGGATGGGAATGGCAACATCAATCAGATATGGGTCGAGTATGTTGGCGGTGTTTTCCACGTCATCAACCCGAGGGGGACGTCCGCTTGAGCGATACGGGAGGTCATCCAGCATACACAGAGGCACATAGTAGCCATGCAGAATTCCGCATATCTCTTCTGCATCTGCCAGTTCTCTAACCTCGTGTTTGGCTGTGACAATTTTTGCTTGTTCCATTTTGCTGACATAAACGGGCACGGCGATGGTGGCAAGCAATCCTATAATTGCCAGCACCACCAGCAGTTCGGTCAGCGTGACAGCGCGCTGCCCTTTCTTATTAATGCTCCTCATTTGTCAATCCCTCCTTGAAATATGTTCGATATATTACAAATATAATATTACCATTGTTGAAAAATGTCATCACCGGTTCCAAGGGCGTTAACATCCGCGCCGCCGTCGCCTGGGACTCCGTTAGCGCCAAGGCTCAAGATGGTAAATCGGTCAAACTTGTTGCAATTGTAGCTGCTTCCAGACACGGCGGTTCCATCGGGGAGGAAGCTGCATGTTTCAACTATTATGCCATCGGGTTCCAAGACGAGCCCTTTTTCTGTAAAAAAGAGGTAATCGTGATTCCATGGGTCGTCAGGGATGTCATTATTATTGAAATCTTTGTGCCATGTGAGGTAACGTCCTTGCCAGCCAAAGCTGGTTTCATTTTCAATCATTTTGGTATAAATACGCACAGCGGATGTGTCGTTATACATCTCGCCTGTTGTCGGGCTGATGAACATTCTGATAGGGTTCGAGGCGATTTGGTTTAAGATTTCGTCCCGCAATCCGTCATTTATATCATTGGGGTTGCCGGTTCCGTAACCATCGCCGCCGGGGTTATCATCAAGGACATAGAGGCGATAATAATAACCGGTGTCAATGCCGGCATGTTCTTGGGCTTTGCGAATTTCTTCAATATCGGATTCTGCGGCGCGTCGGCGCGCAAGGTCCGCCCTTGTGGCAAGGCGGGGGATAATAATAGCGACCAGTATGCCGATTATGATGATTGCAATCAGGATTTCAATGATGGTAAAGCCTTTGAACGTTTTATTTATTCCCGAAAGTCTCATCTTATTCCTCCCCGGGGGACGCGCACGTCATCGGATTAAAATACGAATTTATAATCGTCTCCATTACCCAGCGCGCCTGGATGGGTTGAGTCCCTAACCAGCGAGCCGGAATTTACACCCAGCGAACCATCGCCGGGCAATCCGTTTGGACCCATTGAGTAAATGACAGCGTTGGCGTATCTGAACGTTGAGCCGCCGTAATTAGTTTCTCCGGGGGCAAAGAATATATAGGGACCGCCCCATGGGTCTTTGGGGATATTATCATCTCCATTATCAATCCCGGAATATACAGGAATTGGATACCAGCCTTGCGCATTTTGCTGAAAGAAGGCGGGATCCCAGTCCGCCAGCGCGGTTGCAAGTTTTGTTGATGAAAGGGTTTGTATAGCGATGTAGGGTCCTTCCCAACGGCGTGCAAGTATTTCGCGGTTGGTGACATCAAGGAAGCGATCCCATAAGGCGTGTGGAACGGAGACATCTCTTTCATCAGGTGTGCCGGGATAAAGTTTTGTGTTATCAAGGTCTTGGAGGCGAAAATACCAATCTGTATCGGCGTTGGCGAGGATTTCAGCTTTTGCCAAACCTTGGAGGTCATCCTGCGCGGCGGCGATTTTGGCTTTTTCGGCGCGTTTTTGGAAAAGCGGAAGGATAATAAGCGCCAAAATGGCGATAACAGCCGCCACCATGGTCACTTCTACCGCAGTAAAACCTTTGAGTCGCCCTTTCATAACAACCTCCGCTTTGTCCTTAATCCCTTGTCTTGTTGTTTTTTCGCAGAGCCTTTTTATCAACCATTCAATTTAATTATATATCATTAAGAGATTTTTATCATCTTAAATTTATTCAATATTGTAAATCAAATCGTCTGAGCCGGGATTAATTATTCCAATGTAAGGAGCGGCGCGGTCAAGGACTGCCGCTCTGGCGGTGTTGTATTCAGTAATCAGAAGCGATCTGAAAATCGGCGTTCTGATGGCGTCCTGATGATACAGACATCGCGTTGTTCTAAATGTTTCAAAATCTTCGCTTTCATGCAACGTTCCCGGAATGCCGTTCGGTCCATAGCTGACGACTGCCGCCCAGTAATTGGCGTCATCCGTCGGTCCATCCACGAAAGCCCAAGTTCTGTTCACCGCATCGTATTTGAACAAATAAAGGACATAAGGGTTGCCCCACTGGTCGGCAGGCCAATCAATATCTTCATACCCCGCAGGGGACGAGCTGCCGGATGTATATATGGGGACTTGCATGGTTACGACGGATTTGAAGCGGACAGATGTTTGGTTACGGCTGAGGGACTGGGCAAAATAAGGACCCGACCAAAATTTCTGGGCGTTGGTGTATGAAATCCCTCCCAGAGGCATTCCCATCGGCGAAAGGCTCCGCCAGCCGTTCATGCCGAATCGTCCATCAATTACCGCCTTGGACATGTTCAAAAATCCAATGGAGGGATAAAAGCCGATATCCTGATGGGCGAAAATCAGCGATGAGCCTACTTGGCGCGCTTCGCCGATGACGGCTTTCAGTTTATTGTTCCGCAGCATTTGCTGGATGCCAAAAGTGGCAAGCCCAGAGAATAAGGCTACCAGCGCCGCTACGATGACAATTTCAACGAGGGTGAAGCCGTATTTATGACTTGTTATTATCTTTCGAATTTTCATGGCTTTATACATTTCACTGTTAGTGGATATAGGGCAATACCTGCAAGGCTGTCAACACTTTTTGGTGTTTTTTTTATATTTTTTTATAAGATTTTTTTCAGGCGCCTTTTGGCGCGTGCGGCGCTGTCGTGGAGCCAGAGAAATTGCTTCATTCCTTTGCGCCCCAATAACCGCGCCATGTCCCCATCCAAACACTCTTCATGCTTTTTGCGCGATTCAATTTCTACGGTTTTAATCTTGTTCTGGACGTTTAATTTGAGATTTTCCTTAAATTGACGAGTAAGGATAACATTCATTTTCTCCAAAAACTCCGGGTTTTCTTCAAAGAAGGGGCTGGAGACGATGGCGTCCACTTCCTCATCTGATAGATTGACATCCTGTGCAAGGAAATAGAGGGCGTTCCAGACGCGGTAGCGTTTTTCGGTTACCAGACGATTCTTGCCTGCCGTCTCGTTTTGAACTTCATAGTTGGGAAACAAAGAGAGTTTAGAAAGGCGGATGCGGAAAGGTTTTGGGATTTGCCGAATCAAATCAAGGTTCTGCCGGCAATCGCCTTCGGTCTCCCCCGGCACATTGGTGATGAAATCATAGTTCACATTGATTCCATATTTGTTAATAACCTTTGCGGCATCAAGAACAATCTGAGGTGTTTGCTTTCTGTGGAAGGTATCAATGCCGATATTTTCCGAAACAGATTCAACTCCCATGATAATGTATTCAAAATTTGGGCAGGCAGCCAAATGGCGGACGATGTTATCTCTGCAACATCGCGGGTGTGTGTAGCACCAGAATGGCTCGTTAATTTCTGCGTGGTATCGTTTGCAGAATTCGGCAACGCGCTCTTCTTTGAGCGTGAAAATGTTATCCAGAATTTCCAGATAAAAATGCCCCATGCGGGCTTTTGCTTCTTTTAATTCGCCTAAAATGTGGTCAATGGAACGCTCGCGCACATATTTGCGTCCGGGGTATAGCGTCTTGACATACGATTGGTAGCAGAATGTGCAAGAGTATGGACAGCCTCGCGCAGTTTGGGTAAGGTAATTTGTATTGAGGTCGCTTTTAGGGAATGGGATGCCGCAACGCAGTTGGTCTTCATCAATAAAGAAGATGCTCTCGCGAGAGTAATCGGGATAAGGCAGGGTGTCGAGATTATCCACAGGCGGGCGCTCAATGTTTTTAATAATTTCCCCATTGGGTTTGCGCGTCCAGATATTGCTGACATGGCTGAAAGATTCGCCGGCGTCAATCGCCTTTCCAACATCAAGGAGGACATCCTCCGCCTCGCCGCGACAGACATAATCGGCGGACTTGATGCATGTGTCGGGGTCTGTGGTTGGCTGCGGACCGCCCCACATAACGGGCAATTGGAGTTCGTTTTTGATGAGCGATGTTAAACGGCGCGCGGCGGCTTGTTGCACGCATGTAAGAGAAATGCCGACAAGGTCTATCTTCAACCTTTTAAGAAGATCAAGCAAGATTCGGTCTTCTGTCGGCGAGGGCGGGTAGGAATACGCGTTGACATAATCGCCGTTGGGTTGCACCTGAATATGCATGGGTTCGTAAAGGTGTTTATAGACATTGCGGGCGCTTTCCAACGGTTCTGCGGAATAAGTTTTGAATGCAATCATACATGCAAAATGTCCGTGTTTTTTCAGGTTTGCAATAAGGATTCGCGTGCCATGAGCGAACTCGTCATAAAGCGTGATAATCGCAAAACGTGCCATTTTTTTTATTTCCTTTTCGTTTGCACAAAAAAAATTAGGGGTTATATCTTTGAATTGAACGCCTATATGCAAGGAAAAAATAATCTGAGCCATCGGAAGCGTTGCTCTATTAAGGAGTAAAATGAACAAACCGCCTTTAAGAAAAAGGGTTCGATGGTGAATAAGAGCCAAGCAAAACAGGGGCGGGAAATCAAGGTAAGTTTTTAGGACGCCAAGGCGACATTATGGGGGTGGCTTTGGCGGCGCGGCTGATAGGTCGTCTGAGTTTGTGGTCGCATCTGGCATTTGCGGGACTTTTATACGCGCAACCGCAATCGGCGCGTGCGACAATCCATGCCCAGCATTACCCCGCCTCCTCCCACTTTTCATCTCCCAACGAACACATATATTTTTTCATTCTTCTGAAAAATCAAGGAAACACCCGTTGTTAAATACGTTTTACTTGACAAACACTGGCCTTTCCCAATAAAAACTTATTCAATTTACAAACAATCGAAAGATGGGAAAATATTGACGTTTATTATACCGAAAACAATTATAAAGAGATGATTATCAAACATGTTTTGAATAGAAGGGATGGAGTTCGCAGCCTGGTTGATTGGCTGTGAACCTCCCTATACAGTTGTGTATAGGCGGATCAGACATGAAAAGAAGAAGCATAAAAAGAATAAGAAAAGCACTGTTAAGCGCAATAATTGAGAAGAGACAACAACTTTTTCTTCAGAAAGAAATAATCTGAGCTTGCCATTTTCATAAAGATTGTATTATTATTTTGGGGTAAATAAAAGAACTATATGAATAAGCATATTGATCATCCCTTTGATAAAGAGTTGTCTGTCTCGATGGAAAACATACTCTTAACTTTTCGGGGCATGAGCAACGTATCTTGGGCTGATTTTATGCTCAACCCTCGGCGCCTTCGCGGAAGTGACTTTCTAATGCGTTGGTCTCAAGGTGTGTGGAGCGAAGAACGACTAACTCAAGCTGTGAACGATACAGGCAAGTATTTCGCTATACCTTATGGTCCCAGTGGAACAGCCCCGAACAATGATGTCCGGGCCTTTGAACTTTATTTCGAGCGTTTGGAAAAAGCTGGACTTCGCAATATAAAACGCCCAGACTTGTTGATCTATCGTACAAAAGATAAAACCAAGATTGACACTGCTATAAATGGATTGAATGGTCTCAGTGAATTACCCTTCACAGCCGAAGACGACGCTAAGATGCAAGTCCTATTAGAACATGCGGTTATTGCCGTCGAATGCGAAAACAGCCTTTGGCGAGCCAAACAGATGCCGGACTACACAACGCCTTTCACGCCTCAAAAGCGACTCGGCGGTAAGGCAGGATTGAAAAAGACAGCAGTGATTCCAACGATTATCATCAAGGAGGAAGATAGATCGCCATTGAAGAATTGGCAGAATGAGAGAAAAATTCCTATTCACGTTTGGCATGCTTTCTTTGATGAGGCATTTGGAATATCGCTCATAGATGCAGAAAATCTGTTTTCACAGGGTTACATCGAACCTACCGAGCAAGTGTTTCAGGCACCGGGCGGTGCTACATCGAAAAAGGTGATCTACAAGATTTATTACAGGTATGCCTATCACTTGGCAACCACGATAGAGGAACCTAAATTGGTTGCTGATTCCATTACGGATAAAAACGGGCATATCCTCCCTTATGTGCGGTTTGTAGGTGGGAAGTCTCAATTGTGCGAGCAGGCGTTGGCTATTCTGGATTCCGTCGAGTTGGTAGGATGAACAGAAAACGACATCAAGTAGTCCAAAGGTCAAGAAGTGAGCGTGAGACACTGCGCACTAAAGGTCAATTCTGGACACCCGACTGGGTTGCAGAATTCATGGTTGCTTACGCCTTGCAAGACCAACCAAAACGACTCCTCGATCCAGCTCTGGGTGAAGGTGTTTTTTTCCGTGTCGCCAAACGCTATGCCGAATCGCACCGGTTTTATCTTTCCCTTTTTGGGCGGGACATTGACATGAACATCGTTGCACAGGCTCGTCAATCGGGATTGAATGACAACGACCTACGGAATGTGGAAATTCGTGATTTTGTCCTTGACCCACCAACCGAACAGTTCCCGGCAATTATCGCAAATCCCCCCTACATACGCCATCATCGTCTTTCGACGTTACAAAAAGCTTCTTTACGTGACTTTGCACGAACTGCTATCGGCAGGCATATTGACGGACGAGCCGGTTTGCACGTCTATTTCCTCATCAGAGCGCTTCAAACGCTATCACCTGGAGGGCGCCTCTGCTACATCGTATCCGCGGATATTTGTGAAGGTGTGTTCGCGCAACCACTATGGCAGTGGATCGCTTCCCGCAACAAATTTGATGCAGTAATCACGTTCTCCCCTGAAGCTACACCATTTCCCGATATGGATACTAATGTACTCGTTTTCTGTATCCAAAAAGAACAACCCAACAAGCACTTTCACTGGTTAAAATGTCGTAGTCAGAATGCCGAAGAATTAATCTCTTTTCTTTCAGGAAATAGACACAAGCAGTTCAAGACGCTAGAAATCCACCATAGGAGCGTTGACGAAGCGATTAAAACCGGGCTATCTCGCCCACCGACACAAACAGCAGCCGATCGTTACACCCTCGGCGATTTTGCCTCGGTCATGCGCGGCATCGTTACTGGTGACATCGCTTTCTTCTTCATGACCCTGAAGCGGGCGAGGGAACTGGGTATTCCAAAATCCATGCTGATAAAAGCAGTTGGGCGGACCCGGGATATTGAAGGGGATCTTTTTTGTTGCGAAGATGTTAAACGTCTTGAAGCCAAGGGCAGACCCACCCGACTACTCAACGTCAATGGTTTGGCATTCGACCAACTCCCAGCTACCGTTCAAGCATATTTGGAAGAAGGCGCGAGCCGCGGAATTGACAAAAAGACACTTATTCGAACACGTAACCCCTGGTACCGAGTGGAAACGCGAACAATCCCGCCGATTATGTTTGCCTATCTTGGACGCAGGAATGCACGTTTCATCAGGAACTGCGCAGGTGTAGTGCCACTCAATTGCCTCTTATGTGTCTATCCAAATCATCCGAACCTTGAGTTTGTTGAACATCTTTGGAATATACTCTCACACCCGGAAACAATCAACAACCTTCGCATGGTTGGCAAATCATATGGCGGGGACGCGATCAAAGTTGAGCCACGCGCACTGGAACGTCTACCTTTGCCCGATCATCTTGTTCAAACGGAAGGCATTGAAAAGTATGCAAAGCCGAAACAATGCACACTATTCGATTGAGATGAGCAATCGCTTACAGCATACAGCGTTACGTCCCGCGCCCTAAACTGTTATGCTGGACGTTTAATTTTGAGGAAATCTTACATGGGCAAAAAAAGAACAAAGATTCCAAAATCTGTTGAAAATGAAATTCTTAGCCGGTCGAATAATCGGTGTTGTATATGCCAGACACCATTTATTCAATTTCACCACGTTGATGAAAATCCTTCTAATAATGCAATTGAAAATATTGCACCTCTTTGTCCCAATTGTCACACTCAAGCACATTCTACTGGTAAACTGGCGGTCAATTTGACATCAAAAAGAATAATTACTCTAAGGGATAAGTGGTACAATTATTGTCAGTGTAGAAAAGATGGCTCAAACATTAGCATAAACGCGCTTCTAAAATTGAAGAACCTCGTCCGTCTTTTGGGACTTGCTGATCATAGTTGGTCAAAGACGTTTGGGACTATAGACCCATCCTACAAGCAAATGTCACCCGACGAAATAATTGATAGGGTTTTTTCCACTTCTAATCGAGATGATTTGACTACATATTTAGACACTATCCGGGGAATGTATGCTAGCAAGCTTAACGATATTAGCATATTAGATAAGTTCAAAAAGGTCTGCAATGCATTTGGAATTGACTATGATGAACTTTAAGAAGAAATCAAGAGCCCAACATTCGAAGCCAGTTGATCCCTAATCCTTCAAAATAGTTGAAATATATTGAAAAAATAATCGGTGCCGCCAGAGCCCCTGTATTATAAGGAGTAAATCAACAAACCTCTTAAAGAAAGAGTTTCCGACAATGAATAAGTGCCAAACAAAGCAGGGGCGGGAAATCAAGATAAGTTTTGAGGATGCCGAGGCTGGGGCTTTGTAGGGGGTGGATTTTTTTATTGCACGGGGAGGTTTGATGCTGAGATTTTTTTCAGTAATTTGTTTGGCATGGAGGGCGCAGATGTTTTTGATTAAAAGGTTGTTCTTTGTTTTTTTAATCTCAGTTTTATTTTTTATGGGGGGATGTATGAAAAAGAATGCTAATCTTTTGGAATCCGATAGCGGCATTTTAGAAAGCCGTGAAATTTCCATCAAGCCGATAACTGTATCTGAAAATCCTGTTCTCAGCCAGAGGATCAAAGAGGTTGTTGATGGACTTGGTTACAATGTGAAATATAAAACGGAAGATGGCGATGACGAAGTTATCAGCATTACTGTCATGGATTTATCAAAGGATGCGGTTGAATGGGGCGGTTTGAATCCTCATAAAAAATCATATCCTGCCTCCGCCTACAAGGCTTTTGCGGCGGCGGAAATTTTCAGGCGCGTGGCGGAAGGTTCGTTGAAGTGGGATGATATGATTACTTTTGATCCTAAAAATCACAGAGGCGAGGACACGGTCAAAGGCGGGGAGCAATACACTCTGCGATATTTGGTGAATACTATGCTGGATTTGAGCGACAATTCGTGCGCGAATCAGTGCATTGATATTGCGGACAGAAAGAAAATCAATGAACTCCTCCATCAGATGGGGATAATGGACAGCGATGTGACCAGAAAATATCTTCCCAGAAAAATGGAGGATGAGGAATACAAGGATGCCCCTTCCACTTTTGGAACGAGCTATGATTATGCTTTGTTTTATGCCATTCTTGGCAAAGGTTATTTCGTGAACAAGCAGACAAGCCAAGATTTTTACAATCAGCTTTTGAAGAATCAGAGAAATTTTTCCATTCCCGGCGGGCTGCCGCCCACGGCGACCTTTGCGCATAAATCGGGTTTTTACGGCGATTTTAATATTGATGCCGGCATAGTAAAAGATGGCGGCAAATACTACGTTCTTTCCATTTTCTTTCCTGAAAAGACGTCAACCTCCAATTCGAAAGTCCATGAGATTGTGAAAAGGATTCACGAGTTGATGTAGTCCGTTGCAGCATATGCGCTTTTATTGAGATTGACGCAACGGGCTGTGTTGAGACATAATTCATAATAATGAAAAAGGCAGCAAACAACGTAAGGAAGTATTACGGTAAGGCTATAATTTATATATTGCTTTACTGGTCGCTTGGGGCGCTTGCGCTGACGGGGCAAGTGAGTCTTGGTTTGCTTTGCCTTTTTGCGGGTCTTGTCGCCTATACGCTATATCCCAATTCTATTTTGACAAAGCTGCCTCCGCTTTTATGGACTTTTTTCACTGTTAT
>Ga0302238_1003223_pt1 | contig 10585 bp, 4 predicted proteins | sample AAG_UR_Asn_MG_FD_193527 | JGI IMG/M metagenome (GOLD analysis project Ga0302238, IMG submission 193527) | Enriched activated sludge microbial communities from anaerobic digester in WTTP, New Holstein, Wisconsin, United States - AAG_UR_Asn | ecosystem: Engineered > Bioreactor > Anaerobic >...
TCCCCCTCCAGACCGGCGACGGCCCCCCGGTTCTCCCTGATCCGCCCCTCCGCCCCCCGGACCGACTCTTCGAAGCCGCCGATGTTCCCGTCGATCTCCCGGATCCGCCCGGCGAACTCCTCCAGGGCCTTTCTTTTTCCGTCCACCTCGGCCTGCAGGGCCCCTATCCTCTCCCGGAGGGATTTTTCCTTCACCGCATCGGAGGCGGCCTTGGCCTCGATCTCCCCGAGGCGCTCCGCCAGCATCCTCTCCTGACCGTCCAGGCCGTTTTTTTCCAGCCCCAGCCCGTAGAGTTTCTTCTGGTTCTCCGCCAGCCGGGACTCCATGGCGTTCACCGCGTCCAGGTTCTTCTCCAGATGCTCGTTGATCCCGTCGATCTCGCCCCGCAGGCTGTCCCGGCGGCCGGTCCTCTCCTCCAGCGAACGGTTTTTTTCGTTCTTCAGCTCCAGGAAACCCTTCAGGCGCAGCAGCTGGATGTCCAGCTCCACATCGAAGGATTCCTCCCGAAGCTGCCGAAAGCGCAGGGTTTTGTCGCACTGGCCCTTCAGCGTATCGTGGCTCCGCTTGACCTCGGTGATGATGCTCTCCACCTGGCGCATGTTCTCCTCGGTGCGCTCCAGTTTCCGCTCCGCCTCCTGCCCCCGGATCTTGAATTTGGTGATGGCCGCGGCCTCCTCGAAGATGAGCCGCCTCTCCTCGGGCTTGTTGGACAGAACCTGGTCTATCTTGCCCTGCTCGGTGATGGAATACGCGGATTTCCCGATGCCGGTGTCGTAGAAGAGCTCCCGGACCTCCTTCAGCTTGACCGGCGTGTTGTTGATGAAGTATTCGCTCTCCCCGGACCGGTAGAGCCGCCTTTTTATGACCACTTCCGGCATCTCGATGGGGAGGAGCCCGCCGTCGTTGGCCAGGGCCAGGGAGACCTCCGCCACGTTGAGGGGCTTCCGCGCCTCGGTGCCGTTGAAGATCACATCCTCCATCCGGTCCGCCCGGAGGCTTCTGGTCCCCTGCTCCCCCAGAACCCATTTGATGGCGTCCACGATGTTGCTCTTGCCGCAGCCGTTGGGCCCCAGAAGCGCCGAGATGCCGTCGGTGAATTCGATTCTGCTCCGATCGGCGAAGGATTTGAATCCGAAGAGTTCCAGGCTTTTGAGAAACACAGGGGCTCCGTTTGAAAGAGGTTCTAATCCCGGAGCATAACAAAGGCGGGGGTCCGTGTAAAGCGGAAAAAAGCGCCGGGGAGGCCGCGTTCCGGTGAGCGCGCCCCTTCGGCGGACGGCCAGGGAGGCCGCCGGCTCCGCCGGCCTCCCCGGCCCGACGCCCGGCGCTGCGGCCCTTTTATCCTGCGCCCTGCCGGCGCCCCTTCGGCGGACGGCCGCCGGATGCCCGGAGCCTTGACAGCCCCCCCCGCTTGTGCTACGGTCTGCCCCGTCCGGGGCGATTAGCTCAGCTGGGAGAGCGCCTGCCTTACAAGCAGGAAGTCACTGGTTCAAGCCCGGTATCGCCCATTGTTATTTTCTTTTGCATTAAAGACTTGCGCTGCCAGTTTTGCAGCGTTCCCTCAAATCGCCTTCAATTCCGTCTGGTGTTACCCTGATTGTTCACACTCCCCCCACCCCTTCCTGAGAGCCTCCAGCTTCTCCCTGCGGTTGATCACCTCGTTCCATGTTTCCCATCCAGGGGTGCTGTCCATGCGGGAGTAACGATTGTCGAAGGGGTTGATGTTCGGTATGTCATGAATGAGGCTTTCGGCGGCGGCCATGTCGTCCAGGGCCACCTGGACCCAGACATTTTTCAAAACATCGGGAATTTGTCCGAACAGGTTGTGAATCTGCTGCAGCCGGTCCGACAGCGCCTGGTGCACCTTGTCTTCCACCGAGTCCTTGTAGCGCAGGTTGAGCACCTTTATGAGGTCTTTCTTCTGGCCGATCCGCTGTATCCGCCCCTTGCGCTGTTCCAGTCGGGTGGGGTTCCACGGGAGGTCGATATTGATGAGGGTGCTCAGGGCCTGCAGGTTGAGCCCCTCGCTGGCCGCATCGGTTCCCACCAGGATGGTGAGCTCCCCGCGGCGAACAAGGGTTTTTATCTCTTCCCTGTCCCGCATGAGAAACCGGCCCCCGTCCCAGATTCCTGATTTAGCGCCCCCTGCGTACAGACCGATGATGCGGTCCGGAAAGGCCCTGGCGATTTCCTCACCGATCCAGCGGGCAGTATCGAAATACTGGGAGAAGAGGATACAGCCATCCTCCGCCCATCCCTTTGCGGTTAGATACTGGAGAATCACATCCCGCTTGGGATCCGCCCCTTCTCTCTGTTCCAATCCGATCTTCAAAGCATCACGACATTCTTCCAGGAGCCTCACTTCTCCGGGGGTGAGGTTTTTTATGTTTCCCTCCGCCGTCAGGGAGATGTCTCTGTCCCCGTCGTCTTCGTCATCTTCTTCACTGTCCAGATCCCAGGTGCTGAGCATCTTCTCCACCGTCGACAGCCCCGCATTGATGGAACTGCCGATGCGCCGGAGAAGGAGGGTCTTGAAAAAGCCCGCCCCCCGAACCCGGCTGCTCAGGGCCTTGCAGAAACTCTCCGCCGCCCGGTAACCCTGGGCAAGGTAACTTCCCAGAAGAAGAGGCTCGTCGTCGATGAGGTCCACCGCTATACGCCTGAGGTAGGGTTCCTTCGTTTTGGGATCCACCGTCTCTTCCAGGTATTTGCGGGTCCTCCGGATGATGTGGCGGAGAAAGGGGTGATGGTTCGAGAAGAGGTTCCCCGCGCTTTGCCGCATCTGGGTCTGGAGGTCCGGAGCCAGAGCGGAAAAGATCCGCCCCTCCCCAGCGACGACCGCGTCCTGATCGTCCATGCCCAGGCGCTGCCTGAAATACTGGAAACTCATTCCCTCCCACTGAGGCGGGAATGGATTGCGAAGGTAGTCCCACAGTTCCTGTTCATCCTCCGGGGGGTCCTTTTCTCCCAGGAGGTACGGGAGGGCGTTTTCCGGCCGCCTCCAGAAACCGCCGGAACTGCCCAGAACATGATCATTTTCCACCGCCAGGATTCGCAGGAGGTCCCAGGCTTCTATGGGGTGCATCTGCACCGGGGTGGCGGTGGCGAAGAGGACGGAGCGGGCCCGGGAGGCCAGTCTGAACAGGAAGGCGTAGAGCCTGTTCGCCTCCGTATCGGGGTTTTTTATCGCCGGACCCCTGTCGTCGATCCTGGGAAGTTTTTTCCGACGGGCCCGGTGGGCCTCGTCAACAATAACTCCTTCCCATTCCTGCAGCAGAAGACTCTCGATGTTCGCCCCGCCCTGGGTGATGAGCCCCTGGGACACGATGCCGATTTTTCGCGGGCACCCGGCCAGAGGATTTTTTCCATTGGGTGAATACTCCCGGTCGGTCTCGTCCACCCAGACCCGTCCGGTCCAGCGGGCGGTGGGAATTTCCATGAGATCCCAGAGTTCGGTCTGCCACTGGATCATCAGGGTTTTGGGCAGGAGGACCAGAACGGGACGGCTGCCGGTGAGGGCCATGAGCTGGGCGGCCATGCCCAGCTGCACGGTCTTTCCCAGCCCCACCTGGTCCGCCAGAATGTAGCGGGCGCCGATACTCCGGTGGGTCTTCCAGAACAGATCCACAAAGGACCGCTGATGAGGCCAGAGGCCGAACTCCTTCCGGTACACCGGCGCTTCCACCAGGACTCCGGCGGGAACGGGATTCTTTGCCCATGCCCCCAGATCCAGCTCCTTTCGCCGGGTGAGCCTCTCCACCTCTCGGATCACCGCTTCAGCCAGGGGAACCGCCCGGGAATGACCCCAGAGGCGTTCGAATTCCTCCAGCACCCAGGCGCAGGCTTCTTCCGAATCGTCCTCCCAGACCAGTTCATAGTTCAGGTTCCATCCGGCAAAGGTCTCGTTGGCGGAGCCCAGAAAACTGGTCCGGGAGCCGTCGGCCAATGTAATGACTCCGGCTTTTCCATGGATGAGGCCGAAGACATCGTTGGGAAGGACCCGCACTTCCAGAGATGGGGCTGCCCTGTTTGTCAGAAGCCGGTGAAGAAGGCGGAGTCTTTCCTGCCCGGGCCCGCCGAAACCGCCGGGATCGGTTTTGAAAAAACTGAGCTTCTGCGCCTGCTCCGGGCCACGGGCCGCCACAATGTCTCTTTCGCTGACATCGGAGTTGCAGACGATGCGGATCCGTCCCGCCACCGATTCCAGGGCCTCACCGGCGAATTCCAGCAGGGAGCTGTCGAAATATCCGGCTATCCTGTCGTAGGAGAGGGCCCCCTGAAGCCGGTCGGTGAGAAAGCGGGTCCCCTTTGCGCCTCGGTGGAAAACATGACGGCTAATCATCCTTTATCCGGCGCTCCCTCCGTAATCGTTGGCCACCAGCCCCTTTAAAAGGGCCGCACCCTCGCCGTCGAGCTTCCAGTGACTCATTCCGGTATACCGGGAGGCAAAGGACAGGTACTCCAGAAGGGCGACAATGTCTTCCCGGCGGATCCAGTAATCGGGCCGGGCGGCCTTGATGTACAGGAGGCCCTCCTTGGGGGAATCCGATTTTGCCGCCTGATGCACCGCGAAAAGAAGGTGCCGGAGCAGGGAGGCGCCCCATTCGGAATCCGCCAGCCCCACCCGGCCGAACTCGGAGGGCGTGCGGAAACGGGCCCGGTTTGCCGCGGTTTCCGCCAGGAGAAACTTGTACTCCGGAACCCCAAAACCCCGGGCCAGTTCCTGGTAGGCCCCATGGCGCATTTCTCCATGCCTCTCCAGCTCCAGACCCCGGAGGTAGAGTCTTTCGATATTGAGAAGGCCCACCCATACATGGCTCTCGATGCCTCGGGGCACCAGGTAGGAGGCGGCGATGGACACGGCCCGGTGGATAATCACTTCGAAGGGGGATTTCTGATTCTTCTTCCGGGAGCGGAAGAGTTCGTGCCGAATGTCCATCCCCTGGATGTCCGCGTAGCCCGTAAGAACCCGCAGAGCCGCCGCGTAGGCGGCAAGCTGGTAGTCCGTGTCGCCGAACTGGGGCCGCAGGGAATCGTCCACCCGGCGCATGTCATCCAGCCGGGCCTTCACCTCGTCCTCCACCAGGGGGTAGAGTTCGTCCAGGTACACGGTCCTTTCCTCCCGGCGTTTTCGCAAGACCATCAGCACCGTGCCCTGCACATAGTTCCCCACCTTCAGGCCGCTGGTGGTCTCGGTGCCCACGGTCCACGCGGCGGTGACTTCCAGGCCCGCGGCCCAGAGGATCATACCCAGATCGGCCCAGACCCCGGCATTCTGGTGGGTGAACATCACCACCTGCAGGCCCTCCTCGGAGGTATGGGCCGCCAGGTTGGTGTAGATTTCCACCATGCCCCGCTTGAAATCCTCCCCCGCCCCCCGCACCGCCAGGGCGGCCCGTCCGTCTGCGTACCATTCCGGGAAGAGACGGGGAAGATGTTTTTCGTACCAGGCCAGAAAAAAGTCCGCCAGCTCGTGGTAGTTCACCGCGTCGGCGTAGGGCGGATCGGTGATCCAGAGGTCGGCGGTGTGGGAGACTAATCGTGCATCGGCCGTAAATATGTGATTTTTTTGGGCTATGGTTGATTCCTTAATTTCCAGTTTAGCAGACTCAAGGGCCTTCCCTCCTCGGACAACATAATTATAAAGTGTATTTATAGCTTGATTATCAAATGTGTCCTTTCCCCCCCCAATGCCTCCACCCTGTGTTTGTAACCATCTGCAGTTTTTTGAGTTCCAATTAGCAATTCGGCCAACCTCTAGAATCAAAAATGCCGCATGATTTGAATTAATGCTTTCCATTGCAACAAGGCCATTTGTTAATAGCTGTCGCGGATGAAAAAGATGGTGCCAATGGGTCCAGCCCCGGGTGCGTATGGGTTCCTCGGTTTTATCTCCCCCGCGGTGTATTCTCATCGACGGAATATATCCCTTCTCCTGCCAGTCGGTGAAACGATCTTTTAGAAGGGAAAGGACCTTCTCCTCCCGGGCAAGGTCAGCATTGGTGACGCTCTTGTAAAGCCTTTCGCCCCCGGAAGTCACCCAGCGCACGCAGTAAAGCCTCTCCTGGAAGACATCCTCAGGACGGGGAACAAGGTCCTCGTTTTCCCAGAGGCGCAGGCCGTAGGGACCCTCGCCGCCGCCTCCTCTCCTGTCACCTCGGATGCCCGCCATGCCGTAGCGGTTTCCCGTTTCGGGGCAGACGAGCTCCCCGCCCTGGACGGTGCCCTTTTTCGCCGCCGCCATCTGCTCGTCCGTGGCGCTGGTAACGATGCTGATATCGTAGCCGCCCAGCTCGGCACTGCGCTTCAGCTCTGCCACGACCTTGTATTTTTCACTGATCACCCAGCTGGGCGCCAGGGGAACCCAGAGGCCCGTGGCGGGGCTCTTAGCCTCCACGCAGTAAAGGTAGGAGTCAGCCCGGTTACCCTCCCCGTCGTGCTCGATGCCCCACGCCGTAATCTGCCGGTCCGCCGCCTCCCAGGCCTCTTCCTGGGCTTTGCGGACCTCATCCTGAACCTCCGTCCCTCCGCCCACCAGGTTCACCGCCGCCCAGGACAAGAGGGCCGCCACGGGGCTCAGATCGCTGCCGTAGGACTCCAGCCCCAGCCGGGCGGCCTCGAAGGGGATGGACCCTCCCCCGCAGAAGCAGTCCCCCACCCGGGCGGTGCGGCCGAAGGCCTTCCGGGACAGCTGGTCAAAAAGTTCGGCAAGGTCAGCCGCCGCCGTTCCCAGATGCCGGTTAATGACCTCCCAGCTCTCGGGGCCGGGGCCGTCTATCTGCTCCGGCCTCAGGCAGTAGTCGAGCTTCTCCTCGTAGTCCATGCGGTTGAAGGCCAGCCTTTCCAGCCTTGCCTTGTCGCCCGCCGCAATACCTTTAAGCCACGCGGCCTTTCCTCCGGACAAGTCCAGAAGGCCCGCAGACTCCTCCGGTCCGGTCCTTTCGACGACCTCCGACGCCTTCAGGGGTCTGGTCTTGCGCCGCCAGAGGCCGTCCTCGTCCATGGTCAGGATCCGCAGAAACACCTCCCGGTCTCCGGCGGGATCTTCCGATGCGGGCATAAGGAGGCCCAGGATGACGGCCCGGACGAGTATCAGGGGCTTCCGTCCCCACCACTTGCCCAATCCCGTTAAAGTTTGTCCACTTACAGCCATCCTCTCCTTGTAGCTTTCGGCGCTCAAAACAGCCAGGGGGAACTGGGTTTCGATGAAGGGTTTATGCATGGACAGGCTCCTCCGGTAATGGACATTTTTCATTGACCGCCGCCGGTGTTCGGCATATACTATAAGTGGGTCCCGGGACGGTGAAAGCAGGCCACGCGCCTTGTGTGATGGTTACCATCACCTAGCCTCCGCTGGGACCTTTTTCGTCATCCGCAAATCTTTCCCTGGTCAGGGGATTTCTTTTTGAAAAATATGTTCCGTAGTATTCCTTTCCCCAGCTCAGATCGTGAATCAGAGAAACGCGGTCCTGCAGGTAATTGTAATAGCGGAATTCCTTATTGTTATAAACCCGATGAACAGCCCAAAGGAAATAGTCCACTGCCTGCAATCCCGCGAGCTGGGACGGGTTCTGCATAAATATCCTTATGCTGCCGTGATTTTCCTGCTTCCATCTCGCCATGAAACGGGCTTTGGCTCTTTCTATGGCCTCCCACATGCTCCTTTCATGAATGACATTGCGAACCTTGGAAAAATAGATGTGTATCTCTTCATGTTCATGCAGCCGATTCTCGAACAGGCGTTCCACCATATAGGAGTAGAGGTTTCCCTTTTTGCCTTTAAACCGGGAAATAAACTCATCCAGTTTTTTTTCAATCACGACGGCGAAGCCCTTGAACTCCGTATTTCTCAACACACGAAACACCCTTTCCTGCACCTCGCGGCAGTCCTTGTTTGCGTGAAAGCACTTCAGGGATGATCTGATCGACGGTATTTCCCGCAGATAATCGTCCCCGGCAATTTCTTCCCGTATCCGGGAAAACTCCCGGCTGAGCTCCCCGTGGTCCGTCAGCTCGATGTGGCCTACGATAAAATACCGCGATGCCTTTCCCGTGGTGATGAGATCGGTTTTCTTCGGCCCAGGAAGTTCTGGTCTCCCGATTCATCCACAAAAAAGAATGTTGTCTCCCCCACCGGTCAATCCATTCCCGCGAACAAGGTAAGTTCAAAATCGCTGTTTCGTTTCCGGATCACCGAATCGGCGATGGGGTTTTCCGTCAGGGCGAATCTAACCGCTTTCCGCCATCCTTTGTTCCGGCCTTTCAGCGCCTGCCCGGTGGCGGCATTGGTCATGGTGTAGAGCCACCACCTTTCTTCGGGGCTCAGGCCCAGCCAGTTCCGCACCGCATTGGGAATAAGGACAGGGTCTGCGTCTTCCACGGCCCAGGCGAGAAGCACCAGTTCCTTGCCCATATTGCGGTCCACCGGCGCCATCCCCGATGCGGGCCATCGTCCGGATCTGAGCCCGTAGCGGATAAGCCGCCGGTTGAACTCCGCCCGGGCCTCCTGGGCGATCTCCTTCCAGATCCGCCGGGGCAGGAGCACCTTCAGATCCGCCTCGGCAAAACCGTCGATCCTTTCTCCGTAGGGCTGCACCGATTCGGACCAGTAGAACTCTTCGGTGACAGCCACTTCCGCCTCGGCCCTGGAGGAGGACGGCAGATGCACAAGGAAACAGTGGCTCGTTCTTTCCGGAAGGAATCCGAAGCCCCGGATATTCGTCATTGCCGAACCTCCCGGGAGTAATCCAGGTCAAGCCTGTTCTTCTTCACCCAGTCCAGGAGGTCCTGACCCCGGGAGAAAGAAATCTCCCCGATGGTCAGGGTGAGGTTGGCCCTCGGCACCAGGGCAGTCAGCTTTTCCACCAGGTCGATAATTTCCTCCGGGGTCTTGAACTGACCGTCCGGCAGAGTGTACATCAGCGTTTCGTCGGTATCGGCGGAGACGACGGTTATCATGACGGCGGACAATCCGCCCCGGAATTCCCGGGCGTATTCCAGCACCTGAAAGCCTTCGGAGATGGGAAGATTCTGGTAACGCTTCCTGCAATGCCAATCCACCGCCTCATCGGGCCTGATATTGTCCGATGGCTTTGCATCCACCGGGAAGTTCACCACCGAGCTCACCACTCCGTCCTTCTCGGCCACGGCGGCAACGATTTTCGTGCCCGGAGGAACGATAAAGTCCCCGTTGTATGGAACCCCCCGGGACAGAGGATCACTTCCGTCGGTGGTGTAGCGCACCGGCGCCGGGGGGATGGAAAATATCTGGAAAAAAGTGTCGCTCCCCTGACTGTAACTGCGCCCCTTAAGGGAAATTTTATTGGTCCACACAGTGTGAGGACCTGTAGGCCGGGGGTCGGGACCGTCGTCGACACAGATGAAGCTCAGTTTTAGTTCCCGGGTTCGAAAGTCGTGAAAGTCTTTTACCTCCCGGGAGGCGGAGGTGGGTTTGGCATCGCCGATTTCGCAAAATACCTTTGTGCCCCCCTCGGGGATGATCTGCAGAATCGCCTCTCCCGTATCCTGGTCAACGCTTTTTGTATTGACGGTCACCTGGGTCGGCTCCTTGTCGAAGGGGCCTTTCCTGACAGAGTTCCCCTCGAGCTTCCATTTTCCCAGCCGGATCGCCAGCGTCTTTATATCATCCAAAAGACCGGGATGGTGCATCTGCCATTCAGGCTTTACCGCCGCCCTCTTTTTGATCTCATTCCAGGGAACCGGGTTTTGTCCGTCGAACAGGCGATCTTCGGTCTTTCTGATCCATGTTTCATTGGGTCCTTCCTGAGAAAACTTCTGATTTTCCGCCAGGGTTTTACGGATCTGCGCCTCCGCATCGTACTGGTTGCTTTCGAAGTTAAAATTGATGAACTCGTGGCGAATTTTTCCCCGGGAAGGATAGATGATGGTGGAAAAGGTCTGCTGCACCGCGCTGCGCAGTTGCATCAAGTATTTATCTTTGCTGCGGACCGCCTCCTGAGCCTGGGGATCCTTGGGCGAGACCCCATCCTGCGCCTGTTCCCGGAGCACCGTTTCCACCGCCCGCAGGTAGGCGGCGTTTTTCAGCACCTCCTCCATGGTGTTCCTGTCGCCGGTGAGAAAAAGCATCCGGTTCTGAAAGGTCTGCTCTCCAAAGAACTTCACCCATTCCGGATTAAGGGGGATGTCCGCTGTCGCTCCGGGATAGGGATCGGCGAGGATCAGGGTAACCCTGTCCTGGCTTATCGTTATTTCGTCGATGGGGGCGAGGACTTTAATCTCCTGGTAGAGGTCCCTGATTTTTGGTTCGAAGAGATCGGTCAGATACCTGCGCAGTTCCTGTACGCGGTTTTCCTTCGTGGTGGCCCCCACCATACTGTAGAGCCGGGCTGCCAGGTTCTGGATATTTTTGAAGTACAGGCGTCCATCCAGCGACATGTGCAGGTACCAGGCCCGATTGGGCAGGACTTCCAGAACATCCCTGTGCATACTGTCGATGTCCCGCTCCGGTGCGCAGAGCCAGGCCACGATTTCACTGTCCCGCAGACCGATAACGGCTTTCTGGGCCAGCGACAAGGATGCCACATAGATCAGCTTTGCCAGATCG
>Ga0302238_1003226_pt1 | contig 10577 bp, 10 predicted proteins | sample AAG_UR_Asn_MG_FD_193527 | JGI IMG/M metagenome (GOLD analysis project Ga0302238, IMG submission 193527) | Enriched activated sludge microbial communities from anaerobic digester in WTTP, New Holstein, Wisconsin, United States - AAG_UR_Asn | ecosystem: Engineered > Bioreactor > Anaerobic >...
TTGATATTGCTAAATCAAAAAAATTTCTCTTAAAATTTTCATGATCTTGAAAACTTTGAATTTCTTCAGAATATTTTATTAGAAAAGGTTTTAAATAATTCATATAAGCATTGTTACTCATTAATCTGCCATTGCTATAATCTACACCTGGATACTTATATTCTGTAACAAATCTTTCTAGAGTAAAGTAAATTTTTTCACACTTTTTATATAACCCATTTAAAAAATAATCCATTTTTTCAAATTTTTTTATTTTACCTACATGTAAAAACTCTTCAAGATCATCTTTTGTAAAGTATTTTTCAAGTAAAGAAATAATAGGCCTTTTCTGCTTATCCCAATTATAATAGCTCGCTAATGTACATCCTAATAAATCTGATGCGACTACTTTATATTCTTTACCTATCTTTTCCATATTTAACTACCTCTTGATAATATATAGAATTATATCAATATTTTTAGAAAATAATTATAAATACTAAAAATTTTAAATAAATTATAAGTTTTGTAACTTTATAATACTAAATACTAATTAATTATAATATATAGAATTAATTAGTGTAAATATAATTAAATCACAAATTACAATATAAAGGATTTTATATGCAAATAGCACTTATAGATGCTAGCATGATTAATACTTTGTTGGATCAACAGCAACAGATATTAAGCTTGTTAAAGGAAAAAACAAATAATAGTGGCGAATTATGTAGTGTAAAAGATGCTGCAAAAATTTTAAATGTTAGCGAACAAAAAATACGATTGATGATTGATAACGATGAATTAAAGTATAGAAAGCTTGGTCGAACAATTCGTATTTACAGATCAAGTTTAATGTAGAACTCCTCTCTCTAAAAGTTTGGCGACCGTAGAGAGAAGGAGCAATTAAAGTCCCAAGAAATGTCTTTAATCAAGCCGCATTATATCTTACTGCCACTTGATTATTCAACCATATTGTCCTTACGAATAAATAATAGGTTGATTCATGAAAATAAAACTTAAGAAAAAAGAAAATAGCTATGCACAGGTACATAAGAATATGCTCTTTGATCGTACTTTGTCACTCAAAGCAAAAGGCTTGGGAGCTATATTAGAGAGTTATAGCAATGATTTTGATGTTAACATGAAGAGCATTGAAATTGGTAATACCGATGGTATTAAATCAATTAGGACTGCTACCAAAGAGCTTGAAGACGGTTATTATCTTTTCAGATTTCAAGTACGGGACAAAGGTGGATTATTCACTACTTTTTGGGTATTTGATAGCGAAAGACTAGATGTTAATTATTTAAAGAATATCATTGTTGGACTCGAAAAAATCGAGCTTATCACAAAAAATGATTTACTGCAACGGGCTATCCCTTACGGCAATGCCGTCACGGATATGCCGTTAACGGCTTGCCGTCAAAGCACTCCGTATAATAATAAAAGAGATAAAAATATAAATAAAAGCATCTCTCTTCAAAAAGAAGAAGAGAGCGGGCTATTAAATTATCAAAATTATAAGCAAAAAATTATATCACTATATGATAATACCAATAAACCATTAGGTCCAGCGCTCAATTATGAAAGCGATGCTCTTATCATCCAAAATGGTTATATACACAATACCTATCTGCAAAAAGACTTATCAAGCGATGATGCGATTGACGTATGGAAAGCTTTGTATCAACACCATATTTCACTACATGCAAAAAACTAAAAGGAGTTTCTTATGCAATATAATCATACACATAAAAAAGTCATTGTAACTCAAACAAAAGCGCTCAAATCAAATATAAAACTTTTTGCAGAGCAGGGTAAAAATAATGTTGTTGAATTATTAAAACTGTGTTTACTAAAAGTTGAAGATAAAACTATTGCTATCGATATCAAGTTACTAATTCTTAATTATGTAAGTGCTTGCTACCCACTTTTTGCAAAACAAAAATCTGATAAAGCTACATCTAAAATGAACGTTGCCTTTATGGCAATGGTGGCTTAAAATGAGTCGCATCGCCATAATACTTATTTTTGCCAGCTTCCTCCTTGCAGATTTCAAAGAGTTGCCAAGCAAGGAGCAAGTTAAGGCTGATTTCGAACAGGGTAATTTTGAGAACTATATGTTTGATACGTTCAGTAAGCTTGAAAGTGAAAAGTTACTGGAACGAGGTATCCTGACTAATCAAGATGATTTAGTATCAAATGTATCCAAAGCTCAATTCAAAGATGCAGTTGAAGGTAAAACCTCTATTTTTAGACTTCTGGCTTGCCCCAAAGTTGGAGAAAAATTTACCGCATCGATCTATAATTTTGACGCTGAAAATGGCATTTTAAGATGTGCTGTTGCACCAGTCGGAGATTTGTATAGACCGATTGGTTATTTTGAAGTGATTTACCCTGGTGCAAAACAATTTTTCTCAAAAGATCGTGATGCAGCGTTGAGCGCAATAGCAAGTGAAATTAATATTGCCGATCAGCGATACACTGAACTGCACACTGAGAAAAAATCCATATATTCTAAAGTGTCGAACTATAGTGGCAATAATTTTTTGAATATACCTGATTTGTTTCTAAGTACCGTTTTAACCGATACCGATATTATAGATCTTCCTGCGTCACTTTCAACCAATAAATTACAGTTGAAAAGTGGGTATAACTCGCAAATCATACAAGATGATGGCTCAAAGGTTGATTTTTCTAAAGATTATATCTCAGCGCGTGCAACTACGATGAGCGTCATTTATTCAAGACTTTCTGACTTGAGCATAATGTATCTTATATTTCTAGTCATATTTTTTGGTGCATGGGGAATTTTTACAACTTTCGGTAGATTTGCTGCGGATAAACTTGAGAAACAACAAAATCACGACAAAAAGATACCTTACCTCTCTGGCATTATTTTTGGTCTTATCTTCTTCTTTCCTATAAGCGATCAGGTTGATGGGCTCACGGCAGGCGATCAAGAGCAGTATTCAGTTTATCACACGAATTTTCAGCACTTAGAGCGTAAAGGCTATTACCTCTTTATGAATTGGTCGAATGATGCAGCTAAGATCATCATAGATGCTGAGCTAGACAATATTATCTCAAGAAGCGGAATTACATCAAAAGAGAACTTGATAAATGCTCAAATGGGATATGTGCAAGCTAAAAATGTTGCTGATTTTTCAAAAAACTTTCTAACAGAATGTCGCGGTATTTATGAAGAGTACAACGTTGCGGCATTATCTCCAATCTCTAATAAAAAATTTATGCCAGTGGAAAGGCTTGCGTATGCATCTGCATGGCTAAAAGGCGGCATTAGTTTTTATAATCCTATCGATCAAGGCGGTTTCGTAACAGCTTATCCACAAGGAACGCAAGCAATGGATGGTAGTTATTATCCATCTGCTCTTATTAGTGCTTGCGGTAAAGCTGAAGATGCAACTGCTTCTTACACAAACAAGATGGCAAACTATAAATCAGAACTTGACAGTGTAGCTTTTCAAGACGCTGGAAAAGCAGATCAAAAACTTGACATGATTAAACAATTAATCAAGTTTCAATATGAACTGCAAAGAGATTACGGTCCATTAGCAGTTTTAGGACTACCAATTACTGTCATGCAGACTGAAGCACGTGGCTTTTTGGTTAAAAAGGATACGCAGATAAACGACAAGCTTGAAAAGAGCATTACCGCTGACTCTTGGGGCGGTGTTACGCACACTATCACATCAACAATCCCATATCTCTTTATTCCTGGAATGTTTACTGTCTATGAGAGTGCATATAATGCTCAAAAGGACATTTTTAAATCAGGCGTTGGGAAAATCGGTGGTTGGTTAACTGGGATGCTTAGTGGCGGTATGCTCGGTTGGGTTGGCAATGTTGCAGGAACTGCAGTAGGTGAAGTTTTTGGCAGTCTTACCGCAGTAGCAACGAGCATGTGGCTTGTTACAAATATTGCGAGCACACTGCTTGCACTTGCTCCAGTAGTTGCGATTGTACTTTTAGGAGTTGTGCGTTTTTCAATTATTGTTATTAAAATATTCGCTTTTCATTTTATTAGCGTTTTTATTATGCCAATCATGTTTGCGCGTGAAAATTGGAAAGGTATCAGCGCATTCTTTATGAAGATATTTGCAACTATGGTGGAACTACCTATTTTTGTATTATCAATTTGGCTCGCAATGACTGCAAATCATCTTATTCAAGCATTTGGTGAACCATTATCGAAAAGAATTATTTTAGGCATGCTAGAAGCGAGCGCAGAGCAGTATAGTACATTGAGTCTTACTGAAAATAATTTAGGTTTATCGCAGTGGCTTGCAAAACTCAAAATCTACTTTTATGATGGCTTTATGGAAATAGGCATTGCAGTTTTTGCAACGGTTGTAATTTATAAAATTATTACTTCTATTCATGCCTCATTATTTGACATGTTGGAAGTAAGAGCTGAACAACGTTTAGACAATGCGGTAGAAGATATGCAAAGACAAAGTGCAAATTGGGGAACGAAAATATAACACAATATCGAATTACAATTTTAAGGAAATAAAAATGAAAAAAGGTTTTTTTGCAGATATTACAGGTGCATGGGATAGCTTTTTAAATCATATGGTCAAAAATCTAGGTAATAGTGGTGATGGATTTAGCGTCTTTTGGTTGAAAGCTGGATGGAAAGAACGTGTTATTGCTTACTTTGGTCTTTTTATTGTAACAAGCCTAGTGATGCTTATGATTTTTGTTGTGAGCGATAGACCTATGCTAAATGTAATGAGATTTTATGGAGTGCAAACGCTATGGGATTTAAAAACTACTGCGACGCAAACACAAGTTCTTTTAGTGAATGTTACGCTCATATTTTTTTATTTTGCTCCAGGTCTTTTTTTGATTTGGTGGAAAGAGTGGACTCTAAGAAGATTTAAAAAAATTCTTGGTGATCAAAATGCTATAAACATGTATATTATAAAAAAGCTAACAAACAAAAATGGCGAGAATAAGATGAACAAAAATGATTTATCCTATTGGTACGATATGTACCAAAAAGGTGCGATCAATGAGCATGAATACAATATTAAAAAAACAGAACTGTTAAAATAAATATTGAGGAAAACTAAAAATGAGTACAAGCCAGCCAATAAAACAACGAACTTTCTATAAACAAGTTATATCAAATTCAAGCATGGTAAAAGCCTTCAAAGCGAAACTTAAAGCAGGTGGTATTGTATTGCCTCCTGCACCCAAGACAGAGAAGGATCATATCTTAGCAGTAAGTTGGGAATTTGATATGATGAGAGAAAATAATAGACAAGAGTACCTGGACTTATTAAAGATTATAAAATATGCTATTAATGAATCATGGCTGGATGAGTGTAAAAAGATAAAATTTGATTGCTGGGTTATAAGTAGAAATGAACTTGAAGTTGAAATTACAGAATATTTTAAAATCATAACTGCAAAAGAAGAAGTATCAATCCAAGAAGACCTTAGATTGATCACACGAGAACTAGAAATAAAGCAAGAACTTTATGCAGAGTATAAAGAAAGCTCAGACTATACAGAAACATTTAAAGAAGTTCGCCTTTTAAATATACAATATTTGGAATCTCGTGTAAAAAAATATAAGAGAATGCTCAGACAACTAACACCTATAGAATTCATAATTACCCTTGGCAATTATAAACAAACATTAAATCTGAAAATATACAGTGAGGATATTGAGTTGGAAGATGAACGTGAATTAAAGAAGCTTGGATTGAAAGTCGCTCAAGAGAGAGGTTTATTAAATATTGATTTAAGAATAGGATTATATTAACTATATTCTTCTTGTTAAGCTTTTCTTAGATCAATGAATTTTCTCTCAAACTCACCAAATTCCCACGAGTACATACTTTCTTTTTGTTCGCATTGCCTATTATAACTTGGTCCACCATCCCATGGTGTAATATTATCCACAAAATAAAGATCACCCTGAAAGTATCTATAACAATTATATCCAGATCTACCTTCTCCATCAGTAGAATATTTTCTGCCACAAACAATTAATAAATTTTCAGTGAATTCATAATCTGCTATATGTACTAATTTCAAATCTAAAAAGTATAAAAATTCTTCCGTAAAGGTCCTATAATCCGTTTCAGGCAAGGAACCTACACCTCCTGGATATTTCCACTTATCGGTAAAAACCTCAAAACGTGGGACAATATTATCAGGAGAAACACCAGGAATTAAATGAATTTTCCCATCTGTATGTTTCGTTGCTGCAAGCGGTGCCAGCAAAGATGGTGAAATCTTTTCTACTGGAGCTTTTTCATTGCCCATTTGAGGCTCGCAGGAGCCTATTTTTTCGCTTTCAAAGGTTTTAGATGCCTTTGGTATAGGATCAACAACAACATGGCCACCATTTGGCAATTCAACAATAGTGCGCTTTTCAATCTCTTCAATCATACTGCGATCAATATAACGCTCTATTTCATCTAGATAGACGGCAACAAAATTTTTATAGTCTTCAAGCGTTACATTAAAAACGCGGTTTTTACTACCTGTTTGAGTAATGCCTAAAGCCTCAAATTGTTTAGACATCGATTTATATTCGCTTGCCACTTTGAGGATCCGCATGTAGTTGCGAATGAACTTACGATTGATCAAAAATTGTGTGTATTCTGTAGCAAGCTCTGTTCTCAAAAACAAACGATATGTATCTTCTGTTACTTCAAAATTTGAGCTTGAATTTGCAATTAATTCAAGCTGTTCCGGCACAGAATAAAGTCTTTTAAGCATGGTTCTAATTTGAGGAACTAAATCCCTCAAAGCTTTTCTTTTTGGAGCATGCTCTCCCGCCATTTCTAGAATAGGGCGAGAGTCATTTTGCAACAAAAAATCAAGTTTCTTAGTAACACGAGCCATCGCAGTTTGTGCTTTCATTATCCCTCCTTATCGTTAAAATCAGCTTTAGCTTTTGGTGCAAATATAATCATTTTGTACTTAATTGTCAAGGTCATATTTTTGGAAAAAATGGGAGCTTGACTTCAAAAATTTTAGGCAAAAAAAGAAGCAGATAAAGCGCATACCAAATAGGGAGGAAGATACCCCGATAAGTCGGGGTAAGCGAGTTTGCCAAGTGTGCGTACAAATCCCTAACGTGATTTGCACCCAACTTGGCACCTCGCTCCTCGCAAAACTCTGACACGCTATCCTAAACGGAAGCGGTCAAGAGATTTTGGAGGAGAACCGAAAGCAATATTTTTTTGGCTAACACAAAAAAAATATGCTGCGGGGAATCCTTGCATACGCGGCGGATTCCATTTTAGATAATGATGATTGGAGGGAAAAGGGCGAAGCTGTTATGCTTGATATGTTGTTTCGTATAAGTCAAGTAAGACAGTAGTCTGGCTTAACAAACTATCTGTTCTTTCGATAAGCAAATCCAAGCCAATACTCTCATTCAAATCTGGCGCACTTGCAGCAATAAGAACTTGGCTCAGTTCAACAATTTTGTGAAAAGTGTCAAAATGCCTATACTCATCTTTTTTGGTTAATAACTGATCTAAAGCTTTTTGACATTCTGTTCGCATGTGAATCAAGTTATTCAATGCTTGTGTTTGTTTAGCTGTTGCTTCCAAGTAGTATCCTTTTTTGCAAAATTGGCTTGAAATATTGTGATATTTTAGCGTATAATTACATCGGAATAGTATTTTTGGCTCCACATCTGTGCTTGAGCTGTTTCGCTTTTAGTGGATACTATTTCAAAGCACTCTTTGACGTAATGAAAAGGTTACGCTCAGTTGAACCATTGAGGCTGGAGTGCTTTATTCTCCTATCCCCATTCATAATTCTCTACAATATCAATTCTTAAAAAATAAGGGAATGCTATGAGAAATTTTACTAAAGTGAATCGTACAATTACACATAATCCACTGGAACATAAATTTAAGTACCTTTCGTCTATATATGGATATTAACATGTCATGTCTATCACAAGAAGAAGGTATTAAAGCTTCATTAGAGAAGTTTGGTTTTCAAGTCGAAAAAATAGAAGAACGAGATGGTATCAAAACACCAGATTTTTATGTTCAAAAAGATGGCGATCAATACACAATTGAATTAAAAACAAAGCAAGTTAATCAAACTACAATAGATGATATGAATTATGCTTTTAGTAGAAATGAAATTTATAGTGGAATGGTTCCTATTGAGTATAATGGTACAATACAAAGAGTAGTTAGTGATGCAAAAAGACAATTAGCATCAAAACCAATATATGAGGATTCATTTAACTTAGCATGGTTCCATTGCGAAGGACACAATGCGGTTACAACAATGGAGCTTTTTGAAGTTGTCCTATACGGTAAAGCATTTGGCTCGGAATTTGGAGAACATGATGAAGGCAAGGCTTTTGAATGCTATTATTATAAGTCAATCGCTATGTTTAATAAGTATCAGAATATTCTAGATGGAGCGGTAATTACTGGTGATGAATCAATTAAAATTTTACTCAATATCCTCTCTCCTAAATATAAAGCATTCAAACAAAGTAGTCTGTGTCGCACATTTGAAGAAGGTGTACAAGACCCTCTTCAAAGAGAAGCTGATGGCAACGCTTTAGTTGTTACAAATGATATGTATGGCAGCAATATCGATGAGAATATTGCTAAAAAATATGGATTTGATAGATTTATTACCATACCAATGCAACTTCATGTGGTAGCAGCTTTACATCATTAGTATAATAAAGGGCTGGAGATAAAATGGATAATAGAATTATAGGAAATATCGGTGAGAGCGCAATTATATCACTTTGTCACTCTGTTGGAATTGTAGCAACAAAACCAAGTGAAGATATACATGGATGGGATCTCTATTTAGAGTTTCCAAAAAAAGTTGATACCTCTCTACCAAATGACTCCCAACCTTCAGCTATTAAAGCAAAAGTACAAGTTAAAACGACTACCTCACGAAAAAGAAAAATATCAATTAATGTTTCAGCTTTAGAGCATCTTGTAAATGTACAAATGCCTGCATTTATCTGTTTCATCGAACTTAAAAATTCGATTGAGATTGAGAACATGTATTTGGTACATATTGACGAAGAGATTACATCTAAAGTTTTAAAAAGTATTAGAGAGTGTGAATTAAATAATAAAAAAACCAATAAAACAACAATTACAATTCATTACAAGAATGAGCATCAGTTAGAGTCTAATACTGGGGTTTGTATCCAAGAAAAGATTAAAAGCTATATTCCAAATGGTATGAAATCTTATATAAGTAAAAAAAACAATATATTAGAAAAAGTAGGATTTGATGAATTTCCAAATAAATTTACAATTCAATTTCAAAACATATCTATAGGTGATATTGAGGATATCTCATTAGGACTAAAAGACGGTGATTTAGAATGTTCTATTACAGATAGTACACAAAAACGTTTTGATATAGAACTTCCTGATAAAGAACTCCCTAAGTCTGATAAGGTAAAGATATCAGTTGAACCTCAAGATCTTGGAGAGGCTACTATCTCTTTTAAAACATCAACATATGCAATACCATCTTTAAAATATAAATTTAATGTATATAAAAGTGCTTTTGTTTCTGGTAGTAAATTGCTATTTAAGAACGACCATATGAGGTTTGTATATGATTTAAAAACAACTAAATTCACATTTAATTCAAAATTTACAAATAGCGTATATAAACTCAATGAAATCCATCAAACACTACAGTTATATAATTTTGCGTATTTGTCAAAAAACAATCCACGAATTATAGAAATTGATGCTCAAAAATTAAAAAAACCAATAAGATTAGAGTTTCAATTTGGAGATCTATCTAAGAATGTTAATTTATATTATTTTCATTTAACTGATGCTTTAATTAATATATTAAGATATCTTAATTTGTCAGATACCATTGAGATAACAAGTGAAGAATTACTACGCCAAGAGTCACGTATTCAAATATTACATTCATTATTACATGACGATTTCAATAATATGAATTTTAAATGTACATTAGAAGAGGATATTCAACAATTAAATACCCCTCTTTTGATAATTCCAAACATTACTCTTAATGGTCAAATAATAGGTGTGGCAATTATTCTTATTTGTACAATTGAAAAAAATGATGATAAATACACTTTAAAACCTATCTCGAAGAATTTGTATAAAAACTTCGTAATACCAGTCAATGAGTATAAAGTAGAATATTTTTTAGAACTAAAAGATGAAATGAATAAGCAGATGGAAAAAGAAGGTTATAATCTATCATATGTACTTTAATATATTTAAATATAACTAGTATAATTTAGATAAACAAAACGAAGATATGAAAGTACTATGGAATAAATACTTGTTTGTTTTTGAAGCTAAAACCGTACCCTATAGCTTACCCTTTAATTTTCTAATTGCAAATTTTAAATAAGATAAAAGTTTTTGAAAGTTCGATTTAAAGGGGATGGTACCTGAGGCCGGACTCGAACCGGCATATGTCTCCATACTAGATTTTGAGTCTAGCGCGTCTACCAATTTCACCACTCAGGCACTATAAATTAAGAGTTGGAATTATACAAAAAAAAGCTTAAACATCAGTAAAACTGAATGTCTAAGCTTTTC
>Ga0302238_1003230_pt1 | contig 10570 bp, 7 predicted proteins | sample AAG_UR_Asn_MG_FD_193527 | JGI IMG/M metagenome (GOLD analysis project Ga0302238, IMG submission 193527) | Enriched activated sludge microbial communities from anaerobic digester in WTTP, New Holstein, Wisconsin, United States - AAG_UR_Asn | ecosystem: Engineered > Bioreactor > Anaerobic >...
TGGTGCAGCCGTGGCAGTTGGGGCCGCAGCAGTGCTGCCTGGAGGTCATTCATGTTGGCTTTGTAGCCCAGCTCTATTTGATCCCAGTGTTGGTAGCGTGTCATGTGGCGGTCGGCGACGGGGCGGTCTACGCCGTGGTTTCTGAGCCTGCGCAGACGTTGGGCCAGTTGGGCATCATTAGTGGCCACCATGCCTCCCTCGCCGCTGGTGAGGTTCTTGGTTGCGTAGAAGCTGAAGCAGGCAGCGGTTGAGAGTTGTCCGGGGCGGTGTCCGGAGCGCAGGCCTTCGAAGCAGTGGGCGGCATCTTCCACAACGGCCAGGCCGTGTTTGCGAGCTACGGCAAGCAGGGCCATCATGTCGACCATGTGGCCATAGAGGTGAACCGGGATAATGGCCCTGGTTCGAGGGGTAATGGCCGCTTCCAGCAGAGAGATGTCCATGTTTCCGGTGTGGGGCTCCACGTCCACGAACACGGGGGTAGCGCCCACTTGCAGGATAGCGTTGGCCGTGGCCACGTAGGACATTGGGGTTGTAACCACCTCGTCACCGGGGCCAAGGCCCATGGCCAGCAGGGTCAGTTGCAGCGCCGAGGTGCAGCTCATCACCCCCACCGCCTGGGAGACATCCAGGAACCGTGCTGCCTCGTTCTCGAAAGCAGCGGTTTCGGGCCCGGCGGTGAGGAAGACCCCTCGAAGCACCCGTCTGACTGCCTGAGCCTCAGCGGAACCCAGGTTGTGCCGGTAGAAGTCGACCCTGTCAATAGGGGGTAGCTTGCTCACAAAGTCACCTGGATTCAGTCGGTTATGACATAGTTCTTCACCATAGTGGCGAAGGTATTGAGCCTGCCTTTGGCCTGCCGCCAGTCACCCAGGGCCAGCCGCATCTCACGGGCTATTCGTCGCGGGTCCGAGTAGAACTTGAAGTAGGCTTTTCGGAGCACCTTCTGCACCTCTTCTATGTCGACCTCTGGGGTGACGAAGGAGCGGCTGACGCCCTGGAAGAACTGTTCCCACTTGAGGTCGCCCTGTTCAACGGCCTGGGGGATTTTGAACTCATGGAAGAGTCTGGAGCCAGGCAGGGGGGTAGGGGCGTAGAAGTGGGCGTAGTCGGGGCGTACGGCATCGATGAAGCGAAGGGTTTCTGCCATGGTCTCGCTGGTTTCGCCGGGCAGTCCGAAGACCCAGTAGGTGAGGCTGGTGATACCGGCTTTGCGGCATGCCTCCAGGGCAACGGCGGCCTGGGCGGAGGTTGCCCCCTTTTTCATGGTCTTGAGCACGATATCCGAGCCCGACTCGACGCCGAAAGCGAGCAGCCTGCATCCCGACCGTTTCATGAGTTGCAGTGTTTCTGCGTCGTGGGAGTCAACTCTGCTGTTGGCGAACCATCGGATCTTGAGGTTTTTGTCGAGTATCCGTTGGCAGAGTTCCCGGGTCCAGGCGGTGCGTTTGCTGAAGACGTCGGACTGGAAGAAGAAGTCTCGAATGCCGTATTTGTCAATGATATAAGCGACTTCCTCTACAACACTTGCAGGGTCCCTTGGGCGCCAGCGATCTCCGTGGAAGGTTTGTGATGTGCAGAAGACGCACTGATTGGGGCATCCTCGGGAGGTCTTAATGAGGGCGAAGGGGCGGTGGATATCTGTAGCGAGGTAGCGGCCGACGCCCATGAGTTCATGGGAGGGGTGCGGCATCTCTTCGAGGTTTTGCAGGAATGGGCGGTCGGGGGAGTTGTGGAGTTGGTCTTGCTCTCGCCAGTTGAGGCCGGGGATGTGTGAGAGGTCGGTTGACCCCAGGCCATTGTCCCGGAGGTGGCGGCAGAGTTCCAGGGCCGCCATCTCGGGTTCTCGGCGAATGACCACGAAGCTGTCTCTGGAGAGGTACTCATGGGGCAGGACTGTGGCGTGGGTTCCCCAGAAGACTTGGCGACTATTGGGCAGCATGGCGGCGATGGAGTGTCCAAGAGCGACGTCATCGGACACGGTAGCGGTGATGGAGAGGATACAGGTGAGGTCGGGGGCGAATTGCCGGACCTTCTCAAGCATTGATTTCCAGGAGAGTCCCAGGGCGTTGGCATCGAGGAGTTGCACTTGGAAGCCGTCCCGCTGGAGCATGGCGCCGAGGTAGCCATATTCTATATTGGGCCAGAACCCCACCATGACTTTGCCTTGGCAGCGGCCCACTCTGAGGCTGCGGGTAGCGTCCCGGGTAACTGGGTTGAGCAGCAGGACTTTCATGGCCTTGCCACCTTCTGGAGGGTGGGGCTTTTTGTAAGCAGGAGATTGTCGAGCACGAGGGAATCGAGGCCGCATGCGTAGAAGCAGCCCAGGGCATCCTCGGCCGAGGCGACGATGGGCATGCCGTCGACATTAAATGATGTATTGAGAATAAGTGGTACACCTGTAATCTTGTTGAACTCGGTAATCACAGCATGTAGCCGTGGATTCGTCGCTTCATCGATTGTGTGTACCCGAACTGATTTGTCATTATGCAGAATACCGGCGATGCGTTCTTCCCATTCCGGGCGAACGATGCCGACCTTCTCCATGAAGAGGGCTTCAAAGCCAGGGTCGAAGCCGAATATATCGGAGATGGTTTCAGCGAGCACCGAGGCGGCGTAGGGGCGGAACCACTCTCGGCGTTTCACGTGTTGGTTGACCCGGTCTTTGACCTGTTTGTCTCTGGGGTCGGCGAAGATGCTGCGGTGTCCCAGGGCTCTCTGGCCGAACTCCATTGCACCGGCGGCATAGCCCACGATCTCTCCTTGTGCCACTCTGGCGGCGATTTCTGCAGCGGGGTTATCCAGCAGGAGGTAGGGCAGTTTGCGGCGCTCAACGGCTTGGATGGCGCTTTCGGGGGTGATGTAGGGGCCGAAGAAGTTATGTCTGTATGGGAATCGTTGGATTCCCTGGCGCCCCTGGAGGGTAGCCCAGAGTGCGGCGCCCATGGCAGTGCCGCTGTCATCGGGGTAGGGGGGGATGAAGACGGAGTCGAAGGGTGAGCCCTGTTGTTCGAGCTTGCCGTTGACGACGGAGTTCATGAAGCACCCGCCGGCGAGGGCCACCCTGGTTTCGCCGGTAATCGTTCGGGCGTGGTGCAGGATGTGCATCACCATCTCTTCGAAGCAGGCCTGTTGGGCCCATGCCAGGGAGAAGTGCTGTTGTTTGAGCTGTTCGCCTCCTTTTCGGGCGGGCATCCCAAGGTGGCGTTCCAGGGCCGAGAAATCTCTCGGGCGATGGAAGAGATAGTGATCAAAAAGGCTCAAATCTAATTGGAAAACCAGCTTACCATCGGCAATGCCCAGGCGGTAGGTTTTCTCCAGTTTCTTCTTAAGGGCAAGCCCCTCTTCGGGGTCTCCAAAGGCGCCCAGGGCCATGACTTTGTATTCATCGGAGTCGGGCTTGAAGCCGAGGAACTCTGTCAGGTAGGAGTAGAACGAGCCTACGGAGTGTGGGAACTGGATTCTCTCGGCGAGGCTGATGTTGTTGCCGTTGAAGGTGCCGATGGTGAGGGTGTCGTTTTCTCCGAAGGCATCGATGGTGACCACGGCGCCGCTCTCAAAGGGTGAGGTGAAGCAGGTGCTGGCGGCATGGGCGAGGTGGTGGTCCACGTATTGGATTCGGCGCCCGAAGATCGCCTGCTCGGTGACCTCGTCAGCCCTCAGCCCAAAAGCCGCCGCCAACGAGTTTGGCACATAGGCCAGATAGAGGCCCCGCATGCGGTTTGCTTCACTGAGCATGCCGAAGTTGCGTGCCAGGTTATGGGCGGGGTTCCAGGCCACGGCTACGGAGTCCAAGCCATCCAGTTTAAGGCCTGCTGCATCAAGGGACCAGCGTGTAACCCGTTCGGGGAAAGAGCGGTCTCGTTTGATCCTGGAGAGGCGCTCTTCGCAGGCAGCGCCAAGGATTCTGCCATCCTCGACCAAGGCAGCGGAGGAGATGTAGCCGCTGATGTTCAGGCCCAGTGCTCTCAATGTCGTTTCCCATAGCAGAAGGCCGGCTCGGGGTTTGCCGGGACCGTGTCGTGAGGGAGATATAAGCGTTTGTGAAAAGGACTGTCAAGGTCCGGAAGGCCTGGGAGGTTGGAAGAGCGGGGTGGCAGAGGTCCGGCACCGCAGCGCCGCACCTTGCCAGCAAGTCCAACTTATGGCTCAGCAAGCGGCTTTGGACTCCTGCAGCTTCTCTTGCACCCGACGATTTGACGCGACGACGACGCGCTTGCCCCCGGGGTCGCCAGTTGCTACTCTAGCCGAGAGTTCAAAACAACTGAGACAATCCGCAATCGGAGGTGCCCATGAGACGTGCTATCGGTTTCGTCGCTGCCCTGTTCGTTATCTCCATGGTTTCGCACGCTTTTGCTGCCGACGACAGCTTCGTCAAGCTGCTGATGAAGAAGGCCGACAAGGCCTATGACCAGCGGGCAACCAAGGGCAAGGCAGCGGAAGGCATCGAGAACCTTGAGAAGATTCTCGCCGTGGCTCCGGCCAATGTCGAGGCAAGGTGGAAGCTGGGCCGGCTGCTCTACTGGATTGGCACCCACGAGAAGAGCAGCTCCAAGCAGGTGGAGGTGTTCGAAAAGGGCATCCGCTACTGCCAGGAGGCCATCAAGCTGGACGACAAGTGCGTTCCGTGCCAGTTCTGGCTGGCCGTCTCCTACGGCAAGTTCGGCGAGGCAAAGGGCGTGCTCCAGAGCCTTGGCCTGGTGCCACACATGATGGATGCCCTGGAAAAGGTGAAGAAGATGGACGAGAAGTATGAGTGGGGCGGAGCTCACCGGGTTCTTGGCCGCCTCTACTTCAAGCTTCCCTCCATGAAGGGCGGCGACGTTAACAAGGCCATCGAGCACCTGCGCAAGTCCATCGTCATCGGACCCCAGCACCTCATGAACCACCGCTTCCTGGCCGAAGTGCTGCTCTCCGAGGGCAAGAAAGATGAGGCCAAAGAACTGCTCAAGAAGATCATCGATACCCCGGAAGCGGATCTGCTGGGACCAAAGAAGCCCGAGATGAAGGAGGAGCAGGATGAGGCCAAGGCCCTCTGGCTCAAAGAGTGGCCGAAGTACTGGTAGGAGCTTAAAATGCGAAAATATATTTTTATGGCTATTGCCGGCGTAGTGGTAATTGCCGCTGTATCCGTCTATTTCATTATGAACCAGGCTGCCCATGAAACTGACCGTATTACGTCGGGCGAGGAGCAGAAGCTCAGTGAGAGCCAGATAAAGGAGCTGGCCCAGAAGCCCACCGACGACCTGCAGACGGCTCTTCAGGCTGGAAAGCAGCTTGCGGAGATGGACCCCAAGCAGCGCATTGCGGTGTTTGAGAAGCAGCTTGAGTCCGAGACGCTTGCCGTGCGGCTCAATGCGGCAAAGGAGCTCATGACTCTGGACGCCCAGGGTGTTGAGGGTGCCAACGCGTTGTTGGGCAAGCTGGCCGACGAGGGCCATGCCGACAAGGACGTGAGGGCTCTGGCCCAGAAGCATCTGGGTGCCAAGGCGCTGGACGGGCTCAAGGACAAGGCCCTCATCGAGGCGGCCATTGCGCAGTTGTCCGACCCGAGGGTGGGCGTGCGCTGGGCGGCGGTGGATGCCCTGGCAGCGGTGAAGTGTCCCGAGTGTAAGGAGGCACTGCGCAAGGTGGCCAATGAGGATGCCGACGAGGACCTGAAGATGGTTGCCGAAATGGCCATCGAGGAAGAATCCGAGGGAGAAGAAGGGGGTGGAGAATGAGCCGCTCTCGCTATGGCCAGATAGTCAGAGGCATTCCCACCGGACCGGCCCTTGGCCTGGGTCTGCTGTTGGCCCTGGCAGGCTGCGCCGGGGCCATTGCCGAGCTTCCCGTTAGCGGACCGCTGACTCCGGAGCAGATCGTGGCGGCGTTCAAGGGCTCCGATTTCCGGGTGAAGAACAATGCCAGGGAAGAGCTGCAGAAGCTCCCTGAGGCGTCGAGGCTGGAGATCGTGGTACCGCTGCTGGCCAGCGTCGATGCGCAGACCCGACTGCTGCTGGTCTCAGAGCTGGCCTCAATGAGCCCCGAGACCACCACGGCGTTGCTGAAGCGCCTTGCTGCCGAAGACCCGGACCCCGAGGTTCGTGAGTTTGCAGGAATGGTAGTAAACGAGCGAGAGGGCGGAGCTACCGAGGAGGGTTCGGGGGATTGACCCCGTCAGGGGCAGCTGCACGAGGCGTTGGAACAGCCTGTCAGGGTGAATTTGATATCGTAGTAGCCTTTGTGCTCTGAGTATCCAGATGCTCCGCCGTCAACCACGAAGAAGTACCAGCCATCGGCGGGGGCTTTGTAGGTCCAGGTGATGTCACCGCCTGCGATTCCAGAATCTGCCTGGCAGTGGTGTACCCTGCCTTCGAGGGCCCAGAGGGGGCCGCTCTCATCGAGCCTCAGAGCCGAAGGCAGGCTCTTCGATGGGAGCGAGGCCTGAGCCGAATTCAATGGGCGGCGAGAATGGTGAGCAGTGGTTCAGCTGATCGGGCCGCTGCCTTGAAGCCCCTGAATGGGATAGTTGGTTGCGCAGGGGCCATGACGCACATACTATGTGCGACGCGCTGCGGCATGGTGGGCAGCGGTGGTGTATCCCGCAGGGGCTTGAACCGGGCCTCTGCGGCAACGCGAGGTGGGTTGGACAATGATCAAGAAGCCAAGTGACAGTGCTATGGGAACGGTGTTTCACAAAGCTGCGCAGGTTGCATCTCTGGCCTTTGCCGGCAACTTCAGGAACTTCCCGGAAGAGCCTCCGCTTATGCCGGCGGAGAGCTTCGTGGAGGTTGCTGGAAAGCGGTACCATTACCTTCTGTGGCCGGGAGTAGGAGAGCCGCTCTTCTTGCTGAACGGCCTGAACAGCAACGCCTGGGTATGGGGCAGGGTAGGGGGCGGGCTCTCGACCCTTGGGCCCGTGGTGGCGGTGACGCTTCCTGGTCACGGTCTCTCGGACCCTCCCGACGAGGGCTACTCAACCTTGGCCATGGCCAGGGCTCTGCTGCCCGTGATTCTGGCGCTGAACGAGGAGGTTGGCGGAGGTGGGAAGTTCAGCCTATGCGGCCACTCTTTCGGGGGCAAGATTGCGGCATCCATAGCTCCAATGCTGGGTGAGAGGCTTCGGACCCTGGTGTTGGCGGACCCGGTGCTGCCTCAGGGGCTTAATCGGCTGGTCAAGGCCGTTCCCGCTATTCCCACGGCGATCTTCAGCCTGGAGCGAGGCCCCTTCGCCGACCGTGAGGCAATGGAGAAGAGCCTGAAGAACATCATTTACCTGAAGGAATGGGGCGAAATCGAGAGGCGCGTCGTGGACCATAGCTTCTATCAGGACGAGACCGGCGCCTGGAAGCCCTATCTGCCCGACGAAGCCTTCAAGGAGATTCTGTTCCGGTCGCTCATGGAGAACTCCACCGACGGCATACAGGGGTTGCAGTGCCCAGTACTGCTTGCGCGTCCCAACTTCACCGTGAGCTTCCTGCCCTTCGAGTTGATGCAGCTTCGCCGAGCCTGGCCGGCCTTCGAAGAGGCAAGGATTGCCGGCGACCACGATTTCATAGTAACTAACCCCATCGACACGGTTGCGCTCCTTGAGGGCTTCATCCGCAAGCACAGTGCCCACCAAGAGACCAACGCCCCGGAGGCTTGATGAGCCAGTTCCACAAGAAGCTCTTTTCCCAGTTGGCCGGCAACCAGCCTGCCCACTCCCCCAATATCGTCCCCGGCGCCCTGGGGCCCCTTGCCCTCTCACGCCATGGCCTCAGCCAGGATGAGCTGCTGGCGCTCATGGCCCAAAGCGTGCCCGCGGCCACCGCTGAGGCCCTGCTGGGACTCAAGAGGGAGCTTGGCGAGGCCGTTGTGGAGACCGACGGGGTCTGGAAGTTCGCCCATGCCGACGGCGTCGAGGCGGCCAAAGAGCTCTTCGCGTCAGACCAGGATGCTCAGGACGACCTCAGAATTGCCATGGCTGATTATTTCGAGCATCGTATTGATAACTATCGCGTTGCGGATGAATACGTATACCAGCTACAGCACTCTGAGTCGTGCGAACGCATGCGGCAGGCGCTTCTGGATATCCCCCGTTTTAAGGTGCTCTTCTCGGAGAACCCAGACGACTTTCTGGGCTACTGGCAATGGCTGGGCGAAGCGGGCACCCTTGGGGACGACTATCTCCGCTCCTTCGATTCGTGGGCCTCGAAGCAGCAGAACGGTAACGTGGTTGTCCATGTGGCCAACCAGTTGAGTTTCTTTCTAAGCCGAGCCGACTACGTGGGCCACGCGGAGTCCCTGCTTACCCGGACGCTGGCCGTGCTGGAGCGGGTGGCCGGCCCGGATCACCCCGATGTGGCCTCGACGCTGAACAATCTGGCTGTTCTATATCTGAGCAGCGGTCGGATTGAGCAGGCAGAGCCCGCTGCGAGGCGTGTGGCCGAGATTCTTGTTGCTACTAATGTGAAAGTCGGCAAACCCCATCCGTATACTACCGCTGCCCTTAATAACTACGCTGCTATATTGGCTGGCAGGGGAAATTCTCAGTCACAAATAATGGAAGAAATCAAGGCTATTGTTGCTCCCATGGGCGCCACGGTGCAGTTGGAGCCGGCCTCTCCGGAGTGATTGGTCCCCCGGACTTGGCTACTGGTTCTTAATCTCTTCGGCCCGGGTGCGGGCCTTCTCCCACATACGGACGTATGCTTCGGCGCTTCGGAAGAGCGGTTCCAGTGCTGCGTCGTCGCCGGCGTCGGCTCGGGCATCCTGGATGAGTTCGGGCAGCAGGCCGATGTGGATCATGCCTTCGGTGTTGAAGTCGACCATTCTATTGCCCAGGTAAGGCTGGGTGAACTCAACGTCGCCGGCATACGATGTGAAGGGGTAGGTGATGGGGTTCTGCTGGGGTATGCCGCAGGCTCCCTCTTTGAATCGGGGGCCCGGGGCGCCGGCGAATCCGTTGTAGTCGAAGCCGAATCCCGCTGCGGGGTATCCGCCCTTTGACTCGATGAGTTCGACCCTCTCGTGAAGGCCACGCAGGGTGCCTCCGGGGTCGTCGGGGTTCTGGCAGCGTCCAAGGCCGATAGTGCTGATACCGCCAAGGGCGTAGATGCGGCCATCCCAGTGGCGCCCGTGGGTGCCGGCGGCGGGATAGTCGTTCTCCTCCAGGATCTCGTAGATGCGCTGGTAGGACCACTGGGGGAAGTGGTCGGTCTCGATGATCATGCCCCGCTCCATCATGCCCTTGAGCAGCGCTTCGCCATACTTGGTGATGGTAGCGTTCTGGCAGTAGGGGCCTTCGGCAGGCGGCGCCGTAAGCTGATCCAGGTACTTGAAGAGGGTCTTGACGGGTTCGATGCTGACCTTCGACATGTCGTTGGGGGCATCGGAGAGGTACTCATCTCTGGGCTGAAGCAATCCGCCGAAGAAGACTCTTCCCTGGTCCCAGGCCTTGGGCATGGTTGGCTCGTCGGGGCAATCCATCGTCATGTTGGTCCAGTGTCCGCTATTTACGAAGGCCCCCAGTTCCAGGAAGTCTCTGCTGCCATCTCCCGGCGAGAAGCGGTTATCGTACTTGTGGACGGGGAAGATGGCCCGGACGCCCCGGTTGTAGTACTCGGTGAGCTGCGAGTCGATGTAGGCCTCGTCGCATTCGGGCATTCCCGGGCGCCGAGTGAGGTGGCAATTGAACAGGTTCGATGTCTCGATACCGAGGATGACTGCCAGTTTGCCCTGTTTGATGACCTCACGGGCCTCTTCGGGGGTGAGCACGATTCGGAACCAGCCTTTGCCTTCGCCGCCCCACTGGGCGTCGATGTAGCGCTGCATGGCCCAACTCTCCTCCAGGGTTCGGTCCACTGCTACCATGTCTTCGCAGTCGTACTTGCCGGGCTGAACTCCCTCGCCATCCATGAGTGTACAAATCACCCAGTCGTTGGTGGCAAAGTGCACGGTCAGCCGCAGACCGGCCAGCCAGGCACGCTCCAGCCAGCGGTAGTAGCTGGCCTGGTGGGTGGTGCGCTCCCGGGCGTTGGGCCACTCGGTGAATTCTGGCCACCCGGCAGTGACGTGGTTGTGTTCGGGCAGTTCGCCCATGATGAGCGCCTCAATCAACCCCTCGAAATCCACCACATCGCTGCCTGACGAGTCGTACACATGGCCGAAGAAGTCCCTCTTGCCCTCCTCGCCGTGGACCACGCTGCAGTCGGGCAGGGCGTGGGTAACGCCCAGGCGGTGGAAGGGAGCGCCGTGGAAGAGGCCGCCGCCAAAGCTTAGGTTGCTCATGATGTGCGTGTGTGCATCCACGACGCCGAAGAGGTGCCCATCCTCGAACGTGGTCTTGGCCGGGGCCCCGGAAGCGTTGAGCGCCATCTCCGGGTACACCGAGCAGCCCTCGGCAGGCTCCAGAGTAACCGCTCCGGCGCTACCGCTCAGACCGTTATGGGCCAGGTAGAGGCCGCTTCGATTGTGTTTGAGCTGGAAGTAGCCGCTGTTGGTGGCGTACTGCTCGAACACCCACTCCCCGCCCGAGACGTAGCGGTCCTGGTGCATGGTGACGTCGGACTGCAACGTCTTTGAGCGCTGCAGCGGGCCATCCTCGGCC
>Ga0302238_1003241_pt1 | contig 10547 bp, 10 predicted proteins | sample AAG_UR_Asn_MG_FD_193527 | JGI IMG/M metagenome (GOLD analysis project Ga0302238, IMG submission 193527) | Enriched activated sludge microbial communities from anaerobic digester in WTTP, New Holstein, Wisconsin, United States - AAG_UR_Asn | ecosystem: Engineered > Bioreactor > Anaerobic >...
TCCTCAACCACCGAGAGATCAATCTTCGCCTTCTCCGCTGCCTCCTTAATTCTCTGGAAAGCCACAAAGTCGTGTCTAAGGTCGACGCCTTCTCTCTCCATGAACTCCTGGATGAGCACCTCGGCGATACGGTTGTCAATGTCCTGCCCACCCAGAAAAGTGTCGCCGTGAGTCGCCTTTACCTGGAAGACCCCCTGCCCAAGCTCCAGGATGGAGATATCGAATGTTCCACCACCAAGGTCGTAGACCGCAACCAGACCGCTCGCATCCTTCGTTAGACCGTACGCCAAAGCAGCGGCCGTCGGCTCGTTGATGATTCGTAAGACTTCCAGACCGGCAATCCTGCCTGCATCCCTCGTCGCCTGCCGCTGGGCGTCATTGAAGTAAGCCGGCACCGTTATGACCGCCTGCGTCACAGCCTCGCCAAGGTAGTCCTCAGCATACTGCCGCAGCGACTCAAGCACGAAAGCCGAAATCTCCGGCGGCGAATAGAGCCGACCACGAAGGTCAACGTGAGCGTCGCCGTTGGGCGATGGCGCAATTCGGAAAGGCGACATGGAACGGGTACGCTCCACCTCGGGGCTGTCATACTTGCGCCCCATGAGCCTTTTAACGGCAAACACGGTGTTCTCCGGGTTGGCCACTGCCTGACGCCGGGCAGAGTTGCCCACAAGCCGCCCCTCCTCCGAGAATGCAACAACCGAAGGGGTCGTCCTCCCGCCTTCCTGGTTGGTAATCACCACCGGAAGGCCACCTTCGATGGTCGCCACGCAAGAGAACGTTGTGCCTAAGTCAATTCCCACAGCCTTCGCCATCAGGAACTCCTCTCGTTGTTTGTTCTGGCGGGCAGTTCGCCCGACGCTTCCACTGCTGTTTCTTCTGTTATCGTATAATAATTATAGTAACCATACCTCTTAGACTTATAGTAGCTATATCTATAGGCATGTCTTTCAACGTCGAAGCAGTTCAAAATCACCCCAACTTTGCGGTCAACAACCCCAGCCAGCATGTCCCGGGCTTCTCTCAACGCCTCTTTGGCCGTTGAGCCCGCTTTGGCCACAAGCACAGTGACCTGGGCATAGGAGCTCTGAACCACGGCGTCGGCTACCGAGAGAAGGGGAGGAGAATCCATGACCACGGTGTCGTAGATTCCCAACAACTCATCAATCATGTCACGAAAACGTTGAGACTCAAGAATCTCAACCGGATTGGCCGAGACGGCACCACAGGGCAAGAAATCGAGGCCGGCCACCGCAGTAGGTCTTATAACGCTGCGCAGGTCCAGGGCACCTTCGTACGCCTCGGTGAGACCAGGCTGCTTGGCCTGATTAAACACGTTGTGAAGCCGTGGCCGACGCATGTCCAGGTCCATGAGCAGCGTGCGAGCGCCGGCCATTGCGTTGGCAGCACCAAGGTTGGCCGCCAAGGTGGTCTTCCCCTCCCGTGGCCCAGGACTGGTCACAACCACCAACCGCGGGCGAACCCCGGGGGCCGCAAAGAAGATGTTGGTCCGCACGGTCCGAATATGCTCAGCAACCGTGGAGCGGGGACGGTGGAACAGAAGCAGTTCATGGCTCGGCCCCTCGGCATCACCCAAGAGTTCGTCCTCGGCATAGTCGTGCAATGGCACCAGGCCCAAGAAAGATAGCCCCGAGACCTCCTCCACGTCCTCCCTGGTCTTAACGGTGCTGTCCAGCGCTTCGACAAAACCCGCCAGCCCCACTCCCACCGCAAAGCCAATGAGAATCCCCAAGAGCAACCGAACCTTCTGGTGGCCAGGCATGGGCGAAGATGGCTCCACGGCCAAATCCTGGACACGAATATTGTTGGTCTCAACCTGGGACACAAGCGCTGTTCTGGCATACCTCTGGCTGATCTCCTCAAAGAGCACCCTGGCCTCATCCCGCTTCACCGTGAGAGGCCCATAGTCAAGCCTGATCTTCAGCAGCGCTGCCTCTTCAGACTTCGCACGCTCTATCTCACGAGCCAACTCCTCCTCAGTATGGACAACCTTGAGCAACTTGTCGTTCTCATCCTGAAGCTGAGTCACCAGCCCCGCCAGCTTGCTCTCAAGAAGCTGCCGCGCCTCCCGCTGCATGGCGCTGCGAAGCAGCCCTCGCTGATCAACTGCAGCACGGAGGGCCGGCCATTTGGGACCGTAACTCTCTTCCAGCTCCCTGATCTTAACATCAAGGGCCACAATCTGAAACTTCAGATTCGATATATTCGAATTACCCACCAACAAGGAATCGCTGATCTTTGACAGATCCTTCATTTCCAGCATGCGTTGCGTTTCCGCTATCTGCTCCTCAAGCTGCATTCGCTTTGGCGCCGCGTCAACGTCTATTCGATCCATTCTCGCAGTAACGGCCTGCTCCCCCAGAAGGTCGATGCGGCGCTTGAGCGCGTCAATTCTGCTCTCCAGATTGCCAACACCAAATCGCCTCTCGAACTCCAACACCCGAGCCTCGGCCTCCTCCTTGTCACGACGCACATTGACCATCAAACCCTTAAGGTCGGCCATGGCCTCGTTAACCACCCGACGCCGAAAATCGATGTTGTCCTGCAAATACTCTTCAACCAGCGTATTGACCAGTTCCTGAGCCATCTTCGGGTCGTGGTTCCGAACAGAGACAAGCAACATCTGGCTGTCCGGCTTCAGCGTAACCGTAGTGCGGCCCATCAGAAGCGATACAGCATCCTGCTTGCGCAATACCCTCAGCCTATCGGAATCCGAAAGCCCCTGAACACCCTCGCTAACCCCAAGGAACACCGGATCCAAGTCCAGCCCCAACCGATCCACAACCCGCTTGGCAAGCCGACGGCTCTTCAGAACTTCAATCTGAGTCTTGATGTACTCGTTGATACTCCAGTAATCCCCCACACCCAGCTGAACCACCTCCTCATGGCGACTCAGCACCGAGGGGGGCGTCCGCTCAAGGATCACCGAGGCCGTCGCCTCGAACATGGGCTTCTCACCCGAGACCAGAACAAAGGAGAGAGCGGCACCCAGGACAAGACCGCCGATGACAAACCACCTCCGGCGCCCCAGAATCCCCAAGAACACGCGGATTCGATTCGCTATGTCCCCGCTACCTGTGCGTTCCAGTTCCATTGGCCCCCAAAATACGCAGCCCTGTGACTTTACATCATGTGTTCAATGCCTGCAATGCATCAAATCAGCCGAGTGATTTGCGGCGTCGCTGAGCCCCCCCAAGCGGGGGCCCACCTTCGCCAAAAAATCTCCAAACCCGCCAGGAAGGAGATACCTACATCACGCTCTCCGGAACGAAAACAATGTCGCCAGGCTGCAACAGAAAGTTGGGAGAGACTCCTTCGCTGATCCGCTCGACGGGCACCCTGACGCTCCGCTCAACCCCATTGTCCACTCGGGTTACAATGACGCTGTTCTTCTTCGCTGAAGGCGTGAACCCCCCAGCCATCGTCACCGCCTGCACAACATTCATCTGACCCTCGAAAGGGAAAGTCCCTGGTTTCACAACCTGTCCAAGCACATAAACCTTCTTAGACTGATATTCTTTCACCATCACAGTAACAAAGGGACTCTTTAAATATCCGTTCATCAGCTGCCCCTGCAACCGCAACGAAACCTCCGATGGACTCAGCCCATCCACCTTCACCTCACCAACCAGAGGAAAGTGAATAGTCCCCTCGCCCGAAACACGGTGCAGCCCCGATAGCTTCTCCTCACCAAAGACCCTCACCTCGAAAAGATCCCCGGGCCCCAACGTAATAGCACTCCTGATGGCATTGGTGTCTACGGGAATCCTCAAGTACTCATCGGAGATCGGCGTGGGGCAAGCCCCGCAGAAAGCTGCTACAGCCAGAAGAATTGCAAACCGCACCAGCCCCGTAACAGATACTCTCATCTCGTCTCCCCCAAAAACCTTGCCAGCACATTCGGCCCGCCCCTCATGCCCCAACAATTCTCACACCAACCGGCTACCTTGGCAACCCCTTCCCTCATTACCGGGCTTGAACAACTCGCACCAGCATCGACGCACCAACCGAACTCCCGAGGCCCGACTCACTCCAAGCCCCAACAGGTTACCCTCGGAAGCCAGTCCCGACAGCCACCAACGCAAGCCGCAACGCTGGGAAGCGGAAACTAATATCTTACGGAAATCGTGCCCAAGACTGTGTGTCTGGTAAACTGCTGATAGTCGCGTCTTCCATCCGGGAATCCAACGTAAAAGACGCTGCTACGATTACCGAAATCATAATTATAAAGTTCTAAATTGTATACAGCAGAGACCGCCAACACTCTGGTGATTTCGTACTCGAACGATCCCCCGAAAGCTATAAGCGCATCAGCTCTCGTAAAGCTGGCCTCACTGTACGGACCGCCAGAACCATCGCTACCATAATAAAACGCTGCCGGGAGAGTGGCAAAATCGAGGTATGTATAAGACGCCTGTAGTTTCAACAATATGTCTCGAAACAGACGCTGCTGGTGTCCAATTCCCGCCTTATAGCGCACGACATAGTTTGACAACAAACTATCATCGAAGGTCTGCTCGTAGGAGAGCTCCGAGAGAGAATTCTCGGTCCACTTGCCAGTAAGCCGCACCTCAGCGATAAAACCGCTGAAGCCCTCTTCGGCTCCCTTTGTCAAGGGGTTGGTCTCCTTGGGCCGGCTGTCATGAAAGGACCAGCCCCAGCCCGCCAGAGCAGTCAGCGCAATCTTCTTCGTGAAGAAGCCCGTGACACCGGCCTTGATTCTCAACGGCTGACTGTCCGTTAGTTCCCCGTAGAAGCCCCCACCGTCTGCTACATAATCCCGGATCTGCCAATTAGCCTCCAGCACCGCCGCAGTAAAGGGGAAGAATTTCCAGGTACTGTTAAGCTTAATATCGTGGTAGATAAGGTCGCCCCAGTCTTTGTCCACATCCGAGAAGAAGTCCGAGACGAAACGATACCCCAATGTGATCCCCAGAGCACCGCCCCCCGGCTTGAACACAAGGTCGCCGCCGATTCGATTCACGTATCGGTTGAAGTCACGGCTTGACTCGACGTTCCTGCGCTCCATTACCCGGCGAAAGCTCTCTTCCAACTTCAACCTCACGGGCGAGCGCTCAAAGAGGCCGAGCCGAAGCCCCGCCTCGCCAGTCAATCCATCGTGGCTTGCGACGGACTCAGAATCACTGAAGTACTTGTTGAAAGTGGCGGCCCCATTTAGCGCAACAGAAAAATCCTTGGGATTCCTGTTAGAGATCGTCACGGCAGGGGTAAGCCGCATCTTAACGGCTGAATTGGGGCTCTCCCACTCGTCGTCCGCCTCGTAGAAGACGTTGGAGTCGTAGCCAACACCAACACCAAACGACGGCAGAACGAGAAAATCTCCCGCATTCAGCCCCTTGGCCTTCTTGTCCAAGCTGAGCCCAAACTGCCCCGCCTGCGCTGCTGCCTCGCCGGCAAGCAACGTCCCCAGGAGCAATATGGTCAAGCCAAGTGAGAGCCTCATATACCTACCCACGCAGCCCAAACGAACCAAGCTGCAAAATGCTAAACTCATGGCACCGGTCAGCAACCCGAAACACTTCTCAGTTGTACGGACTGGCCACCGGAGGCCTATCTACAAAAATGCTCTGATTCTCAAGTGTGTCCAAAGGGTCCATGTTGGGCAAGTCGGGGTCCTCACTTCTGGTGATCACTGGCTTGCCGTCGGCAACCCCGCCTTCAGGCTTTCCCCCACAGCTTTTAGCCCTGGACACGGCCTCCTCAAACTTCCTGTACGCCATCTGGATCTTTATAAACGAAGAGTTGACCGCAGGGGAGTCGGCCCCCAGCTTAAGGTCAGCCCCAAGCTCATACTGATAGTCTTCCGCAATGCGCAACAGCCCCTTCATGGCCACAAGGGACTCGTTGACGCAGTCAATCATGGCTGCATCCTTGTCGGCCCTTGCTTTTCGCAGAGTCGCCTCGGCCATCTCACGACCCTGGCGCATCTCTGTCACCATGGCCTCGGCCTTTGTTGCCATTTCTCGTCCCGACATCTTGCTCTGGGCCAAGGCCTCGGTCGAACCCAGGGCCACCAAGCACACCAGAGCAGCCCAAAGGCACCCGTATGTTGTTCGTCTCATGGCCTACTCCAAGTTCGTCTGCCGGGCTAATGTATATCAACTCACCTGGGAAAAGCAACCTAAAACCTCTGCAGGCAGTCCGCGGGGGTTTCAGGAAGCCGCAAGTGGGCTATTCGGGAGCGAAGTTGAAGGCCTGGTTGAAGGGGTCGGTCTTCACCTTGTCGAAAGCGATGCCCTTGATGACGTTCTTGATGCAGTCGGCCACGCCGGACCCCTTGAGACCATCATCCAGCACCTGAATAGTAGCGTTGCCGCTCATATCGACGCTGATTCGCATTCGCACACGTCCAGCCAGGGTCCTGTTTCGCAGCAGAGCGGTCTGGTAACAACGCTTGATGGCTGAACTCCGGTTGCCCACCTTCTTCCTCGCGTTGCCCACCTCGGATTTCTCCCCGGCAGAGCCCCCAGATGTGGTGAACTTCCCTTCCAACTTCCTCTTCTCGGTGCCCGTGGTAACCTCGGTGACCTTAATCTGTGGGCCCGAGGGAGCCACCTCTGCTGTATTGGTCTCCATGGCCTCAACGGCCACTGCAGGCTGCTCAATTCTGGGGACCGACACGACAAAACCACCGGCGGGCATGACACCAAGGCCTGCCCCCTCAACCGAGGTCAAGAGGCCACCACCACCAGCAAGCCCACCGAAAGAACCTCGGCCCGTTCCAACAACCATGGGGCCATCGAGCATAGACGTACCGCGTCGCTTTCCGCCTCCCAGAACGTCAACAACGGTGCCGGGGCCATCGCCACCCCTGCCGGCAATGATGTTCGCAGACCCGCCGGCCTTGGCCGGTGTTATTGCAGCAATGGAAGGACCAGCGGGGATAGCCCCCATTGAGACCTGAATCCCAGAGGTGTCAGGTCCTCCCGCAAAATCACTAGGGCTGTAGGAGCCACTGTCCGAGTCTCCCACAGCCTCATTAACCGCCTGGCTCGCTGCCTCAACACCCATCATGGTCGCAACCATGTCCTCTTGCTCATTGGCCTGGCCCGCATTCTCTTCCTTGGGCTTCTCCTCCTCATCGGGAGCCTTCTCCTGCTCCTTCTCTTCAACAGGAGCCTCCGGCGGCTTCGCCGAGAGCAACATGGCAAATACCTTCTTGTCGGGGTTCCTCTCGGGAGCCATGTAGCGGCCGGTATATCTCCACCAGACGTCCATGTACCCGAAGGTCCCCCCGAGGAGAATCACCGAGAAGAGTAACGAAAAGAGAAACTTCTTATCCGCATGCTGCCAGACCGACGCCCTGCGACCCGCCGACAACTGTAGGCGGGGTATGTCAGGGGGCGGCGAAACGAACTGAAACAGCATCGTCACTTCGCCAACCACGACCTTTCCCCTGCTAACCGGGGAGAGGGGGAAGAAGAAGCGATTGTCCTTGCGATCGGCAAGCCCACGCTGGGCAATGGTCTTCAGGTCGAGAACTTCGTCGTCCACAAGCACCTTGCCAAGCATCCCCTTCTCAAAGAGCAGAAGGTAGCGCCCCGACCGATAATCGATAACCGTGGAGGTCATAGGCAGTGTCGGCGAAGGCACGGAGAACTTGTTCTTCATGGACTGGCCGACGGTCACTGGCTCACGGGGACGGAGGAGCCGCTCCTCAATGATGCGCCCGCCCTGCACTATGCCCACTCGCAGGATCTTCTCAACACGCTTTTCCGGGCTCATGGCGTCATAACCTCACAAGCCTCTACAAAGGCCTCTGCAAACCCAGTCCCTTTTCGCTTGCGGTACGAAGATACCACCAACAGCCCATAAGACAAGCTGATTATCGCAAGAGGGTCTGGAAACTTGGCCGCCACCGACACCATGCCCCCCTATTGGTTCCTGGCGATAGCCATTCTGAACTTAGAAAGCCCCTTGCCCTCGACCTCAACCCTGCCGGCAGTGTAGATTACCTCCATCAGGACCCGGAACGGAATCTCCTTGTCCACCACCAGAGTCACGGTCCCCTTGAACTTCCGCCCCAGCTCCCGATTCTGCTCCATCTGCTGCTCTACAGCCTCCTTGAGAGCGTCGAGAAGAGACTGAATGACCATGCTGTTGACGTCGGACCGCTCCTTGTGCAGCTTGTCCACGGCCAACGTGAAGGTCTTCGAGCAGATGTCGCCAATCTCGGGCCTATTGGGCTCTGTCTCACAAAAATTGATATCTCTGAATACCGTCGTGTCGCACGGATCTTTCCCAATGCTGCATGTAAGATTAGCAACACCCTTATTGTCGACGATAATCTTCTCTTTCGTCACAATTATGGGAATCGAGTCCATCTTTGGGGCATTCTCAGCGCTGGAGAGCGCCAACTGCATAGCACTGTTCACCGTCACGTTGAGGGGATCCGAGGTCAGTGACATGATGAGGAACACCAGCTGAATGGTCATAATGTCCATCAGCGACGTAATCGACAGCGGCTGTTCCGCCTCACCGGGCCTGCGCTGCGGCTTGGGAATCTCGTAATCACCATCGGCAGCAGGAGCCTGGGCCCCTTTCAACCCTGTATCCTTGCTCTTGTCAGGCTGTTTAGCCATGGCCATCCTCCACTTAAAGAAGCGAGAACACTACTTTCGGGAACAGCGGAACCGGCGGGTCAAGGGTGCTCTTCTGCGCAGCACCCTCCTCGCCAGCAGCAGCCTCAGCGGCCGCCGCCTCTTCCGCCTCTTCGGGATCGACCTCAATCTTGATGTTTTTATCTCGCTTCTTAGGCGCTCTCTCATAGTGGCACAGCGGGTTATCGGCCTGGTCAGGCGAGACACCATACTCGTCTTCCGCAAGCTGACTCCGCACTGCATCTATGACCCTGGCCGTGACGCGCCACGGGATGTTCTCCTCAGCAGCGATAGTAATACTGTCCTGCTCCTTGAACTCTTCACGGTTCTTCAACTTGCGAAGAGTATTGTAAAGTCCAGCGTAATTGTACTCGATTCGCTCCGCACCGTCACACTGAGAACAGGGTGTCTCTTTGTCCTTGCATGCACGATACGGAACCTTCTCAAGCACCGTTACAGTGGGCTCGCTGCCGTCCGAAGGCTGTTCGACTACCTCAAGGCTCTTGTTGGCAAGAACCTTGACCGACAAGCTGATAACCTGTGGACCGCCCTTGCCCCCACCGCCAAACTTCGGCAACGAAATGTCCTGAACCTTCACGTCGTAGAACACGAACGAGAAGAGCAGAACCGGAATCAAAATGCACATGATTGCCATGATGGGAACCAGATTCGGATCCCCCAGGGATTCAATTTCCCGACGCGCCATGGCGTTCTCCTAACCAGTTTGTAATACTCAATCCACCAGGACCAAGCAAAAGGGTACAGCAGAAGCGACTCACTACCGCTTGGCTTCGGGCTCTTCCGAGAGACGGCCCTTCAGCCTGTGAACCAACAGGTTCTCAAGCTTCACCGAGTACTGGTCGATCTCGTCCAGCATCGACTTGGTCTTGTTGGCGTAGAAGACGTAAGCAGCCAGGCAGGGAATGGCCACGATGAGACCGAAGGCCGTGGTGTCCATGGCGATGGCGATGTTCGAACCCAGCACCTCCTGGCGCTTGTCCGCTGAAACCGTGGCCAAGGTCTGGAATGCCTGGATAAGACCAACCACCGTTCCAAGCAAACCAAGCAGGGTGGCGATGTTGCCGATAGCCTGGAGGTTGGGCGTGCGCTTCTGAATGTCGGGAACAACCTCAAGGACCGCTTCGTTGATGGCCGTCTTAATCTCCATCTCACCAGCGTTGGCCCTCGTCATGCCAGCCTTCACAACCTTCGGCAACTTAGCTCTGGGAAGAGAGTTGCAGGCCTTAATTGCCCGGTCCAGGTTGTTGGTCATCACACACTTCTGAATGTCAGGCATGAAGGTCTTAGGAGTCGAATAGAACAGCCAGAGCGCAATGAAACGCTCAATCATGACCGCCAATGCAACACAGGCCACAAAGGCGATCAGCCACATCCAGATACCGGCGTTAGAGAACGATTTGGCAACATAATCGAACATAGACACCCTCCTAAATCAAATAGGAACCTTGTTTTCTCTTCACACCCAACCCCACCTAAAAAGGTGAGTTCTTCGCAGACTCGATAATCTCCTTGAGGAAATCGGCTTCCGGTTCGAGACCGACGTATCGCCCCTCTTTCCTCCCACGTTCGACCATGGCCTCCCCAGCAATGACCTTGGCCGTGAACGACAACTCCTCTTCATCCTCCGCCGATACCTGAGCCGGAACCGGCCCGCCCTTGGCCGGCTTGGGCTGCGCCAGGGCTGGGGAGGTGAAGACAAGCATGACGGCCGTGAATATACCCCATCCACAAACCCCGTCAAACACTTTTCTGGGCCTTCTCAGCCTCTCTTTCGCACCATACATGGGCCACCTCCTCATTCCCGCTCCGGTACTGGCTTCAGTCGCCCTCAGGTTCCAGGGGCGGTCCATCGCCGGTTCCGTCGGGATTCTCAGGCGTCACCGG
>Ga0302238_1003244_pt1 | contig 10539 bp, 5 predicted proteins | sample AAG_UR_Asn_MG_FD_193527 | JGI IMG/M metagenome (GOLD analysis project Ga0302238, IMG submission 193527) | Enriched activated sludge microbial communities from anaerobic digester in WTTP, New Holstein, Wisconsin, United States - AAG_UR_Asn | ecosystem: Engineered > Bioreactor > Anaerobic >...
GGGGGGGGCGTGGCACTCGATGAAGGAGCAGGCCCAGGGGGCGGGGGCGGGGGTATGGCCGGCTTTGACCACGTCCCACCACTCTTCGTCGGTCATTCTTTTGTCACTGAGGAACTCGAACCAGCTGAGGATACCGCCCATGACGACGCCCATGGCGCCGTTGTGGGGCACAGCGGCGAAGATTTCGTAGGGCATGCCAACGCCGTTGTGGAGGACCTGGTTTCGTTGGGGGTTGAAGAGGAGGTCGACCACGAGGGTAACGCCCCTCTCGTTGCGTCCCTGGTCGGCCCCGGTGCCATACTGTCCGTAGGGTTGGAATCCGATCATGAATGCTTCGAGGTGTCCACCTATGATGTAGAGTTTGTCGGCCTCTTCCCGGGTGAGTTCTTCGCCCTTGAGGCGTTTGTGTGCTGCTTTTGCCAGGAAGTCCAGTGCCCTTGCCAGGCGTTCAGCATCACCGGGGCCATCGTACGAGCCGGGGAAGTACCACTCCAGGGAGCCTTGGACAATGCCTTCATCGGATTCCGGTGGGCCCGGGTCATGGGCGGCTTCCGGGTAGAAGCGACGGCCGGTCTCTCTGGCCATGGAAGCCAGGGCTTCGAAGAACTTGGGGATGGGTTCAACCCAGACGGCGGGGGCGGGACGCTCGGGAGTTTCGTAGAGGAGGGTGATGAGGGAGTCCCCATCGCATTCGACGGCCATGTCCTGAGCCGAGTAGAGCACCAGGTGGTGTTTGACCTGGGCGAACCCGGCCAGGGCGGTCTGGAGCAGTCTGTAGCGGTATGCGTCGCTCTTCATGAAGCCCGGGAAGCGGCCCACGGTGTCGGGACGGAAGGAAGCCAGGTCGGCTACCAGTCGAATCCAGCTCATGTAGAGGGTATCCGTGTCTTTCTCGGCCCCAGCGGCCTTGACCGCGGAGGGCAGGTTGCGCTTGTACTCATCCAGGGTCCACTCTTCACCCTCGGCTGGAACGATGAGTTCGACCACGCCAGGGATACCCATGGCGGCGAAGAGGTCCAGGGCCGACGGTATTCCCCGCATCTGCACCGAGGGGTGAGTGAGGTACTTGAACACCTCGGTATCCAGAACGAGCCGCGGGGGCAGCACCCGCACCTCCACGGAGTTTGGTCTGAGCAGAGCTGCCGTTGGGCTTCGGAACCTGATAGGTCCAAAGATGTTGCCGACGGCCTTTTCGGCGTTCTCGACGCTATGGCCGGCGGGGGCCTTGCCTTTTGGGAAGGCCTTCACCAGGTGTTCCAGTCCGGGGAGGGCCGCTCTGCCTGCCAGGGCGCCGGTGACGGCCTCGACGGACTTCCGGGCCTTCACCGCGCCGGAATCTGCTTCCAGGAGCGCTGCAGCGGCAACCCCCTGCTCATCCAGGGGGAAGGGCATCTGAGAGAGCCACGAGACTGCCAGGAAGTACTCCCTGTAGCCTCCGGACACGTAGTGGCCCCTGGGTTTGGCCAGGCTCAAATCCACCATGTATTTCGTGCCGGCTACAGTGAGCTCTGTGAGTTCCTGTTTCTCCAGCATGGCCAGGGCTTTTCGCACTTCGGCCTGCAGTTCCGTCGTCGGCAGTGCGGCAATAGCACTATCCAGTTGTTCCTTGGCCACGGGCCCAACAGGCACGTCGTTCTTAACCTGGGGCTCATCCCAGACCGGCTGATCCAGTTGGTGCGCCGCAAAACGGGGGATGCCCACATCGAGCAACACGGTGGGCACGGCAAAGAGGGTCTGGACGTAGAGCCCCGTGGGCCCTTTGAGCCCCAGGGCACCGTTGAGCGCAAGTTTCGTGAACTGCTGTAGTTCGGCCGCCAGGGATTTCTCGCGTTGTTGCAGTGATCTTGAGAAGATGTCTGAGAATGCCTGCAGGAGGGCGTCGGGGGTAATGAGGATGCCCCGTTCCCGGTAGCGTGCCTTTTCGTAGAGGTGGAAGAACTCTTTGTCCTTACTCTTCAGCGCAACGAATCCGTTCGCAACCAGGGAGGCGGGAAGGCCATCCTGCCACAGCTCCGGATACTGGACGAGGTCTCTGAGTTCAGCCAGGGGACAGGTGTAGTCGGCGATGACCACCTTGGACTTGCCACTCTTCTGCACCACCCACGCAGCCTTCTTGCCGTCGGGTGAGAAGGCCAGTTCGGTCCCGTCGAAGGCACCTTGGGCAGTGGGGTTGCTACCGGAAGTGCGGTCTAGCACCCTGGCTTGCTGGCCCTCTCCCCAGAGCCACACGAGCATCTGGTTAAACGACATGATGGCCCTGGTTCCAGGCTCCACGGTGGCGGTGAAGTGGTTGTCTCCGTAGTCCACGAATCTCTTGGGGAGGCGGGCGTAGTATGCAGCGCTGGCCTGCTTCCGCTTGTCGCCAGCCTTGCCGGCGGCGCCCTCTTCCGAGTCATCCAGTTGGGACTCATACTCGTCGCGAATGGCCTGGAGCGTGTCAATATCGGGGTAAGCGCCCCCCTCGACGCCCTTGTGGTAGACCTCCGCTGCCTGCAAGGTAGTCAGCTTGTCCCCGGCCTGGATACGGACCTCCTTGCCGCACAGCATGACCATGCTGAGGCCGTCGCTTGAGAATGATGGCGCTCTGCACGAGTCAGCCACGAGACCACCATAGGCCCCATTATGGGAAACAAACCTTACAGCAATGGATTTCTTGCTAATATTTTCATATATAATTTTGTAGTATTTTGCAATTTCCTGCGCATAGGGACCACCGCACATCTCGGTTTGAAGTCCGTTCATGATGAATTTGATGGGAGCGACCGATGGGCGTCGGGCGTCACCAGAATCGTTGGTGAGTTTTGTGGGCTGGCCGCCTGAGACTGGGACGCTCCATATTTGGAATCGTCCGTCCCTATTACTCGAAAAGACAATTTCGCTGCCGTCGGGCAACCAGACAGGGTCACGGTCCTGGGCCTTGGAGTTGGTCAGGGAACGTCGCTTTCCACCCTCGATGTCGACTATTTCGATGTGTGACTTGTTGCCCTTGTTGACTACCACGGCCAGTTGGGTGCCATCGGGGGAGAAGGCTGGAGAGTTGGCATCGGCGATCTCAGAGGGAGCAGCGATGCACTGCTGTGTGGAGAATGCGCCGACCCTGTCTGTGGGTTGGGGTTCTGGTGGTTGGTCTACGGTGGTGCCCATGACGAAGAGCGGCAGAAAGAACCAGGGTCCAGGCATCATGATGAGTTCCTCCGAGCGTGGATGAGGGCCGCAAGATCTCTTCTATGACCTCGACGCTGCCACTGCGTGGGCCTCGGGCGAGGTAGGTCAGGGCATAGTGCTGCCCGGTTCCTCGAAGAGTATCAACGACGCCGACAGGAAAAGCACGTCGGGGCTATTTTGCAAGTCCCTGCAGGAAAGTAAATAGTGCATCGAAATCTGGTTTGGCGCCCATAGCGAAGACCTTCTTGTAGACCAGGACGCCTTGGGCATCGATGACGAGCAGGGCTCTGGTAGTTACTCCCATAGATTCTGTCCAGATGCCGAACATCTTGGAGACCTCGCCAACTGGGGTTGTATCCGATAGCAGTAGCTGCTTGTAGGCCTGTTCCTGGGCCCAGTTGGCCAGCTTCCCAAGGTAGTCGCTGCTGAGGCCCACGGGCACCGTGTTGAGGGCTATGAACTCATCGTAGTGGTCGTTGACGTAGCAGGTCTGCCACTCGCAGACGGAGGTTTGGGCAGCGGGATAGGAGCTGATGAGCACGTTTTTGCCGGCCTGCTCGGAGAGGACGAAGGTGGAGCCATCGTGGGCTTTGAGGCTGAAGTCGGGCACCTTGTCTCCCACTTCCAGGGGGAAGTCGGGCACCACGGTTTCGGGCTGAACTTCAGCAACGTCGACGGGCACGTCCGCAGGAAGGTCTTGGGTGACATCGGGCAGTGCTGCATCGAGGCCCGCCGAATCTGCTGTCGGCAGGTCATCCCCGAGAGCGTTATCTGCGCCGGAGAGGTCTTGGGGGGCCACATCGGGAGCTGCGCAAGCGCCGTCGGCCAGCACACCCAGCGAGCCGCAGTCGCTAGTGGCAACGTCCTCGGCAGCAATATAATCTGCAGAGGAGTTAAGGTCTTGGGCCTCATCTCCCGAGTCGCTTTCGCACGATGCTGCAAGGAGTGAAGAGACAAGAAGGAGAGAAAGGGTCATTCTATTCATTAGTGATACCTCCTCAGGTCCGGCCCAATGGGGGAAGGGGCCGGGCATTTGGTACAGCGGCTCATACGCCGTGGCCCGCCTTGCAGCCCCGCCACGCAGCGGGTGACACAACGGGCCCCAATTGCATTACGGGGCAATGATAGTGGCACCGACTATCAATGAAAAGGGGTGGGTGGTTGAGAGGACCCATGTCACGCCGACTCGGGGCAATGTGGGGATTGCCGTTGACTGCCGGGTCCTGGGGAGCTAAAAGACCACCTGCGGTTATGTCAGGCTCTGTGGAGCCATCCCGGCCGCCCGCTCCTGGTCGCTGTTCGTGACCGGGGCGCAATAACACCTGTTTGGTGCGCAACACCGGTGACCTCTCTTTCGTGGCCACTCGCTCTGCCCGGTTTTGGGGCGGTGAAGGTGCGTGGAGCGAGGCCCATATTGGCGGCGTAGCACCAATGAGGGGGCTATGCGGTCGGGACACTTGGGACATAATATCGACAACTGCTCATGTGTTGATGGCCTGGTAGTCATCGACGTTCAGAATCTCTTCACATCCCCTCAGTCACCAGCATACGTCCACGGGTGGGCAGCGGTGGAGCCCATGGCTTTGCGGGCCGTGGAGGTTGCCATGGGGCAGGGGCTTCCTGTGGTCTTCACCCGCTACGCCATGAGGCCCGGAGACCTGGGCGAGGGGCATCAATTCAGGAGACCGCTGCTTGACGGAACCTGGGAAGCAGAGTTGGCTCCCTGCGTGACGGCGCGTTGGGAGCGCCTGGATGTATACCGGAAGGGCCGGTTCGATGGTTCGGGAAGCGGTTTTCTGGAGCGCTATCCCAGCGTCCGACGATGGGCGCTGGTTGGTCTGGTGAGCAACCGTTGCGTCTTGGCCACGGCGCTTGGTCTGGCTGCACGTGGCCTGGAGCCACTGGTGCTGGCAGACTGCTGTGCCGCAGCGCGCATGGAGGACCACGATGCGGCCATGAGAGTGCTTGCATCGGGCCACGCGAGGGTGATTGATGCGGTGCGTGCCCCCTGGTGGAAGGATGAGCTCTCTGTTGGAAGTGGTGCCTCGGGCGACGGGAAGCGCACCGGGGAAGGGGCCTTGGAGCACCGGCCGCTGGACCTGCTGGTGGTGGGTGGCGGCCCCGCAGGGTGCCAGGCCGCACTGGAGGCTCGGGCACTGGGGCTGCACACGGCGCTGATTCACGACGAACCTTTAGGAGGGCTGCTGAGGGCCGCCCGGCGGGTTGAGCGCTTTCCCGGCGTGTGGCGCCCCATATCCGGCGTGGATCTGGCTGGTGGAATCGAGGCGCAGTTGCTGGCCACCGGAGCTACTATCATTAATGATAAGGCCGTCCGTTGCGAGGCCCGTTGCGGTGCTGGCAGCGGCGGCGACCTCAGGAAGCGGGACCGGGCCAATGCAGTTCCGGAAGATCCTACCAAGGCGCTGCAGGTGGAAGGGAGCAGCGGGGGGCAAGGGCCGGAGCAGCTATTCCGGGTCTCGACGGCATCGGGGCTTACCTTGGAATCCCGAACTCTGGTGCTTGCCACGGGCACAGAGCCCGGGCCGTGGATGGTGGGCATTCAAGGAGCCGACTCGTCGCAAGCGGCTTCGGCCTCGCCCAGCGTGCCTGTGCACAGGGACATCAGAACTCTACCCGAGCGGTTGCAAGGCAGCAGAGTTGTGGTGGTCGGAGGGGGTGAAGCGGGGGCGGACACGGCGCTGAGCGCGAAAGAGAGGGGGGCCTCAACGACTCTGGTTGTGCGTGGCCCAAGGGTGAAGGGTCGCCATGCCCTGGTGCAGGAGGCGGTCGCCAGAGTGGAGGTAATAGTAGGGGCCGATGTCCAGGAGATTCGGGTCTCCGGCGGCAGCGGTTCGCTCTTGGTAGGCCCCGTATCGACGGATGCGGCGGCTGGGGCAGTTCAGGGGCAGCAGTGGCTGGAATTCGACCATTTGGTCTTATGCATCGGGCGCAAGGCCAATGGTGCCTTGTGGTGGCAGGTGGCTCCGGACGAATCGCTGCCTTCGTCGGTCTCAACGCCGGTTCCCGGCCTCTTCGTAGCGGGCGACCTTCGTCGAGGGGAGCACCGGTACGCCGCGCTGGCCGTGGCCGACGGAATGGAGGCAGCGCATCGGGCGCTGGCCGCTGTGGGGGGCCGGGCAGCGGAGAGCAAATGAAAGAGGAGAGAGGAGAAAAGATGATGAAGGAAGAGTGCATGACGACGGGGCCTGGCAACCTGGCTCTGGTTGAGCGCACGGGTTTGGAGGATGTGGCCTGGGTTCACGTGGCGAGGTTTTCGGGTGATCCGGAGGGGCGGCTTGTGGAGTTCGTCGACGGCACTGCCGACGGCAAGGGGCGCCACGATAAGTGGATTATCAATATCTCCACGCAGTTTGGGTGCCCCGTGGGGTGTGCATTTTGTGACGCCGGGGCGACCTACCGTGGGGATTTGAGTGCGGAGCAGATGTTGGCTCAGGTGAGGTGGGTGCTGGGGTGCAGACCGGGCCTTGCGGAGCGATGCGGCAAGCTGAAAGTCCATTTTTCGAGGATGGGGGAGCCGGCTCTGAATGATAGCGTTTTGACGGCCTTGGAGGGCCTGCGTGGCCTGGTCCAGTCAAGAGAGCTGTGGGCCTGCGTGGCTACCACGGCTCCCCGGGTATCTCAGCAATGGTTCGTTTCGTTGTTCGAGATTGCGCACAGGGAGTTTCCTGGCCGGTTCCAGTTGCAGCTATCGGTGAACTCGACTCAGGAGGAGACCAGGAGGAGGCTGATGCCCATACCACTGCTGACGTTGGAGGAGCTGGCCGAGTTGGCCAGGGGCTTCTACCGGCCCGGCGAGCGCAAGGCTGTGTTGAACTTTGCTCTGGCCAAGGGGGTGGACTTCGACGTGGAGAGGGTGGCCAGGGTCTTCAGCCCAGACCTTTGTGCGGTGAAACTGACGCCGGTGAATCCTACGGTGACGGGGGCAAGCAAAGGATTCCAGACGTTACTGAGGTCGTGCCAGGAGGAGGCAGCGTTTCTGGCAGCGGGGCGTCTGGAGGGGATGGGGTTCGATGTCATTGTGAGCATCGGTGAAGAGGAGGAGGACACTGTTGGAAGCAACTGTGGGCAGTCTGTGGTGCGACTTGGGAGTGGTGCAGCTTGACAAATCGCCCGAATAGCGTAGGAATGCCGCAAGTTTAGATGCGCAGGGCTACTGCGCACACTCCGGTTGAGTGACCTTCTGTCTCGCCTTGCGGCTTGGATGTGGGTTCAGGGTATCAGGCCAAAGGGCTCCCTCTTCAGAGCCAAAGGCGGTACACGGCTGCCTGGGTGATCGACATACATACGCAGCAGTGTAGGGGTACAATGAAATTCGGCGATTCAGACAATGAGACAAATGAGACAATGGAAATCGAGGGGATAGTCACCACATCTGAGGAAGGTGGGGTGACCGAGGCGGAGATAGCAGGCGCCCGGTTTGCTATGTTGGGGCTTGGCCCTCGGGTGGTAGCGGCGGTTGTGGATCAAGGTTATACGGTTCCCACGCCAATTCAGGAGCAGGCTATTCCCCCGGTGGTAGCGGGGCGGGACGTGTTGGGTATGGCTCACACTGGCACGGGCAAAACTGCGGCATTTGCTTTGCCCATCATTGAGAGGCTCATGGCGCAGCCGCGCAATCCTCAGGTAAGGCGGCGTCCGGTGCGTGCGCTGGTTGTTACGCCCACCAGAGAGCTTGCTGTACAGGTTGGAGATAGCTTTAAAGTATACGGCGAGCGCTCGGGGTTGAAGTACACTTGCATATATGGTGGCGTACAGCAGAGATTCCAGGTCTATTCGATGCAGAAAGGGGTGGACATTCTGGTTGCCACGCCTGGTCGGTTGCTGGATCTCATCGGACAGGGGATAGTGAGGCTGGATGCGGTTCAGGTGCTGGTGCTGGACGAGGCGGACCGAATGTTGGACATGGGGTTCACGCCGGACATCATGAAGATTGCCGAGATGTGTCCCAAGCCCAGACAGACTCTGCTCTTTTCGGCCACTCTGCCTGGTGACATAGTGAAGTTGGCGGGGCAGTTGTTGAGCGAACCTGTTGAGCTGAGGATCAAGCCACCAAAGTCGACGCTGGCTCTTGTGAAGCAGGGGCTGTACCACGTGGAGACGGCTGAGAAGCTTCCATTGCTGCTTCATTTGTTGGAGCGTAAGGAACTCAGCAAGGTGCTGGTATTTACGAAGATGAGGGTTGGTGCCGACCGGCTGTGCGACGAGTTGCGGCGTTCGGGGGTGCGGGCTGTGGCCATTCATAGCGACAGGACGCAGCAGGCCAGGAGCGACGCTCTGAACGGGTTTAAGGAGGGGCGCTATCGGATTCTGGTGGCCACGGATGTAGCCAGTCGCGGATTGGACATCGATGAAGTCACTCACGTGGTGAACTACGAGCTTCCCAGTGAGGACGAGGCCTACGTTCACCGGATTGGTAGGACGGGCCGTGCTGCCAGCGAGGGCGAGGCGCTGACCTTTTGTGCCAGCGAGGAGAGAATCAAGCTGCGTGGCATAGAGAGGCATCTGGGGAAGGCGATTCCTGTGGTAGAGGAGCACCCATTCCGTTCGCAGGTGCCCTTTGCGCGGGCCGGTGGACCCAGGAGGGCTCGTGGGCCCCAGGGCGGTGGAGGGAGGCCATGGGGCCGGGAGAGCATGGGGACTGGAAGAGACAGAAGCTCGGGCGGACCATGGGGTGGAGCCGGTCGGCCTGCGGCTGGCGAAGGCTGGACAAGAAGTAGCGGCGAGGCATCGGGGGAGCGGCCTTCGAGCGAGCCCAGGGCCGCTGGCGAAGCATCGTTCAGGGAGCCCGGGGCCGACACGGGAAGAACACCCTGGGGAGAGCCGTCGCGGGAGGGGGGAGCATCAAGGAGAAGCGAGCCCGGCAGAGTACCCAGGACACCCTGGGGAGCGGAGCCTGGTAGCGGCCCGAGGGCACCCCGGAGGAGCGAGCCTGGCGCTGGGCCGAGGACACCACGGAGAGGGGAACCAGGGAGCGGACCAAGGGCCCCACGGAGGGGAGAGTTTGGTAACGGACCGAGGGCACCACGGAGAGGAGAGCCAGGGAGCGGACCCAGGGCCCCACAGAGGGGAGAAGGTGGCGCTGGACCCAGGGCTGGGGATAGTGGCGGCAGCAGGGGGGGACCGAGGGGTGGGGAGCCAGGGATGGGGCCACGGCGGCGTGGCGACGGACCGTACGCCCCGGTGAAGAAGCATCGCCCGGGCAAGGCGGGACCAGGACGCACCCGTTCGGGCCGAAGCGGTGGTGGCAAGGGCAAGAAGGGCTAAGAAGGAAATAAAACCGAAGTTCCTGGGCGGCCCCGCCTTGCTGTGGCGTAGCGGCAAGGGGGACGTTACGCCCACCACAGACATGCAGCTATAGCCACATCAGCAACGTTACGCGGTTCGGTAAGGGCGAAGTCAGCCGTTCGACAAGCTTACGGCACGCCCCCGCCCCCAGGGAAGCTGGGCCGGGACAGTGTCCTTGGCGGTGCGCTTCGCTGGGAGCGCTCTACACGGCTGCTCATATATCTCGATCCCCCCAGCAGCCGTCTACCCCGCCTTCGACGGCCCAGAGGGGCCCATCAGGCCCTTCGAGGGAAGCCGGCCGAAGCCCACGTGATCCGGATTGATGTCAACAAGTTACCCCGGGGGGGCAGGTGGCTGCGGTTGGCCAAAAGCAGCACTTCGGTGTGGGTGACGTCAGCCATCTGGGCCGTTGGCCCAGATGGCGCGCCTTCCCCCTAGCCCCCTTCCAGGCAAGCTGGACGGGGGTATAGCCACACGGTTACTTTGGTGCGAATTGCCAAGAAGTTAAGGGGCAAGATATACACCCAAATCGCTAAATACAGAAACCTGTAGCTATAAGGCTCCAGCTTGCCTGGGGGTTTGGGGGCGCGCCGTGAGCTTGTCGAACGGCTGACGTCACCCCTACCGCAGCCTCCCGCAACAAAGGGCTATGCTCTATCCGGATTACGTGGCCGAAGGACGAGTCGAGGGGGGGACGAGAATGGCGAGCAGTGGCTTAGAGCAGGGCGGTGGAGAAGTAGCGTTCGGCGCGGTCGGGGAGGAGTGTGACCACGGTACGGCCGTGGGCGGCGAAGCGTTGGGCGCACCAGACATTAGCGCCGGAGGAGGTGCCGGCGAGCACTCCTTCCAGTTGGGCCATTTTGCGGGTGGTCTCGATGGCGTCTTCGTCGCTGACGGTGATGACGACGTCGATGATGTTTCTGTCCACCACGGCGGGGACAAAGCCGTCGCCGATGCCTTGGATGACATGCAATCCCGGTTCACGTCCCAGAAGGGCCGCTGCGTTTCTGGGTTCTACGGCCACGACCTCGACCTTGGGGTTGCGCTCCCGCAAATACCTCGCCACGC